>Ga0181536_10000324_pt1 | contig 57753 bp, 63 predicted proteins | sample PEATcosm2014_Bin_41_FD_121105 | JGI IMG/M metagenome (GOLD analysis project Ga0181536, IMG submission 121105) | Peatland microbial communities from MTU Mesocosm Facility, Houghton, MI, USA - PEATcosm2014_Bin17_60_metaG | ecosystem: Environmental > Terrestrial > Soil > Wetlands > Peat | place...
CAGGACTCCTGATATAGGGAGAAGGATCATGCAGGGCCGGGGTGGTTTTTGACCTCGTAGCGCAGGACCAGGTCGGTGCCGGGGTAGCTGGCCCGGGCCTGGCTGATCTGGTGGCAGAGGGCGGCGAGGGCCTGGGTTCGCCTGGGCGCGGTGAGCGGGTCGAGGCGGATGAGCAGTTCGCCGTGGCCGGGGATGATGTCGCCGGAGATGACCAGGGCTTCGCGGATGAGGGCGCAGGCCTCGTCTTCGGCGCGGGCGTAGCAGCCGTTCAGGGCGCGGGCCAGGGTGGTCTCGGCGTTGTATGCGGCCATCCGGATGGCGTGGGTGATCTGCCTGATCTCGGTCTCAGGCCGCGCAATGTCGGGGGTGATGTCGCCGAGCCGGGTCCGGGCCGGGACGGCCGCCGCGGCGTCCTCGGCGGCGGCAAGTTCGCATACGCGGCCTCGACCGGGGCGTTGAGAGCGTTGGCGATCTGGTTGGTCAGGCAGGACACCTGGCCGGGGGCGGGGCTGCGCAGCTCGAGCAGCCGGGCGTCGCGGGCGGCTTCGGCGGTTCCGGCGAGGGCTTCAGCGCGCCGGACCTGGGCGGCGGCGGCCTTCTTCGCCGGGTTCGGGACCATCCGTTCCCGGTCATCAGGGGAGGCGGCGTGGGAGTCCAGGACGTCGAGGGCGAAGCGGGTGCGGGCGTAGCGGAAGTAGTTCTCCTCCCGCCAGCGCGATGACATCCGCCAGCACACCTCCCCGGCCGGCAGGCCGGTCCGGGAGGTCAGTACGTGGATCTGGCGGGTGCCTCCGCCGCGGGCGGGGACCCGGCGGGTGACCTGCCGCAGGCTCACGGTCTGGCCCTTGCGCGGCCCCTCGCTGATCAGCAGGTCCGCGGTGGTGTCGGCCAGGTCGTAATCGTGCTCCCGGCCCCGGTCATCTGTGCATCGCCATGACCAGCTCATGTGCCTGGCGGCCCCGGCCAGCTCGCCTAGCTTGCGGCGGATCGTCTTGACCTCCGGCGCCCGGCCCGGGCCCAGCACCCGGCCCAGCGCGCCCGGCGGCACCCGGGTGGCGCCCTCGGCCCGGGGCTCCCCGGCCTTGGCCAGGAACACCAGGGTCAGCAGCGTCGCGGCCAGCCCGTAGTAGCCGTTGCGCAGCTTCCCGTAGACCTCGCGGGCGCAATCGAGCAGGCCGGTGTCCTCCAGCGGCGGCAGGGCCAGCAGCAGCCCGGCCAGCGGATACCGGGCACCGGGCGTGAACACCGGCCCGGCGCCCTCGCCCAGCAGCCCCCACCGGGCCAGCGCCCGCTCCCCGTCGCGGGGCAGCCCGGCAATCCCCCCGGGACGCAGGCCGCTATGTCAGGAGTCCTGGGCACGGGCGCGCCCTGCCGGGCAGCCTTCACAGATCAGCGAGCCTCATTCGAAAGCCGACGGTGCTGGACGGCACCTATCTTCCTCGGCTTCTATTGTCCAGCTTGCAATCACCGCGTCTAGGCCGCCCACGGGCGTCGCTCTGCGATGGCTTCGCCAGCCTAGACCCGGCGCCCACTCGCACGGATTCGGCGCCTGCGAGGAAGAAAGGGCAAGAACCGGCCCCGCTCATTTTGGCTCGGCTGCTCGCCGCCGGTTGTAGAGGCGGATGGCCCAGAGGTAGGCCACGATGGCGATGCCGATGCTCCAGGCGATGGCGGCGGTGGCGTGGTCGCCAATGGCCGCGCCGGTGAGCAGCCCGCGCACGGTGTCGGCGACTGGGGTGAAGGGCTGGTACTCGGCGAACTGACGTAGCCCGCCGGGCATCGTCTGGGTCCGCACGAACCCACTGCTGAGGAAGAGCAGCAGCAAGAGGATCATCGGGGTGTTGCTGGCGGTCTCGACGCTCTTGGCGGCCAAGCCGAGGGCGACGGCCAGCCAGATCAGTGCGAAGGCGAACAGTGCCAGTATTCCGATCGCGGCGAACCAGTGGAGCGGTCCGGCGGTGGAGTGGAACCCGAGGCCGAAGGCGACCCCGATGAGGATGCCGATGCCGACCAGGATTTGCATCAGGCTGCCGAGCACGTGACCCGTAAGGACTGAGGCGCGGGCGATGGCCATGGTGCGGAACCGGTCGATGATGCCGCCGGTCATGTCCATCGCGACCATGATCGAGGTGCCCTGGACGGCTGAGGCCAGCGTGATGAGCAGCAGTCCTGGCACCACGTAGTCGAGGTAGGCACTGCGACCCTCGTGGGCGCCCAGGCCAGCGCCGAGCTGGCCGCCGAAGACGTAGACGAACAGCAGCAGGAGCACGATGGGCATGCCGACGAGCATCACGGTCATGGAGGGGTAGCGGAGCTGGTGCTTGAGGTTGCGGCGCAGCATGACCCGCGAGTCGCTGAGCGTGTAGGCGAGCGTGGTCATCGTTTCGCTGCTCCTTGCGGTGTGAGGTCCTTGTCGGGCCGGCCGGTGACATGACTGCCGGTGACGGCGAGGAACACGTCATCGAGGTCCGTGGTATGGATCGACAGCCTCTCGACTTCGACACGGGCGCGGTGTAGCTCGTCAAGCAGCTCACGGAGCGAGTCCACGGTGCTGTCTGCGGGGACCTGCAGGACCAACTGGTCCTGGTCAGGAGCAGCCGCCGGAAGTAGCCCGGCCGCCGAGCGCAGCATGTCAGGACCAGCGAAGTGGAGCCGGACGTGGCCGCCGGGGATGCGGCTCTTCAGCTCGGCCGGAGTTCCTTCGGCGACGATCCGCCCCCGGTCGAGCACCGCGATCCGGTCGGCCAGCTGGTCCGCCTCGTCGAGGTTCTGGGTGGTGAGCAGAATGGTGACTCCGGTTGAGACGAGTTCGCGGACGATCTCCCACATGGTGAGGCGACTGCGCGGGTCCAAGCCGGTGGTGGGCTCGTCCAGGAAGATCACCCGAGGCTCACCGACGAGGGTCATGGCCAGGTCGAGCCGTCGTCGCATCCCGCCTGAGTAAGTCGACAGCAGCTTGTCCGCGGCGTCGGTGAGGTCGAACTGCTCCAGCAGCTCGGCCGCCCGTCGCCGCCCAGCGTCGCGGCCGAGGTGGCGAAGATCGGCCATCAGCCGCAGGTTCTCGGCGCCGGTGAGCAGGTTGTCCACGGCCGAGAACTGGCCGGTGACCCCGATGAGCGCCCGCACCCCGTCGGGGTCGGTGACCACGTCGTGACCGGCGATGCGCATGAAGCCGGAATCGGCCGGGATCAGGGTGGACAGGATGCGGACCATCGTGGTCTTGCCGGCCCCGTTGGGGCCGAGAAGCGCCAGGATCGTGCCCTCCTCCACGGCCAGGCTCACCTTGTCGAGCACCAAGTGGTCGCCGAACGACTTGCACACGTCCTGCGCGACGATCCCCGTCGCAGCAGACACGCTTGTCATGGCCTTCTCCCTCATTGCCGTGTGGCCGAGTCGTCGGGAAGCTCGCCCGCGGCACGCAGCGCCTCGCGGTGCGCTTTCCACTCCTGCTCCAAGACCGGGAGCCGCTCGACCAGGAAATCGGCGAACGCGGCCCACTCCAACAAGATCGCTCGCCGCTCAGGTGGCGCATCGGCCAGCAGGTGCAGGCCCTCTCGGGCGAGGTCGGCCGCCTCCCGGTACTCGGAGACGTCGAAGCCCATCGCATGAGACGACGACATGTCGATGCGTACCCGGTCCATCCGCTCGCCTGCGGCCCTGGACCGCTGGATAAGCCCGAGGTTCTCCAAGTAGTTCACCGCGCCGGCGATAGCGCTCCGGCTCGCCAGCAGGGCCTCGGCCAGCTGGCTGACGCTCTGCTCGCGCGGGTCGCACACCGCCAGGTACCCGATCAGCCGGCCCACCATCGGGGCCATCCCGAAGCGCCGGGCATAGAACCGCCCGGCGTGGTCGGCGAACGTGATCTCACCGTCACTTGGCATGCCGACCATCATACACAACCTCCTGAGATAACACAAATCTGTGTTATCTCAGGAGATCGGCTTCCTCAATTGTGACGACTACGAGCCGGAAGCCCGCCCTGCCGACGCGCTCCAGAGCCCAGGTCAGCCGGGCCATCTCCGATCCTTGCAAGCAGGGTGGCGAACAGCACCGAAGTGCAACGACTCCGCACAACTACGAGCTCGAGCCGCCGTCAGCAGCCCGCGCTAACTGCGACTGTCGCCATCGGCCCAGTACTGCCGCTGGTTCGGGACGAAGAGGCCACCGTGCCCGCCGCGTGCCCCATAGGACGGTCGACAGCGGTCAGCCGCGGTTAATCAGGGGCCACCGAACTCCTGCCTGACCAGGGCAGCCGCACGTCAGACGGATGCATCCACCACCTTTGCAAGCAGGGGGTCAGGGGTTCGAGTCCCCTTAGCTCCACCACCAGGCAAAACATCCCTACCAAGATCACCGGATCCCCCGTGCGTGCCATTAGCGTGCCATTACCGAGTCCGCCTGCGACCGGCCGCGGACGGGATCTTGGCGTCCTTGATCCGCCGTGCCAGCGCCGTGGCGATCTTGCGATCTGCCGCCGTGGTGGCGTGCTGGTAGATCATCGCGGCGCGTGCGCTGTCGTGGCCCATCCGCGCTTTGAGGTCGCGAGGCTAACACCCGACTGGGCTGCCAGCACTTTGCCGGTATGCCGCAGATCGTGGAAGTGCAGACCCGGTACGCCGATCCCGGCAACGGCCGCCAGCCAGCCGGAGTCACGGCGGAAGTTGCCCCGGCGCAGGATGCCGCCGTGCGGCCCGGTGAAGATGAGCGAGTCCGGGCCGGGCTGGGCGTAGATGTCCAGGTGCTCGGCGAGCGCCTTGGTGACTGGTGCTGGGACGGCCACGGTGCGGATCCCGGCGCGGGACTTGGGCGGCCCGAGCTGGTGACCGGTGGCCAGCTCGATGTACTGGCGGCGGATGCTGAGCGTCCCAGCGGCCAGGTCCAGGTCACCGCGGCGCAGCGCATTCGCCTCGCCCCACCGCAGGCTCGCGAAGGTGGCCACCAGGACCAGGACCCGGAAACGGCGGTCTTTCATACGGTCGGCCAGGTCGAAGACCTGGACTACGGTCAGCACCGGTCGTTCGGCGGGCTTCTCATCCCCGCCACCGCGGATCCGGCACGGGTTACGCGCGCTCGCTGTCACTCACATCTCCGACGCTACCCGGCCGCCCGGCACGACCCACGCTCAGCAGGCAAGCATCCGGACAGCCGAGCCGAAGGCAGGACCCTGCCGTCGGACCTAGCCGCGATGCCGGACACAGACAGAACCAGAGGAGCGACGGCTATAGCCATACCGCATCGCTGTCACACTGCAAGTTGCCGAATTATTCCGTATTTAGATCAAGGCGGCGCCGCAAGCGGCGCCGCGGGCCGGCACTAGCGCCGGCCTCCGGCCTTGGGGAGGCCCCGGCCGGCGCGCGCCGGCCCCATGCCCTCAGACCACCGCTGATCATCCAGGCTCACCCGGCCACGCAACCTGGTACTCCACGGGCCGTCTTCCTCGGTGCGTCATTGTCCCGCTCCGGCCGCCGCGTCTGGGTCGCCCTTTCGGCGTCGCATGCGATCGGCTGCGCCGCACCCCCGGACGCCGCTCGCCAGGGTCGCCGCGCCTACGAGGCAGGCGGGGAAGGTGAACGGGCCTGTCAGTGCTCCAGGTGGAAGGTCAGTATCCCTATCCCCTCGGTTGCCGAGACCAGCTGGACGTGTAGCTCACCTTTCGCACCCTCGTACTTGCCGGAGCCGCCAGTGATGGGCGCAACATACGGCGCCGTTGAGCCAAGGATAACCAGCGCCTGGGCGGTGATCTGCCCGCCGGGGAACGAGTACGTAGCGATGCACTGCGCCTCCTGGCGGGCCACGGACACGTTCGTGCACACCGAACCCCCGTGCCCAACCTGGTTTGCGCCCTGCAGCAGCTTTTGGGAGAGCACGATCTCGTTACCAAGGGAGAACCCCGTGCCACCAAGATCAAGGAGCTTTAGCTCCGTGTCGACGGCGGTCACGCGGATGGTCTGGTCCTGAGCGGCGTGACCAGTTGAACCTGCAGCGGGAAGAGCTATACCAACCGCCAGTGCCACCACTGCAATGACTGCGCTGAGCGCGCCTAGCCGCTTACCCATAGAGCCTCCCCTGCTCCGCCACCAATCCTTGCGATGGCTATTTCGTCTACTTCTGCCCACTCCTACAGGACCGGGGATACGATCTGCAAGAGCTTGCCACGAACACCGACCTTGAGGACGAGCACCTCGCGGCCGGCCAGCGCCGGGTTGATGTCAAACGGCAAGCGCCCCCGGTCCCGTTGCAGGTCATCGCCGCTCGCATGGACGTAGGTCTCTGGTGAACGCCGGGTCGTAATGGCCCGCAACGGGAGGATGGGGGAAGATGGCATGGCGGCAGCGACGCGGACCTCTAGCGCGTGGGAGCGGTACGCCTGGGCAGCGGGCATCCTTTACGTCATAGCGCTGGTGGCGGAGACCGTGGTCGGGGTGCTCGGCGGCGGCGCGAGCCAGAACGCCTCGGCGGCGAAGATCACGAACACGCTTTACGACCACCGCGGGCAGCTGCTGGTGATCACATACCTATCCGTCGTCTATGCCGCCATGTTCCTGATCTACCTGGCCAAGCTGCACGACCTGCTGCGCCGGGACACCGATCGGCCGCTGTTCCTTGGCTCCCTGGTCCTAACTGGCGGAGCGCTCTTTATTGCCCTGCATGCCGTCAGCGACATCGGTATCTTCGGCTTGCTCGGCGCGAAACTCGCGTCGTTCGGGTTCCACCACGATCAGGGCGTGTCCTACACGCTGTACCTGATGACCTACGCCCTGGACAGCGTCGGGGACGTGTTCGGCAGCCTCTTTGCGTTCGCAGCAGGCGTGCTCGTGATCGGCAGCGGCGTCCTGCCGCGCTGGCTCGGGTGGGCCTCGATCCTCGCCGGGATCCTGTTCTTCCTCCAGGGCTTCGGCCTCGGCGGCGTCATCGCCTCGTTCGGGCTCGTTCTCGACCTCATCGCGTTCGTGCTGTTCCTGATCTTCGTCCTGGTGAGCAGCGTCATCTTGCTGACGCGCCAAAACGCGCTCCCCGGCACCGCGGGCGGAATCGAGTAGACAACTACATCTTCGAGGCCCGTTGGTGCAGGGGCCATGACCCCGGCCCGGCGAGAAGCGGTTCAGGATCGGGGCACCGATTCTCCTCGCCGCTCCAAGATCCCGACCCCGCGGTTGACCCTGCAGTGTCCCCACAGAGGACGGGGGAACGAGGGTCAGCACGGGGAGACCGGGGGGCCGCTTATCGATGCACGCCCAGGTGAGATCGATGATTCCCGCAACCCGGACCCGCAACTCGGCACCTTGACACGGTAGAGATCGGCGGTATGGGCCGCGTCCTTCTCGCTGGCCTAGCGGATGGCAGCTACGAGAAGGACGGGAAGGAGCAGGAACCCGCAGGCCACGCGGTGGGTCTGCTAACGGATTCGCTAACGAGACCGTGCAGGACAGCGGAGATGCTGCGCGAGGCGTGAGACGACTCGGTTCGTCGTGTCCTGGTCAGCGAGACGCAGCGGGAATCCCAGGGACCAGCAAGACGTGCGTCGTGGGCTCATAACCCAGCGACCGCATCTGCTGGTGGACGGACACGGCTCGCAAGATCATCGTGCCATTCGCCAGGGTAGCGAGCGGTCAAACCCGGTCATGTACGGTCAACGAAAACGGCAGGTCAGGCTATATAACCGCCATTATCCCGGCTCCTGACGAGAGAGGGGTCACTACCGATGGGTACAGCAAGCGGAATACAGCAACGACCCCCTCACAGCCACCAGCCCGTGCGGCCACGAGCACCACGCGATGGCTGGGACGATGACCAAACGCCCAGCGCCGCGCGTAGTTCGGGACGAAGAGGCTGTTCGCAACCACGGCGAAACAGCAGCATCAGTGGAGGACTGTCTGGACGGTTTAAATTAGCCGCAGGTAGAGGCCATGGATCTAGCGAGGCCGCCGACTCCCTGATGTAAAGCCGTCGGCTTTATTGTGGGGGCGCTGCCCCGGGCCCCCGGCCCTCCCTCGGAGATGGGGGGATCAGAACGGGGGTCATCTCCTCGCCCGGGCAGGCAGAGCCCTACTCCCGAACCCCCCGGGACGGCAAGGGCTCGTTTCGCTCGACCCTTCGGGCAGACCCTTGCCGTCCCGGAGAACCGGGAGTGGCCCAGAGGGTGCCCGACCGAGGAGATGACGCCCAGATGTGGCTAGGCCCTGTTTGGGCGGAACACGAGTGCGAGCACGCGCAGCGCGAGGATAGCTGAGATCACCAGCAGGCAGTAGCCGAGGAACTGGAAGAGGGATACCCGGCTGGTGATGGCTGGCCCGCCGCGCAGGCCGAGCATAAGTACCGCCATGATGCCGCTGGTCGCGGCGAGAAACGTGGTCAGCACCAGGTAGAGCAGGCCCGTGATTATCCGGCGGTCGCCTTCATCGGCGAGGAGGCGGACATTGACGCTGAGCCGTCCGGCTTCGAGCGCTCCGCCGATCCGGTCGATGCGCCTCGGGAGGCGGCGCAGCAGGGGCAGCAGCGCGACCAGCTCGTCGGCCGCGGTCGTGCGCAGCGTGTCCGGGCTGAACTGCCCGGCAAGCTGCTGGCCCGCGAACCGGCGGGCTTCGGCCACGATGTCGAAGCCCGGGGCGAGCTGGGTAAGCGTGCCCTCCATCGTGGCCAGCGCGCGGAAGACCGCGGCTATCTCCGGTGGTACCGCCAGCCCGTGGTCGGAGACGATGCGGAACAGGTCGGTGAACATCGTCACGTCGGGGGTGATCCCGGCTGCGACGTGCCGGGCCAGGAACCGGCCCAGCATCCGTTCCAGGCGTAGCTCGTCCAGCTCCTCGGGTCGCTCGACCACCTCCAGGAGCGCGTCGGCCAGCCCGGCGGGGTCGCCCTTGTCCAGGGCCAGCAGCAGCCGCTGCAGCGCGGAACGCAGCCCTTGGTCGATGCGCCCGACGGACCCGAAGTCCAGCAGCCCGAGCCTGCCGTCGGCCAGCAGCAGGACGTTGCCCGGGTGCGGGTCGGCGTGGAAGGTCCCCTCCAGCATGATCTCCCGGAGCAGGCAGTCGAGCAGGCTGCGGGCCAGCGCGGCGCGCACGTCAGCGGGCATGCCGGCGTCGATCGCGGCCAGCGGCCGCCCGTCGAAGCGTTCCATCACCAGCACCAGCCCGGTGCACAGCGGCTGGTAGGGCACCGGAATGGCGATGCCGCCGCTGCCGCGGCTGCCCGGCGCGGCGGCCACCGAGGTCATGTTGCGCGCTTCTACCCGCAGGTCGAGCTCCTCGCGCAGGGCGCCGGCGAATCCGGCGGCAAGCCCGGCCGTGCCCACCGCCCGGCCCCAGCTCGTGCTGCGCTCCAGCCGGGCCGCCAGCCGACCGGCGATGTCCAGATCCCTGTCCACGATCTGGCTGACATCCGGCCGCCGCACCTTGACCACGACCCGGGCCCCCGACGCGAGCGTCGCCGCGTGCACCTGGGCGATGGACGCCGCGGCAAGCGGCTCACGATCGAAGCTGGCGAACAGCTCGCCCACCTCAGCGCCCAGCTCGGACCGCAGCACCTGCTCGATCCCGGGCCAGGGGACTTCGGCCGCGTCGTCTTGCAGGCGGCTCAGCTCGCTGATGAACTCCGCCGGGAGAAGATCACGGCGAGTGGACAGCACCTGCCCGAGCTTGACGAAGGTGACCCCGCCGTCCTCCATGGCCAGGCGCACCGAGCGGGCCAGCCTGGCCCGGCCCTCGGGCGTGGCCAGCTCGGACCGGCGTCCGCCCCGCACGTACGGCATCAGGCCGCGCCGCACCAAGATCCTGCTGATCTGCCAGTAGCGCCGCGCCCGGCCCATCCGCCTGTGCATGTCGCGCAGCACGTAGAGCGGCCCCGGCACCGACCCGCTCGGCACCAGCGCCTCGGCCACGACCAGGAACACCATGCCGACCACCAGCGCGATCGTCACGCCCAGGATCACGAACCACAGCTCGGGCAGGACGCTCGTTCGCTTTGTGACCACCGAGCCGCTGATGGCCGTGATTATTGGCGAGGCGATCAGGAACGCCAGGACGCCTGCGATCAGCGTGCGCAGGAACGAGAACCGCAATCCCAGCAGCCGCCGGGCACCGACCGCGAACACCAGCACGGTCAGCGCGGTGAACACGAAGATCAGTGGTAGCACCAGAACCCTCATCGTGATCGCGGGTCCCCTCCAGCCATCCGGAGCGCCTCCTCATCCTCTTTGCCCGATACCGCAGCCTAGAGTCACAGCCTGAGGAAACTGGACTTTACCCGGCAGGCGACAGCATCCGGCGGACCGGATTCTGGTGGCTGGACGGCCAGGCTGCCCGAGCCGGCTCCACGGTGACCTCGCAACCGAGCTTCGCGAGCCCGGCGACGAGCGACGCGGAGAACGACAATTCGGCGCATGGCGCGGGATGGCCGTCGATGCCGGCTGACGTCGTTCTTCCGTATTTTCATGATCATCCCGATCTGGATCGTGCTCGGCACCGTGTCCGGCGGAGCCTGGGGATGGGCGGGAGGCCATTCCACCCAGAAGGCGTTTCATGGACACGAAGCCGAGACGGATCTTGTGTAGCCGGGGCAAGACTGCAGGCGCGGGCCACAAACGGGCCACATCCACGGACCCCTGCGGGTAGCAGCGATCACTCAGACGCGCCGTGAGCTGATAGCCAGTACGAACATAAAGTCCTGGCCAGGCAGGGTGGCCAAAATCACCGACCTTCTGAGCTGGCCCATCAGAGGGATGAGGACGAGCAGCAGGCCACGGACGGCGCATCCAAAATTGCCGGGCCATTAACGGGCCATTAGCGACGGTGGCAGGCGGTAAGCCAGGGTCAATCACGGCGCAGCAAATTGACAGGTCAGGCCCTACGACGGCTATGCGATACCGAACTTACAAGCTGGTGATCTCCGACCTGCTTGCCGCTCAATGATGTTGGCCCACTCCGTCCAGGCCAGGGCAAGATCGTCGTGCAATTAACGTGCAACTAGCCAGGGTCAACAGAGGTCAAATAAGCGCACTCAGGGGCACCGTCCCATGCAGGTCAGGCCTGCAACCGGCCGGTATCGGACCGATTCCCAAGCTGATAGTGCGAGTTCGATTCTCGTCACCCGCTCCATGCAGTTAGCGCAGGTCAGGCATCTTTCGAGCGTGATCATCTGGCGCGTCCTCTGGCTGCTCGGCGGCCTTTCTTGCAATGACGCGGCAGCCTGGGTGCGGGCCGTATTCCACGCGCAAGCTCCGGGATCACCAGTTCGGGCAGCGCTACCTTGCGGATGCCAGCTCCGGACTTCGGCTTGCCCTTCACGAGCCGGTCCAGCTCGTAGACAGTCTCGACCACCCGGACGATCCGGTTGGTCGAGGGCTAGGTTCCGGAGTCCGGAAAGTTGGAGGCGCAAGCCGGCCAGTTTGTCGCTTGGCACGATCGCGTCGAGTGCCTCGACAGTCGGCGACCAGTTAGCTTGACAGACCCTCGCCGCGGAGGCGAGTGAGCCCGGTCAATTCGCTGGTGCGTGTTGTGGCCCGAATGGACGGCACTTCACCGCCGCTGTGCGCGCTGGCGGACGGCTTTCCGAGCTGAGTGAGTTCCTTGCCGGGTTTGATCGGGACGCAGGGCCTTGAGTGCCTGCCGACGTGGCGGGACGGTCAGGGCAGGGTCCACAGGTGTACTTTGCCGCCTAGCTCGGAGCCGTCGGCCACGATGCGGTCGCCTGGGGCCAGGGTCGGCTGGGAGTCGCTGACGTTGCGGAAGATGGTGGTGAGGTCGGAGAGGGCGCCGGAGCTGGCTACCTGCCAGGTGAATACCGTGTCGCGGTCCGTCGTGCTGGGAAACGCCTCGGAACGGTCGATCACGACGGTCAGGGAATGGCCGTCCGGGGTGAAGCCGATTGCGTAGGCGGCGGTTGCGCAGCCGGGATTGCACGGGTCGGCCGGGCCGCGCCCTCCGCCGGGGAACCGGGCGCTGGCCAGGAGGTGGGGGCGGGTGGCGACTCGGACCGGGTGGCCTGGCCCGGCCAGGCGGAACACCAGCACGCTGCCGTGGAAGGTCACGCCGGCCAGCAGGTTCGCCCGGGGCGAGAACGCGAGAGCGGTGAAGTAGTCGCTCGGGCCGCGCAGGGTGGCGATGCGGGTGGCACGGGCCGGGCGGGTCACGTTCCATAGGGTGATCTGGTCGGTGCCGGATGCGCTGGCCAGGATGCGGCCGTCCGGGGAGAACACGAGGTCGCCGTCGCCGAGGTCGAAGTTGCCGGGGTTGCCGGTCTGGACTGGGGCGGCGAGGGTGCGCAGCAGGCGGGGCCGGGCCGGGTCGGCCACGTTCCACAGGACCAGCTCGCTGGTGGAGGCGGCGGCCAGGAGGCGGCCGCTGGGGGAGAACGCCTCGCCCCACGGGCCGCCGGCGAGGCCGGCCGACAGCACGGCCAGCCGGGCCGGGTGGCGCGGGCGGGTCACGTTCCACAGGATCGGCTGGCCGCCGAACGCGATCGTGGCCACGGTGCGGCCGTCCGGCGAGATCGTAGTGGGGTTGCCGCCCTCGAACGCCGCCAGCCGCCGCGGCAGAGCCTGGTCGGTGACATCCCACAGGATGCTGGTGCCGGACCAGGGCGGGCCGTCCGCGGCGCCGGCCAGGATGCGCCGGTCGCGCGAGAACGCGACCGGCCCCACCGCGCCGCTGTTGGACAGGTGCCAGCTGCTTTCCCTGATGTTCTGGGCGATGGCGGGCAGGGCCACGAGCGCAAAGAGGGCGGCGGGCACGGCGGCGGACAGGACGACGGCTAGCTTGGCGTCCTTGCTCAGGCGGGGCATGGGGCGGATCTCCATCCGGTAGCCGGGGTCCAGGTGGGTGGTCAGGGCGCCGCCGGCCAGGCTGAGTACGGTTCGCGGTCCCGCGCGGTGCTGGTCGAGAACATCGAGCATTTCCGCGGCGTAACGCTGCTTCCAGCGGTGCGGATAGCAGCCGACCAGGGCGCGGCACAGCCGGTCGGCCAGGGCGGGCTTCATCGGGGCTCAGGCGGTGGCGATGCGCTGGCGGCCGGTGCGCACGATCTGCTGCATAGACTGCAGCTGCTCGGCCAGGACCTGCTGGCCGACGGCGGTGATCTCGTACGGGCGGCGGCGCTCGTCGGCGGTCAGCGGCCGGATCCAGCCCCGGCGCTCCAGCCGGGACAGCGCCCCGTACAAAGTGCCCGGCTCCATGCCGACTCCGCTGAAAGCGGCGATGTCGGTCATGATCGCGTAACCGTGCTTGGGGCCGTCGGCCAGGCTGGTCAAGATCAGCGCCGACGGGTCGGCGAACCGGCCGAGATCATCGAACTTGCCGTGCACCCGGCACCTCGTTTATTCAGTACTGATTACTAAGCAGCAATTAGTAGCGCGCCGCCCCGGAGCCTGTCAAGCTCGCCGCTCGCATCAGAGAGGCTGCCGCTGAACCGGTCGCACGGGGACCGTCGGGTTCGCGATGTCGCCGCCCTGCTCGGCACTAGCACGCAGCGTGTCTCTCAGCTCACCGCGCGCAAGATGAGCTTCGCACAGCGTAAGAATTACCGCGTGTCGTCCAACTGACGGCAAGATCGCCGTGCCATGAGCGTGCCATTAGACCCCCTAGCTCCACATGAAGTAGCAGGTCAGAGTGATGTTGATCTCTATGAAGATCGTTTAGGGGCCATCGCTGGGAGCCATGGGGGCGCTGGCCTGTCCGCGGTCGGGCCCGGCCTGGGCGGCTGTGCCCAGGCTCAAGTCGCTGATTCTTTCCTGGCAACGGGGGCTGCGGGCTGGAACAGCAGTTGCGCGCAAATAGCCGCCTCGTTCTGATCGGCATTCTCCGTGGGTGATCTTGCCGTCGATCGCTGAGCACCACAAATCCAGGTGCTCAACGCCGCGTGCCCCGTCTAGCCTTCCGACATGTCGTCCGACCCGTTCGCAGACCTGGCCAGCAGCAGCGAGGCGTTCGCCACGGAGTTCCGCGAGTTCATGAACCGCAACCCGCGGCCGGCTCCGGGATCTCCGGCTGAACAAGAAGCGCAGGCTGAGCCATTCGCAGGTGACTGGAGCGACCATCCATCGAGTGACATCTTCGCCACGACCTACCTGGCAGCTACGTCCTGTACCGACCACCTTCTCGGCCTCGCCGACGTCCTCAGCTCTCGCAACGCCCTGTTCGCCGCCTACACCCTCACTCGCGGCGCCGTCGAAGCGGCTGCACTCGGCTGTTACATCACCGACCAGGACATCGACGCCAGAGAGCGAGTCCGCCGGACGATGAACTACCGGCTCGAGGCCATGTGCGAGCGAGTCTGGCTATTCAAGGACATCCACGGCGATTACGCTGCCGAGAAGCTGGCCGAGACCAGGCAGCGGATCTCCGACTTCGCGCGCGGCGCCCGTGAGCACAACTTCATCTTCCACGAAATGAACGGCAAGGGACGCACGGCGCACGTCGGTCCAGAGCAGCCCAAGGCGATGACCCTGATAAGCCTCGCTGTGGACAAAGAACATGCCCGAGCTCGGGCGGACCTACCAGCGGCTGCTGAGCGCGACCGCTCACTCCGCTGTCCACGGTCTGGCACGCATGCTGACACCTGTGTCCCCGAACACGGGTCGTCCTGGCGAAGCCCTAGCGGCGGTCAACATCGACCCTCGAACGCTCGCGGTGGAACTGGTCGTCGGACCGCTCACCGCGCACAGCCTCGCGAGAGGCATCGAGTGGTTCACCGGCTGCGACATGAGCGACCTCCACGGATCCGCGAACCAGATGCTCAGGACCTGGTCGCGCATCGGCCAGATGCCGTTGGTGACAGCATGACGCGGCCAATACCGCCAGCCGTGGACCTGGCGAAATTCGCCCAGGCCGCGCCGTTCAACGCGCGAGACGCTCTGGCCAACGCCAGAGCGTGCCGCTTCAGTCCGCGCATGGGCCGGAGGCAGGCTTTGAGTCGTCCGTGGTCTCCCCGCGAGGCCCCGTCCGTGCACAGATACAAACCCCTGACAAGCCCATTCAGGCCGTCCATACCGCACAGGCAAACCGCAGCGGGACCCAGGAGCGGATCAAGCGCCGACCCGTCCTCGGCGGCCTGATCAACGAATACGAGCGGGCCGCGCAGTTTGGGAACCGCGCAGGGTGCGCCGAGCAGCGTACGGGCGGCGCGGCAGGTCACGCGCCCGCGCTGCTCCTGATCTCGAGCAGCTCGATCGCGGCTCCGGCATCGAGGGGCGAGAGGGCGCCGCACGACGGGCAGACGACCAGATGGCCGGCTACGTCGTCGGGAGATACCGCCCACGCCGCCCCGCACAGCGCGCACTCGCGGCGGTCGGCAAGCTCCTCGACGAGCAGGCGCGATCCGCTGAGCGGCGTGTCCTGCGTCAGCATCTGGTAGGCCTGTCGCAGCGCCTCCGGCGAGAACACCGGGCTCGCCCGAACGCGGACCTCGGCGATGTCCGCCGCGAGGCTGGGATCGCGGGTCAGGCGCGCTACGAGCGCACTGACCGCGTGGTAGTCGTGCAGCGTGCTCCTCCTGATCCGGGGGGCATGGTGTCCTCCGGCCCGCGCCCGGAGTCCTCCGACGCCCAGTGCTGGACCTGCTCCAGGACGCGCCGGCCGAGCGGCCCTATCGCCGCAGCTACGGGCTCGCTCAGCGGCGAGCCGAATATCAGCGGGCCTGCGACCTCGACGGCGAGCACCCGCGTCTGGTCTGGGAAGCCCATGCCGAGCCACCTGGCGACCGCGGCAAGCTCGGACATGCCGGCCTGGTGCAGGCTGGGTGCTGTCGCCAGGCACATCTCGGCGAGCCCGACCTCGACGATCGTGCCCGCCGGGCTGCGGCCCGTGCGGATCGAGTCGACGACCACGGCGCGGTCATGCCCGGCGAAGACCTCGAGCAGCGCCAGGCCCGAGGCGGCGCTCTCCACGACGTCGGCACACCTGGCCAGCTCCCGGCTCAGCGCCCGCACCGCGAGCACGCCGACGGCGTCGTCTCCCGCGTACTCGTTGCCCAGGCCGAGGACGAGCGTTCGCACCGTCAGTCCCGCCGGATCTCACGCACGAGAGCACCGTCCGGGTCCCTGATCTCGACGATCAGCGGCATGTGGCCAGGCAGGCTTTGCGTGGCGCAGCCGAAGCACGGGTCGTAGGCGCGGAACGCCATCTCGACCTGGTTCAGCAGCCCGTCGCCGACCTGGCCGTTCCTGATCAGCGCGCGCGCCGCCTTGTCGACCGACAGCGCGATCCTCGCGGCGTTGTTCTGCGTGGCGACGATCAGGTTCGCGGCCGTGACGAGCCCGCGCTCGTCCGTTTGGTAGTGGTGGAAGAGGGTCCCCCGTGGCGCCTCTACGACGCCGACTCCCTCGCGCGGCAGGGCGGTCGGCAGCGCGCGCACCTGCGGGTCGGTGATCTCCGGGTCGCCGGCAAGTTCGGCCATCCGCTCCGCCGCGTATACGAGCTCGACGATCCTGGCCCAGTGGTTGGCGAGCGTGTAATGGACGGGCTTGGGGCCCAGGGTCGTGACGAACTCCTCGTAGGCTTCCTGTGCGCGAGGGGTCGCCATGCCGTCAGCGACGTTCAGCCGGGCCAGCGGCGCGACGCTGTAGACGCCGCTGCCGGCCCCGTCGGCGAACCCAGTCCAGCCGATGTCCTTCAGGAAGCAGAACTTCATGTACGTCCACGGCTCGACGTGCTCGGCGACATGGTCGAGGTAGTCCCTCCCGGTGAACGTGAGCAGTTCCTTCCCCTCCGGGCCGACGACCCTGAGCGTGCCGTCATAGAAGGTGACCTTGTTCGCTCCGTCGACGAGGCCCATGTAGTAGGTACGGTGCGTGTATGCCTCGGAGCTGATGAGCTCGACGTAGCCGGGGTTGCCGAGCACTGCCTCGCGGAACGCACCGAGGGCGAACTGGGCGAAATCGACGGCGCGGGCCGCCGCCGCGGCCGCCTCCTGCCGGACCTCGCTGCTCAGGGAGCGCGACACGCCCCCGGGAAGCCCGAAGACGGGATGGACCGCCTTGCCCGCTACCGCGGCAACCAGGTCACGGAGCTGCTTGCGGACGCCGATCACCTCCTTGCCCACCTCGAGGCCCACGGCGTCGACGACGCCGAGGATGTTCCGCTTCTGCCGCGGCGCATCCGGGCCGACGATGAAATCGGGCCCGCCGAGGAAGAAGAAATGCAGCGCGTGGTCTTCGACCATGAAGGCGTTGTAGAGGAGCTCGCGGATCTTCCGGCCAGCGGGCGGCGGTTCCACCTGGTAGAGGGCGTCGAGGGCTTTCGTCGCGGCCATGTGATGGGCCATGGGGCAGACGCCGCAGATGCGCGAGGTGATCTGCGGCATGTCCTCGGCGCGCCGCCCCTGGGCGAACTTCTCGAAGCCGCGCAGCTCCGGGATCTGGAGGTAGGCCCGGTCGACACCACCGTCGGTATCGAGGAAGATGTGTATCTTCCCGTGCCCCTCAAGCCGTGTCAGAGGGTCGATGACAATCGCATCGCTCATGGCGCCACCTCTGCCTTTTCGTCCCTGGCGGCCGGCCGCACGCGACGGTGCAGCAGCGAAGCCGGCAGGCTGTAGCGGTAGAAGGTACCGACCGGGTCGGTGATCTCGGCAACGCGAGCGGTGATCTCGTCCTCGCCGTCCGCGTCGAGGACCGATGCGATGGCGGACAGCGCCTTCGCCCCGTAGTCGACGACACCGCTCGTAGGCCCCATGCAGCCGGTGCACGGCATGTTCCCGCCGGGGCAGGCGGCGGCGCAGCCCGCACGGGTGGCGGGGCCGAGGCAGATCAGGCCTTGCGCGAGCAGGCAGAGCTCCGGATCGATGAGCACCTGGTGCGGCCGCTGGAACGCTCGCACCAGGAGCTTGTCCGGCTTCGTCGGGGCGCGCGGGCATTCGGAGCAGAGCGCCACGTCGGGGGCGAGCACGGCTCCCTTCCCGGGCAGGTTTCCCTCGACAAGCGCCGTCACGGCCGAGGCAATCAGGCCCGTGGGCGGCGGGCAGCCGGGGAGGTAGTAGTCGACGTCGATGACCTGGTCGAGCGTGCGCACGGAGGCGCCGAACGCTGGCAGTGTCAGCTGTCCCTCGGCAACGCGGCTTTCCTCCGCGGGCAGCGTCCCGTCGTCGTTCTGGACACTCGGCGCCTCGTGGTAGACGGCGTCGATGATGTCCCGGCTCTCGTACAGGTTGGCGAGGCCGGGGACGCCGCCAAGCATTGCGCAGATGCCGAACGCGACCACCGCGGCGGACTTGCGCCGCAGCAGCCGGGCCATCTCCTCCTGCTCCGACGTGCGGACGGCGCCGTTGATGAACGCCGCCGCCAGCTCGCCGTCGTCCAGCGCCTCGACGTCCTCGCGCTTGAAGTCGAGCGCGACCGGCCAGAAAGCGACCTCCACGAGCTCGACGACGGTCAGCAGGTCCTCGCCGAGGTCGACGACGGCCTCCTCGCAGCCGCCGCAGGAGGCGCACCAGTAGAAAGCGATCTTCGGCTTCGTCATCGTGCCTCCCCGGCGAGCTCCGCGGCCTGGCGCTGGGGGCGCTCTAGGCGCAGCGGTCCGAGCCTGCGCAGCTCCTCGGTCATCTCGTTGCAGACCCGCTGCACCTTCTCGCCCTCGGACGCCGAGATCCACTCGAGGCGCAGCCGCTGGTCCTCGACGCCCAGGTCACGGAGCACGGCCCGGAGCAGCTCGATCCGGCGGCGGGCCTTGTAGTTGCCCTCCTGGTAATGGCAGTCACCTGGGTGGCAGCCGCCGATCAGCACCCCGTCCGCGCCGTGGCGGAACGCCGCGAGCACGAACTGCGGATCGAGCCTGCCCGAGCACATCAGGCGTATCACTCGCACGTTCGGCGCGTACGCCAGCCGGGAGATGCCGGCCAGGTCGGCCGCCGTGTACGTGCACCAGGTGCAGAAGAAGGCGACGATCTTGGGCTGGAAGTGATTCTCAGACATCCTTGAGCACCCCCTCGAGCTCGGCGAGGATCTGCTCGTCCGTGAACAGATGCTGCTGCAACGCGCCCGACGGGCAGGCGGCGACGCACACGCCGCACCCCTTGCAGAGCACCTCGTTGGCCACCACGACGTTCGCCTCGGCGTCGAGGGACAGCGCCCCGAACGGGCACAGGCCGAGGCAGATGCGGCAGCCGGAGCACTTCGCCGCATCGACGAAGGCAGTGCTCGGCTCGAGTTCCACCGAGCCACGGTCGATCATCACCAGGGCCTCCGCCGCGGCGGCGCCGGCCTGGGCCACGGTGTCCGGGATGTCCTTGGGCCCCTGGCAGGCGCCGGCGAGGAAGACGCCATCGGTGAACGTGGACACGGGGGCGAGCTTCGGGTGCCGTTCGGTGAAGAAGCCCTCCGAGCCGCAGCTGATGTTCAGCAGCCTGCCGACATGCTCGGCGTCGGCCTGCGGCTCCAGGGCCACCGCGAGCACGACCATGTCCACCGGGACCTGCCGCACGACGCCGGCCAGCGTATCCTCCGCGCGCAGGACGAGCTTCCCCTCGGCCCCGGGCCATTCCGCCTCGTCGCTCACCTCGACGACGCGGCCGCGGATGAGGTGCACCCCTTCCTTCATCACCTTCCCGTAGAACTCCTCATAGCCCTTGCCCGGAGTCCGCATGTCGATGTAGAAGCTGTACACCTCCGCCCCGGTGCGCTCCTTGATCAGGTGGGCCAGCTTCAGCGAGTACATGCAGCACACGCGGGAGCAATAGGCGTTGTACCTGGCGTCGCGCGAGCCGACGCAATGGATGATGCCAACCGTCCGCGGGTGCTCTCCGCCGCGCAGCACGATCTCGCCCTGGGTCGGGCCGGAGGCGTTGAGGAGGCGCTCCACCTCGGGGGCCGTGTAGACGTTCGGGTACCTGCCGTAGCCGTACTCGGGGATCCGCCTGGCATCGAAGGGCTTGAAGCCGGTGGCCACGATGATCGCCCCGACGTCGAGCTCGACCTCCGTATCGCACATCGCCAGGTCGATCGCGTCGGCCTCGCAGACCGCGATGCACTGCCCGCATTCGGAGCAGCCGCCGCAGTCGAGGCACCGCTCGGCGCCGTACCGCGCCTCCGCCTCGGTCAGCGGTGGTTCCAGCTCCGCGAAATCGGCCGGCGCGGCGGCAAAGCGGATGGCCGGCGCCCGCGGGTCCAGGTGGCCGCGCGCCGGATGCTGCTTCGCCAGCACGTCGGCCTGGTCGACGACCGGCAGCTTCGCGTCGAAGCTCGCTGGATCCAGCTGTTCACCTTGCAGCCAGCGATCAATCATGAAGGCAGCCCGCTGCCCGCGCCCGACCGCGTGCGCGATGTCGAGCGCGCCCGACACGACGTCGCCGGCAGCGAAGACGTAGGGGACGTCGGTCTGCAGCGTTCCCGGGTCGGCCTGGATCGTCCCGTTCGCGGCCGTCAGCAGCCCGGCGGCGAGGGTCGCCGCCTCGGGCCTCAGCCCGATCGCGGCGATCACCATCTCGCAGGCGATCACGAACTCGCTGCCGGGGACCGGCTCGGGGCGCCGGCGGCCGGAGGCGTCGGGCGCGCCGAGTTCGGTCCGGACGCAGCGCAACCCGGTCGCCCGCCCGTGCCCATCGCCTACAACCTCGACGGGCGCCACCTGGAAACTGAACCTGGTCCCTTCCTGCTCGGCGGCGTCCACTTCCTCCGGGTAGGCTGGCATCTCGCCGCGGCCCCGCCGGTATACCACGATCACCTCGGGCGCGCCTAGCCGCCAGGCGGTCCGCGCGGCATCCGTCACCATGATCTCTTCCGGCTCGCTCAGCTCCTCGGGCGCGCCGATCCGACGGGCGGTCCGCGCGGCATCCATTGCCACGTTCCCGCCGCCCACGATGACGGCGCGCTTCCCCTTCAGGCCGGCCGCCTCGCCGAGCTTGGCCGCCTCCAGGAACTCCAGGCCGGAGACGACGCCGTCCAGGTCCTCGCCTGGCACGCCGAGGCTGGTGGAGACCGGCGCGCCGGTTGCCACCAGGATCGCGTCGTACCCTTCGCGCCGCAGTTCCTCGAGGTTCCCGACACGCGTGCTGGTGGCGATCTCCACACCCAGCGCGGTCACGTTCTCAATGTCCCGCTCGACTACCGACACGGGCAGCCGGTAGCCGGGGATGGCCAGCCTGAGCATGCCGCCAGGCTCGGGCGCAGCCTCGAAGATCTTGACGCGGTAGCCCTTGCGCGCGAGCTGCCAGGCGGCGGTCAGGCCGCCCGGCCCCGAGCCGACCACCGCCACCTGCTTGCCGTTCGGGGGAGCCGCCTCGATCGCGGCGGCCGCTCCCCGCTCGTAGTGGGCGTCCGCGATGAAGCGCTTCAGCCGCCGGATCGGCAGCGGGCCCTCCAGGCTGGCCCTGGTGCACTCCGTCTCGCACTGCGCGTAGCAGGCCCGGCCCAGGCTCCCGACCAGGGGCGTCGCGTCGAGCACAAGGTTGAACGCCTTCTCGTACTCGCCCTTCCTGACAAGTGACACGTAGCCGTGGGCCTTGATGCCGGCCGGGCAGCTGAAGGTGCACCGCGAGGTGCCCGCGCGGTCGATGACCGGGCAGGCCGGCACGGCCTGCGGGAACGGCTTGTAGGCGACAGGGCGGGTGCCGAGGCCGTGGTCGAACTCCGACAGGATCCCGTCCCAGGTGCAGTTCTCGACGCACAGATTGCAGCCGGTGCAGGCGTCCTCGTTGATGTAGCGGGCCTTCCTGCGCACCTTGACCTTGAAGCTGCCCACATAGCCGGAGACCTCCTCCACCTCGCTGAAGGAGAGCAGGTCGATGTTCGGGTGCTGGCCGACCTGCACCATCTTGGGAGTGAGAATGCAGGCGGCGCAGTCGAGCGTCGGGAAGGTCTTGTCGAACTTGGCCATCTGGCCGCCGATGCACGGCTCCCGCTCCACCAGGTAGACGTGCTTGCCGGCGTCGGCGAGGGTGAGCGCCGCATGGATCCCCCCGATCCCGCCGCCGACGACGAGCACGTCCGGGTGGACCGGCGCGCGGCGCCGGTCCAGCTGCTCGTGCGCGGCGACGCGCCGCACCGCGCCCGCGATGAGCGTGCTCGCCTTCTCCGTCGCGTCTCCGCCATCGGCGGTTACCCAGCTCACGTGCTCGCGGATGCTCGCCATCTGGGAGTAGAAGGGGCTGATCCCGCCGGCCTCCGTTGCCCGCCGGAACGTCGCCCCGTGCATGAGCGGCGAGCAGGAGGCGACGACGACCCGGTTCACCAGGCCGTCGCGGATGTCACGCTGGATCAGCTCCTGGCCCGGGTCCGAGCACATGAACTTGTAGTCACGCGCGACCGCCACGCCCGGCAGTGAGGCGGCAAACGCGGCGACGCGCTCGACATCGACCTTGGCGGCGATGTTATGGCCGCAGTGACAGACGTACACGCCGACCTTCGCCGGCAACGCCGCCTGTGAGCGGTCTGCGTCAGGCCCGGACATGGGCACCTCCCTCCGCCCCGGTCGGCTCCGGCAGCTGCCAGCGCAGCATCCGGTGGACGCCGAGCGCTCGCTCGTTGAGGCCGAGCGCGGTCCCGAGCAATTGGGTAAAAAAACCGACCGTGAGGTCGACAGGCTCATCGAACCTGCGGGCCATCTGGCCCTGGAATGCCTCGAGGTTGAACTGGCACAGCGGGCAGACCGTGGCGATCGCGTCTGCGCCGCGCCGCTTCGCGTCCTTCAGCAGCCGGTAGCTGAGCCGCAGTGTCGCTTCGGGCAGCGCACCGATAAGCGGCCCGCCACAGTAGCAGGAGCCGCCGCAGCAGCGCGTCCGCAGCGGCCAGTCGATGGGCTCGGCGCCGGCCGCCTCAAGCAGCCGCTCCATCGACGTCGGCGCGCGCCGGTCGTCGAATGTCGCATACGGGCGCACAAGCAGGCAGCCGTAGTAGCAGGCGACCCGCAGTCCCCCGAGCGGCCGGACGGCGGCTTCGGCGATCCGGTCAAGGCCGATGTCGTTCACGAGCACGTCCAGCGGGTGCCGGGCCCGGGCACGGCCCTCATACCGCAGCCCGGCCGCGCCCAGCGCCCCGCCGACACGAGCGGCCACCGCCCCGCCGTCGGCGAGCGCTCGCTCGGTCTTGAGCAGCGCGCGGTAGCAACCGGCGCACGGAGCAATGACATCGACCGGCCCCGGGCCGGGCCGCGCGCCCTCAGCCAGCGCGAGATTGCGGGCGGACAGGGCCACCGCCTTGGCCGCGTCGACGGCGGGGTACCCCGAGGCGCCGCAGCAGTTCCAGTCCTCGAGCTCATCCAGGCCGGTCCCGAGCGCCCCGAACACCGCACGCAGCGACTCCTCATAGGACCGGCCGGTGCCCTTCGCCGAGCATCCGGGGTAGTAGGTGTAGCTCATGCGTCCTCCTCAGTCGTCACATCGAGGACTTCGAGGATCCTGTGGAGCTGTGCCGGTTTGCGGACCGAATCAGGCCGCAGCGGCAGCCTGCCCCGCCGCATCAGGCGCAGCGCCACCGGCGCGTACCGCAGCAGCTGGAAGGGCCGGGTCCGCAGGTACAGGGACAGCGAGATCCACGCCTCGCTGCTCCGCCCCCGCCTGTCAACGAGGCGGACGAACTGGCGCGCAAGGACGGGAGTGATGAACCGCCGCGGATAGACCCCGGCGCGCATCGACGCCCGCTTCAGTGCGTAGATCGACTCGGTCACCGGGAGCTGCTTCGGGCATTCCACCGTGCACGCGTAGCAGCCTGTGCAGACCCAGATGGCGCGGCTACGCAGGACATCGTCGTAGCTTCCAGCCATCAGCATCGCGTTGAGGACTCGCGGAGAATGGTCCATGTACTCGATCAGCGGGCAGACAACGCTACACGTGCCGCACTGTATGCAGAATTGAGGCAGGACCGAATCGGCTGCATCCACCGCCCGGCCTGGTGCAAACTCCAGCGATGACAAGCCCACGAGGCACCTCCCAGCTCTGGCACATGACCAGCGCCTGAGATTCCCATTGGAAGAGTCGCCTGTAGGTCTCTGATAGGGACCAAAGGTTCATTGCCGATGAGCCCAAAGTCACATTGCCCTGAGCTTGCGCCATGCCGGGGAGTTGTTTGAGCGATAGGCGGAGGGTTCCGGGCCAGGCTTCACCTTGAGTCGCCAGCGGGATGACCACTGATCCGTGGCTTGAATCACCGCCCCCAGACGGTGGCCCTGCTGGTTGCTGAGGATCGTGGCCGGCGCAGCCGCCTCGGCGATCATCACCACGCTCACCGCGATGAACGCAGTCATCACTGCCTTCGAACTCGAACAACGAATCGGCCAGGATTTTGAGCACCACCCGGACGCTGCGCTGGCCCGATCCTGCCAGCCGCCGCGCACATACCTCGATCTCCACCGACTTCAGGGGTGATGTCTTGGAGGGCAAGCGCTATCGGGTGATAGCGACGAACACGCCCCGCGGCCAGATCCAGTTCTCGAGGCCAGCCACAGAACCCAGGCGAGGGTTGAGGGCGGATCCGCTGCGCGAAAAGCACGGCCTGGGCTGGCGCTGGCGAACGCTCAGAGCGTGCTTGCCAGCGTAATCCGCACGCGCTACTCGGGCTGCGCCTCGCCGACCAGGGTCGGCGCGAACATCTCGGCCAGTGGGAGCACCTCATAGCTGGACATGTTGTAAACGGGGGCCTGTGCGAGGAGGTTGTCGAGTTCCTCGTTGGAGTCCACGTTGTAGATCCAGGCGCCACCGTGCCCACCCACCAGGTGGTACCGCGCCTCAAGCTTGCCCGCCTCCAGCAGCCGGGCGCCGTAGTCCTGCTGCCGGAAGACCGCCCGGGCCACGTCGGGGGTCATCCGGCTTAGCTCCAGCTTCCAGAGGACCAGGAACTTGCCAGCCATCATCTCCTCCTCGATGGAGCCGCCAGGCGACGCCAATCTGCACCGAAGCGTAGCGCTGTCCAGGCCCTCCGGCACCGCGGCTTCCCGACTGCGGCCCACCTGCCGTGCCTGAACCATGGTGCCAGGCTGAGTGATACACAAGGCGGCGCTGCCAGGGGGAAGGTGGGCACGATGCTCACGGTCGGCCTGACCGGTCAGGAGGGCGGCAAAATGGTCGAGCTTGCCAGCATCGACCATCTGTTTCATCGCGCCGTCCTCCTCGGTGCACCGGATCCAGGAGGCGCAGACCACGATCTACAACGTCCCGGTGGGAGCTTACCGGCTCTGACTCATTTTCGGCTCTGTCGCAGTTTCGGTGGTGACAGTGTGTCGGGTTGTGCCACGATTAGTTACATGTGGCATGGTCGGGCGCGTGTGACATAGATGGGCTTGCGGGAATCGTGTTCTCCGGGTTGTCGTCCCTGGTCATCGAGGATGCGACGGACCAGGACGGCGTGATCGTGGTCCGGGCGCGGACGGCGGGCGGGATGGTGCCGTGCCCGCGATGCGGCGCCGGGACCGGCCACGTGCACGGGGTATTGCGAGCGGACGGTCGCGGACGTGCCCGCGGACGGGCGGCCGGTGGTGGTGCGGGTCCGGGTGCGGCGGATGCGCTGCCCGGTCGCTGGCTGCCCGGTCCAGACGTTCCGCGAGCAGGTCCCCGGCGTGCTGGACCGCTACCAGCGGCGCACCACGCGGCTGGCGGGCCAGGCCGGCGCGGCCGTCCGCCGGTTAGCGGGCCGTTCCGGGGGCAGCGCTGCTGACGAGTCTGGGAGTCCCGCTCTCGCGGCACACCGCGCTGCGGGTACTCCTGCGGCTTCCCGTGCTCGATGTCAGCGTGCCGCGGGTGCTCGGCGACGATTTCGCGCTGCGCCGCGGTCACGCGTACGCGACCGTGCTGATCGACGCCGAGGCCGGGGAGCGGGTCGATGTCCTGGCGGGCCGTAAGGCTGAGGTGCTGGAGGCTGGCTGCGCGAGCACCCGGGCACCGGGGTCGTATGCCGACGCTGGTGGGCCCCTACCGTGATCACCTGCGTGCCCGCCGGGCCGAAGACCCCGCCGTGCCCGTCTGGCGGCTGCTCGCCGAGATCCGCGAGCTGGGCTACACCGGCAGCATGAACCTGCTCTACCGCTACATCACCCAGGGCAGGGTGGAAGCTGACCGGCCGCACCTGTCACCCCGGCGCGTCACCCGCTCATGCTCACCCGGCCCGACGCCCTCAGTGACGCCCAGCGGTCACTGCTCAGCGAACTGACCGCCGCCTGCCCCGAGATGACCAGCCTCACCGGCCTCGTCCGCTCCTTCGCCGCCCTGCTCAGCCCAGACCCCGCCAACGAGGCCAGGCTCAAGGACTGGGCCCCGGGAGCCAAGTTCGGGAGCCATCCGGCGAAGGGTCCCGGGGAGTCCGGAGGTGTCTGCAGGGTCACTTGCCCAGCTTGATGGCAGTCCGGGACCCTTGCAGACTCCCCAGGGCACGGGTCGGGGCTAATTTGCAAGCAGGGGGTCAGGGGTTCGAGTCCCCTTAACTCCATTTTTCGACTTTCCGCAGGTCAGTGCACTATCAGGTATCCAATTACTTGACCTTCTGTGTGCGCTTTGTGGGTGTCTAGTGCCCCCTAGGTGCCCATGCCGTGCCATTACCAGGGAGGGCACGGCCCGCAGGGGAGGCTGCCCGGACCACGCAATGGTTTGACGCCAGCACATATGTTAGTCAGACTTTTGACTATGACGACGATGCCGTTGGGGGAAGCCAAGAGTCATCTGTCCGAGCTTGTCGGCCGGGTGCACGATCACCACGAGCGGGTCACGGTCACGGTGCACGGGAAGCCATCTGCGGTGCTGGTTGCCGTCGAAGACCTGGAAGCGCTAGAAGAAACCCTGGCGATCATGCGCGATGCCGGAACGCTGCGCAGGCTTGCCGAATCGGATGCCGAGCTTGCCCGCGGCGAGGAAGTTACCGCAGACGAACTTGCTGAAGCTCTGCGCAATCGCCAGGCGCAGGAGTGAGCGCCGAGGTAACCGAGCCCTACACCTTGCGGACTACGCCGACCGTTCGGCGTGCGCTTGCCGCAATCCTGCCGGAGGCCGTGGCCGCCGCCGCGTACGAGTTCATCACTGGCCCACTCCTGGAGCAGCCATACCGGGTCGGCAAACGCCTGCTCCCTCCGCTGGAGGACCGATTTAGCGCACGCCGCGGAACCTACCGAGTGATCTATCGGGTTGACGACGCTTCCCGCGTTGTAACTGTCGTCGACATTGGCCACCGGCGCGACATCTACCGCACATGACACAACCCCAGTCGCCAGCTGAGTGCCGAATTAATCTATAGATACAGATCAAGTGCGGCACCGCTGCGCGGCGGCGCTGGCGCGCGCGCCGCCGGGCTCTGCGCTTGCGGCGCCCGCCCGGCACTGGCGCGTTGACGCAGCCAGCAGGACCCACAGGTCAACCACGCTCATTCAACAAGACGACCGGACACTGCGCGGAGCCGTCTTCCTCGCTCTTCGATTGTCCCGCTCGCAGCCACCGCGTCTAGGCCGCCCTTGCGGGCGTCGCTTCGCGATGGCTGCGCAAGCCGGGAATGACCCGGCGGATCAGGATGCCGGACAGGCCGCCGATCGCGAATGCGGCCAGCGTCCAGGCGGCGAGCGCGACCCCGCGCAGGTCGAAGATGGTGGGATACAGCGGGCCGTTATGGTCGCCCGCGCCGAAGATCGGCTGGATATACCAGGAGACGAGCACGCTGAACGCTCCGGCGGCGGCCGTGACCGCGACCGCGAGCGGTACCAGCTTGGCGACAGTCCACCGGGCGCGCCCGAAGGCCTGGGTCCAGGCGTAGCGGAAGGTGCCGGTCTCCAGTTCCCTGGCCAGGACCGTCGCGCCTGCGAACGCACCGATCAGCGGCGGGATGACCTGTAGCAGGCCGAGAACGGGTCCCACGCCGGGCGCGTAGGTATTCAGGAAGTTGTCGGCTACCACTCGGCAGATACCTGAACCTGCGGGGCGGCAGGAGGCCACGGCGGCGAATGCATGGTGCACCAGCAGACTGCTAATCAGCAGGTAGACGGCCGCCACGCCGTACGACCGTGGCCATGAAGTCGTGCCGGGCGATCGGGTCGAGCATCGCCATCGGCTCGTCGAGCACCAGCAGCCGCGGCCGCCGGGCCAGCGCCAGCGTCAGCGCGAGCTGGGCCTGCTGGCCGTCAGACATGTTGCCCGCCTTCTGCTTGAGCAGGATGCCGAGTTGGCCCAGCCGGGTTTGCGCGTGGTGCTGATCCTGGTGGTTAATTCTGGCTCATGCGGCGAGGCCGAGTTCGAGGCGTGCCAGGTGGCTGGTTCGCTGCCGGTCTAGCGGGATGCCGGTGCAGAATGCGTCCAGCCGTAGCAGGTTGAGCGCGCAGGCCATGCAGGCGTGGTCGAGGCGGGTCTTGGGCAGGCCGCGGTAGCGGGCGCGCCGCGCGCCGTGGCTGGCAGCCTGGTGCATGGTGCCTTCGACGCCGGCGCGGCGGGCGTAGTAGGCCTGAAACGGGATCGTGGTTTCCGCGGTGCGGGCGGCTTCCCGGGCTTGGGCCAGGCCGCGGGGAGGATGGTGAGCTGGCGTCTTTCCTGCCGCTGGTGGTGCACTGGGTGCGGGCCGGGCAGGGGCCGCAGCCGGCGGCGGAGAACCTGGCCACGATGACGTCCTTGCCGCGCTGGGTGCCCGGCGTCCAGGACACCGAGGTCTTGCCCTGCGGGCAGGTGACGGCGCGGGTGTCGTAGTCGACGGCGAAGTCGGCGCGGGCATAGCCGGCCCCGGCGCGGGCCCGGGGCGAGGTATCGGCCAGCAGCGGCCCGATCAGCGTGATGCCCCGGGTGGCTAGCGCCGGGACCACTGCCGCGGCGCTGAGGTACCCGGAGTCTGCGTAATGCCGTCCGGGAGCCAGGTTCTTTCCGGCCAGGTCGTCATGGATGGCGCCAGTCATCTGGTTGTCGGTCACGGTGGCATCGGTGGCGGCCACGGTGGTGATCAGGTTCGGGAACGCCACCTGCGCGCAGCCCCTGGCATGCTCCCGGCCGCCTGCGCGGGACCCGCGCGGTTCGTCACCGCCGGCGGGCTGGGACGCTGACCGGCCCGGGCGGCAGCTGCAGGGCGAGGGATCGTCGCAGGTCTCGGTGATGTGCAGCTTGCAGCCCAGCCAGAAGGTGTCCCGCTTGGCGCCCCGCCGGGCATCGAGATCATAGGGGGAGGCGATTCGGACATGGCCGGGCGGGAGACCGTCGCCCTCAGGCTCTTTCTCCCGCCGTCTGATCACCTCCCGCCCGTCTGGGGTGATGGTGCGGGTGTAGTTCTGCAGCAGCACCCGGCGCAGCACATCGACTGCGGGCAGCTCGTGCAGCCAGGCCGGTGCCGCGCTGTCATAGACCGCCTCCAGCAGCGCGCACCCGTCGCGGGCGCAGGCGATCGCCAGCTCATCGCGCCTGGCCCGGGAACTGGAGGCCGCCAGGAGGTCATCGGGGTGGCGTAGCGGCGGGCGAAATCAGCCACGCAGACCCGCTGCTCCAGCCAGGCCGGGTGCGCCGCGGCCAGCGCCTCCAGCGCGGCCCGCACGCTTTCGCCGGCCAGCTCCAGCCGGTTCAGCGCCGCCACCGCCGCGACGACGTGCGTGGAATCGGTGCGCTGCTTGCCGCCCGCCCTGACCAGGCCCTCCGCCGCCAGCCTGGCCAGCAGCGTGTCCAGCACCACCTGCTCCAGGCCGCCGGCGGCGACCCGGGCCCGGAACTCAGGCAGCACGGATTGGCCAAAGCCCGGGTCGCCACCCGCCAGGCCCAGCGCGTACTTCCAGTCGATCCGGGTGCGCACCGACTCGGCGGCCTGACGGCCGGTGAGGTTCTCCGCCCTCTGGAAGATCATCACCAGGGCCAGGCGCGAGGGCGGCCAGCCCGGCTTGCCGCGCACCCCGCAGGCGCCCGTGAACTGCTCATCAGCCAGCCACCCGCCGAGCTTGTCGCGCACCAGCACCGGCAGCGGACGCTCCCGCTTGCCCTGGTACATCGAGGCAATGTCCGCAGCGACCTGCGGCGCGGGCTGCGGCCACGGCCGCGGCACGACAGACATCACAAGCTCCAGCCTGCGGCCTGCACGGGGAAAGGGGACGCTGACGGAAGAAGGCCGCAGCGCGATCATGCTCAACACAAGATCCAAAATCAGTGCGCCACGCCGCGCGCCCTCAGACGCCCAAGAAATTAGCCACCAGGATCAGTGCTGGTCGTAGCGCCGGTTCAGGTTGCGGGTCAGGTGCAGCATGTCGGCGGCGGCCAGGTTCTTGTACAGCGGCGTGTTCTGGGCGACGAACGCAATGCCGTCCAGCGCGGCGGGCGACCCGGCAGCCTTGCCACCGAGTACGGTGACGAGGCCCGCAGTGGGCGCCGCCAGGCCGACTGCCAGGTTCAGCAGCCTGGTCTTGCCGGCGCCGTTCGGGCCGACCAGCGCGGCGACGTGACCCGCGGGGATCGCCCGCGCGCACTCGCGCAGCGCCCACGTGCTGCCGTACCGTTTGCCCAGACCGCTGGCCTCGATGACGTTCATACGACGCTCTCCGTTCCGCCATCCGCCGCGCCGCCGCGGGCGCGCGACCCGCTGCGGCGCTCATAGAAATCCCGAAGCGCGCTGGTGAACAGCGCCACGATCCCGTCCTCGTCCAGCCCGGCCCTGTCCGCGGCGGTCAGCCAGCCGAGCAGGGACTTACTCAGCTCGGTCAGCTCCGGGAGCGCGATCTGGCTCAGCGTGGCCTGGACGAATGTGCCCTGGCCCGGTCGGCCTGCCGCCAGGCCCTTGACCTCCAGCTCCTTGTAAGCCTTCAGCACCGTGTTTGGGTTGATGGCCAGCCTGGCGACCACGTCCCTGATCTTGGGCAGCTGGTCGCCGGGCTTCAAGAGCCTGGGCACGGCCCGGTTCGCCGGGTGTATCCGCAGGCCAAGTTCTTGTGCCTGTACCGGCATCCGATGGACGTGATCGCATCCGGGCTCGAGGCATGCCCGTGGGGCCTGAACGGGTACGGATTCGATCCCTATATCGCGGACACTCCCGGAAACTCGGTGCTGGCGCTGGCCCGGTTCTGGGCCAACAACGCCGGTGCGGTGCTGGCGGTGGAGGAGAAGTTCCCCGACCGCTGCCACCGGCTGCGGTACGAGGACCTGGTCGCCGATCCCGAGCAGGCCGCACCTGCTCGGCATCCCGGCCTGGTAGCGGGCCGTGCCCGCGCACCTGAGCGTGCCAGACTGGACGGCCGCGCCGCGGCAGGACCGCGGCCAGCGGCCGGAACCGGCTCGCGGCCCCGCGCCGCCGATGATCATCTTGTCCTACGCTTATTCCGGCGCGGCAGCCGTCCAGCAGGCCCTCGCCGAGGGCGCGGACCTGGCCTGCACGATGGGAACCGGCATCCTGCCGCTGTGCGAGGTCGCCGCCGCCTCGTGGGCCAGGGTCGAGGGCAGGCCCGAGGGGTCGATGTCACAACTGGCCGTCTCCTCGGTCCGGGCCCTGGTGTCGGCGCAGCTCACCGTGCTGCTCGCGGTCGCAGGCGGTCGGCGCCGGTGGTGTGAGCTGGCCACCTCGCCGCCCAGCGCGGCCGAGGTATTCCTGCGGGTCTTCCCGGCCGCACGCGTCGTCTGCGTGCACCGCGCGTGCGCCGGCGTGATTTCCGCTGCCCTGCAGGCCCACCCCTTCGGCCTCGCCAGTTCGGTGGCGCGCTACGCGTTTGATTTCCCCGGCAACAGCGTTGCGGCCATTGCCGGGTACTGGGTGTCGGCCACCGAGCGGCTGCTGGCCTTCGAGGCGGCGAACCCGCAGGCCAGCAGCCGGCTCCGCTATGAGGACGTGATGACGGGTTCTGGTCAGGAGCTGGCCGGAACCCGGCTGGGCCTGAAGCTGGAGCACGCCGCGGGACACCAGCCGCCGCGGATCCCCGGTCTGGCCGAACCCGGCGGGGAGGCGCCCGGCGGGCACGGCCAGCAGCTGCGGTATCCGCCCATCGCCCCGACGATGATCCCCGCTGAGCTGCGCACCAGGATCGACCAGCTGCAGGCTGAACTCGGCTATCGCCAGGACGGCGGGCGCGGTGCGGATTCCCTGTCAGATCCGGAGGAATCCGCGGCGCCCCGGTAACCGTCTGACTGGGGGCCGCGTGGCCGTGCGGGCGAAGCCGGGGCTGCCTACGACTATCAGCTCAGCGAGGCGATCCCGCAGATCCGCCGAGGTGTGCGCCTGGCCGTCTTGGTGGACTGCCAGGCACGATCACATTAACGACTGAAAGTCAGGGACCGTGACCGTGCCTCCGAGCCAGCCAGTATCAAGCTCTGCCAAGTTGACGCCCGCAGTTGATACCAATTGACCCGAACATGTAGACGGCCATACTAATTCTCTAACCGAACCGCGTGAACATCTCAAGTAGACTCGGAAATACCCCACTCCGAGTCACCAGAGGCCCGCCCGGAGGTACGAAGAGGACCAGGGTCTGCGACTCGCAGGGACTCGCGTGATCGTAGTCAGGTCATGCGGCCAGCGGCGGGTGGCACCGTAGGGGATGAGAAGATCATGACCGCGATCAGAGCAGCGCTCACCGCGCCTCGCCAGGGCAGCTCACCACGGAACGGCATGCCTGAGCCTGTGCCTTATGTGTACGGCCAGCAGACGCGCCGTAATACCTATGCCTCACGTATAGCCCGGCGAAATGTTCAGAAATCGTGGCAGCCACCTGTCGCTTTGCCCCAGCCGAAGCTCACTCGGCCGCAGGCTCCGACAGGAACTGCTGCACAGGTTAACCTGGTCCGCTCGCTCGGCGGCTGGGCTGAGTTTCTTAAAGCATCGAACTGGAGCGGTTCGCGCTCCGAGCGAGCCCGCAGAACAGGCCGCATTGACGGCAATGTGGAGCGCCCTGAGCGGCCCTGAGCAATCCCATGCATCCGCTCACGCTCGGCGTTCCCCCGGCACCTGAGGATCAGCTGGACCTGCCGTCGACAGCGGAGTGGCGAGAAAAGTCAGCCCAGGCCAGGGACTGTGGCGGCGCAGAGCGTTCGCGATCTTGTGGTCAGCGGCGGGAAAACGGCTAAGCGTGGTTGCCGGCCAGGAGATGTGCTGCGCCCGTAGCGGCCCACCTATGGCGCTGGCTCTGACGTTCCGGCTCGGTGGCCGATCTCGACGGCCAGGGCGAGGGGCAGGATGAAGTCGACCAGCGCGAAGGTGATGGCGGGGCCCAGGTAGACCGGATTGCCGTGCAGCTGGGCGCCGATGATGATGAGCCCCAGTGATGCGAAGCGAAAGACCGAGACCATGCCGGCCGTGGTGCGGGTCTCAGCGCTCCGGCCGCCCAGCAGCATGCCCGGCAGCAGGAGCAGGCTCTTGACGATCTGCCAGGCGCTGATCGACGCGCCGGTGACGACCTGCCCGGCCCACAGCGGCACGGCGATGATATTGACCAGCTGCAGCACCACTACCACCGACACCGCCAGCGGCAGGTCCGCTCGCTTGGCCAGCTGGGCGGCCTTCAGCGACGCCGCGCTGCCCGCGCCGAGGGTGGCCAGGACCAGGCCAGGCACGTACTTGGAACTCATCGGCAAGATTTCGGCGATGCCCCACGCGACGGCCGGGATCACGCCCGCGTTCAGCACCACCATCGCGGCGACGAGCACGACCCGGTGCAGCGGAGCCACCAGCTCGCGCACGGTGAAGGTCATGCCCAGCGACAAGACGGTGGCGCCCACCGAGATGGCGATACCGGCGTTGAACAGCGCAGTTAGTAGGTGCTGAGCGGTCACGCCCGTTCCCTCGTTTCACAGCGCAGCCTCCGCCAGGAACCTGACCCGGCGCGGCTTCCTGTCGGGCAGACCCGGAAAATGACACTCGAAACTCCCGAGAGGATCAAGGTCACCATATTCAGTGATCGACCCGATGCGCCAGAGCGATAGCCGCCAGAGCGCCCGGCCAACCTGTAAAGGTCAGGCCAAGCCCGGGCCGCGAAGGCAAGATCACCGTGCCATTGGCGGGCCATTAAATCCGGTCACCTGCCGGCGGCCACGGGAAAGGCCGGAACGCCGGCGATCGCGTCAGCGCCATGGCGCCGGGACACTATCCGCCGTCAGCAGGACGGTTGGCTAGCTCATCGACGAGCGCTCTTACCCGCTTGTGGATCTCGTCCCGGATGGGCCGAACGGCGGCCACGCCGAGGCCGGCCGGATCGGGCAGGTCCCAGTCGAGATAGCGCTTGCCGGGGTACACGGGGCAGGCATCGCCGCAGCCCATGGTGATCACGATGTCAGCAGCTTGCACCTGGCCGGTGGTGAGCCGCTTGGGGTACTCGCGGGAGATATCCAGGCCGATCTCGGCCATCGCCTGTACGACGGCGGGGTTGAGCTGGCTAGCCGGCTGTGATCCGGCTGAGCCGACCCGTACCGTGCCTGCGGCCTGGTGGTCGAGCAGTGCCGCTGCCATCTGGGACCGGCCGGCGTTGTGGGTGCAGACGAACAGCACTTCGGGGATGTCAGCCATGCTGGGTGCCTTTCACCTCCTGGCCCGCGAGCCCGCGCCGCAGGGCTCCGGCGAGGCCAGGGCGCGCGGACTGGCCAGGTCGCGGGAGACGGTGACATCGGAGGCGGCGGCCGGGGTGATACGGGGAAACAGGACCCAGATCGCCGCGATGGCGAGCGCGCCGCCGGCGAGCTGGGCGCCGATGAACGCGGGAGCGGATGAGGGGGCGATGCCGGCGAAGGTGTCGGAGAACATCCGGCCGAGGGTGATGGCCGGGTTAGCGAAGCTGGTGGAGGACGTGAAGAAGTACGCGGCACCGATATAGCAGCCGACCGCGGCGGGCGCAGTGCGGCTGCGGCCCGACCGGGCGAGCGCGAAGATGACGAGAATGAGGCCGAGTGTGGCGATGATCTCGGACAGGAAGTGCGCTGGCGTGGCCCGGCTCTTCGTGGAGATGCTGACCGCGGTCAGGGAGAACATCAGGTTCGCCGCAACGGCTCCGCCGACGCAGCCGGCGACCTGGGCGGGCAGGTAGGCGACGGCGTCGCGCCAGGACAGGCCGCCGAAGACGGCGTCAGCCAGAGAGACAACCGGGTTGAAGTGGCCGCCGGAGACCGGGCCGAACATCAGGATGATGGCAGCCAGTCCGGCCGCTGTGGCAGCGGCATTTTCCAGCAGCTCCAGGCCCGCGTTACCCGGTGACAGGCGCTGGGCCGCGATCCCGGACCCGACGACCACTGCGGCCAGGAACGCGCTACCCAGCAGTTCCGCCAGCAGCCGCCGCCACAGCGTCGTCTCCGCCACGGTGGCCGTCCTGCCTGCTCAGGCGCAGCACGCGGCGGACTGCCCGGTTGCGGCGTCGCCGCCGCAGCATCGCGCGGGCCGCTCGGCTGGCCGGGCCGGGGCTGTGTCCAGCGCCGCTTCGACCGCATCCCATTCGTGGCCGGCGTCCTCGCCCCGGAAGGTCGGGCTGTCTTCCGTCACGGTGTAGATCTCCCAGCGTTCGCCGTCGGGTGCGCCCTTCACCCAGAACTTGTCCTGCCTCGCGTAGCAGCAGGTCGTATCGCGCTCGTCGGTGGAGCCGAGCCCGGCTACGGTGAGGCGGCTCTGCTCGGCGTCGACCGTGTCGGTGTCCGCCACCTCGACGCCGAGGTGGTTGAGGCTGCCGCCCTGGCCGGGACTTTCCATCAGGATGAACTTCAGCGGCGGCTCGGCGATGGCGAAGCTGGCATAGCCCGGCCGCAGCTTGGCCGGCTCGGTGCCGAAGAGCTTGCGGTAGAACGCGATCGACTCGCTGAGGTCCTCGACGTTGATGGCGAGCTGGACGCGGGACACGGCTACCTCCCGATAGCTCAGATATTGACTACCGTCTATGTCTTAGCGGTACCGAGCTTGTCACGAGACATCAGCGTCCGTCAATATAGACACATGTCGAACTCTCTGGCCCTGCTGACCCCGGCGGACTCTGCGGCCTGCTGCTCCCCGCTATCTGCGCAGCCCCTGACGATGGAGCAGGCCGAGCAGGTCGTGCCGCTGATGAAGGCCCTGGCCGATCCGGTCCGGCTCCGGCTCATGTCCCTGGTCGCCTCGCATGAGGGCGGCGAGGCGTGCGTCTGCGAGCTGAACGACGCGTTCGAGCTGTCCCAGCCGACGATCAGCCATCACCTGAAGGTGCTGCACGAGGCCGGGCTGGTGGACCGGGCGAAGCGCGGCGTATGGGTGTATTACCAGGCCCGGTCCGAGGCCCTGGCAGCCATCGGCGCCCTGATCGGCTGCGCCCCGCTGTAACCACGTATCCGACCGGAAGACACAGAGTGCCGCTCGGCGCCGCCCGGAGTCAGGTCGGGGACGATCCGCCAGTCGTCGCTTCCATCACCGGCGGCGCGCCGGATCCGCCGCCGCCGCAGCGACCGGGTAGCGCCGCCCGGGTCACCGTAAGCAAGCCCGCGCGTTACCGGCTGGCCGCGGCCGGGCGGTGATCAGCGAGGAGGTGGTGCGGATCGGTGCCGTCAGGCGCGGGGTCGGCGTGGACCAGCGCGCCGGTCAGCCGCGGGATAGCGTGCAGCAGATCGTGCTCCGCGCTCACCGTGACCTGGTGGGCCTGCACCGCGGTGAGGTCGGCAGCGACGATCAGCTCGCATTCGGCGCGGATCTGGTGCCCGATCCAGCGCAGCCGGACCTGCCCGACATCCAGAACCCCGGCAGTCGCTCTCAGGACTGACTCGGCCTGGTCGACAAGCTCGGGATCCACGGCATCCATCAGGCGCCGGTAGATCTCGCGGGCCGCCTGCCGCAGCACGGCGAGGATCGCGACCGTGATCAGGAGCCCGGCAACCGGGTCGGCCCAGTCCCAGCCCAGCGCGACACCGCCCGCCCCCAGCAGCACAGCCAGGGAAGTCAAGCCGTCGGCGCGGGCATGCAACCCATCGGCGACCAGGGCGGCCGAGCCTATCTTCCGCCCGGTACGGATGCGAAACGCCGCGGCCAGCTCGTTCCCGGCGAACCCGGCCAGCGCCGCCATCGCCACCGCGAGCAGGTCGGACACATGGCGGGGGTGGATCAGCCGCGTGATCGCCTCGTAGCCAGCCAGCGCGCAAGACGCGGCGATGGTCAGCACGATGACAATTCCGGCTAGGTCCTCCGCCCGGCCGAAGCCGTACGTATAGCGCCGGGTCGGCGGGCGGCGGCCAGCGATGAGGGCCACGCCCAGCGGCAGCGCGGTCAGCGCGTCAGCAGCGTTGTGCAGCGTGTCGCTCAGCAGCGCCACCGACCCCGACAGCGCGGTGACAGCCGCCTGGATCAGGGCCGTGACGCCCAGCAGGCCCAGCGAGATCCACAGCACCCGCAGGCCCTCCGCGCTGGCCTCCAGCGCCGCGTCTACCTGATCAGCTGCTTCATGCGAGTGCGGGCGCAGCACATGCCGGAGCCTTCGCAGCAGGCCCGGCTCGCGGTGCTCGTGCCTGTGCCCGTGGTCATGCTCAGATCCGTGGTCATGTACAGATCCGCGGTCATGATCGTGCCCGGCGCCATCGCTCATAGCCCCAGGTTGCGGGCAGAATCCTGCTGCAGCACCTCGACCGTTGCGCCCCGGCCGCAATTGCCATCCGGGCTGGACCATATCGCTGTCGGGGTGGCCAGCCGTGCTGAGCTGGACCAGCTGGCGGAGCTGCTGCGCCTGGCGGGGGGCAACCGCCGGCTTGCATGACGACCCGCTCGGCCCGGCCATGATCAGCTTCCGCGATCCCGACAATTTCCAATGGGAGTTCTTCGAGGAGCTCTGACGCGGGCCGGGCGTCATTCGCACGATCTGGCGGAGCGGGCGGCCGAGCCGCTGGGGAAGTGGTCCGCCGGCGTTCGCGGGGCGCGCGCAGTCCCGGGCGTCCGCGCTTTCCCGCGTGGCACCCTGGCCACAGCCGAACGTGTGTTCTACTCTATGCAGGTGGCCGGGAGCGAGAGAGATCGGGTAACACTGGCACAGATCGCCGGAACTGCCGCGCGGCATGCTCGCAGGACGACGCTCTCCGCAGACCAGGAGCAGGCGGCAGTCGGCGAGCTGATCGAGGCAGCCGCAGGCCGGGGCGACCTGCTGGCCCAGTACGCAGGACTCACCGTCGGCTTCCACGAGGGCGACTACGACGAGGCGCTTTATCTGCGGGCAGCCCAGCTTTGCATTGAAGCGGGCGCGGACAGCAGCCTCATCCCGCAATGGATCGACGAGGGACGGCGGCGCGCTAGCGTCGTCCGCGCCGAGCGCAGAGCCTTAACACCGGCCTAGAGCGCAGTATCGGCAGGGCTGCGCCATTGCGCCCCGGCCGAATCGCGACGCCTGCCGCAAGCCACCGCGGCCCGGCCCGGTCAGGCATGCGCCTGCCCGGCCGCCCGGACAGACTGGCACGCATGACGGACAGCGAACTGGACCGCCTCAGGCGCCGGGGGTTCGGGCTCGAGTACGCCAGCATGGCCTGGATGGTCATCGAGGCTGGCGTGGCCGTCACCGCCGGTGTGCTGAATTCCTCCCTTGCCCTGGTGGGCTTCGGGCTGGATTCGGTGATCGAGCTGGTTTCTGCCGCCGTGGTGGTCTGGCAGCTGCGGGGCGACGCGGAGGAGCGAGAGACCCGCGCTACCCGCCTCATCGGCGTGACGTTCTTCGCGCTGGCCGCCTATCTTGCCGCCGAGAGCATCCGTGATCTGGTCAGCCAGGCCCGGCCCGAGCCGTCCGCGGCGGGGATCGCCATCACAGCCGCCGCATTGCTCGTCATGCCGGGCCTGGCCCTCGCCAAGCGGCGCACCGGGCAGGCGCTGGGCAACCGCACCCTCATCGCCGACGCGGCCGAAACGGCCTTCTGCGCCTGCACATCGGCCGCTGCGCTGCTCGGCCTCGGCCTGAGCGCCGGCCTCGGCTGGTGGTGGGCGGACCCCGCCGCGGCGCTCGTCATCGCCGCCCTGGCGGTCAGGGAAGGTTCCGAAGCCTGGCGGCACGAGGACTGAGCGCCTGCCTGCCGGCGGTCCGTGACAGGCGCGACCGGACGCTGCCAGCGCCCGTCTGCCACGCCCGGTATTTCCGGATGCCCGCGGTGGGACCCGCGGCCACATAACCTTGCGCCTGCGGAGATTCCGCCCCATGCGGGCGGTCGCGAGCACGGATCCGGCCGCCGCAGCGGCGGTGGCCGGCCGCCGTCACGAAGCTACCGATGGAGACGCCAGCATGAGCATCGAGAAGCCAGAGATCGACTTTCCCGGCGGTGAGCCGCCGGCCGAGCTGGAGATTACCGACATCTGGGAAGGGGACGGCACCGTCGCGACCCCGGGTGACATGGTGAAGGTCCACTACGTGGGCGTCGCCTACTCCACCGGCGAGGAGTTCGACGCTAGCTGGAGCCGGGGCGCGCCGCTCGAGTTCCGGCTCGGCGCCGGGCAGGTCATCGTCGGCTGGGACCAGGGCGTGCAGGGAATGAGGGTCGGCGGTCGCCGCCAGCTGGTCATTCCCCCGGACCTCGCCTACGGCGACCGGGGCGCCGGGCACGTGATCGCGCCCGGCGAGACGCTGATCTTCATGTGCGACCTGGTCTCCGTCTGAGGCCAGGCGCCCGGCGCCGCCGACCCGCCGGGCCTCGCACCAGGCGGGCCGTGCGCAGCCAGGCGGTCGGCCCGGTATCGATGTACAGTGCAGGCCATCGGCGACGCATGTCCATCCGCGGAGGATGTCATGGCTGGTCAGAAAAAATGGAGCGACCTCAGCAAGCGCAGCCGCATGCTGATTCTTGCCGGCGTCGTTACCGAGGGCACCCTGAAGGCGGCTGCGGCCATCGACCTCAAGCGCCGGCCATCGAGCCAGATCCGGGGCCCGAAGTGGCGATGGGCTGCGGCGCTCATACCCGGCACCTTCGGGATCGCGCCGCTCGCCTATTTCCTCTTCGGGCGGAGGCGGTAAATCGGGCGGAGGCGGCAACCGGTACCACCCGGATGACGGGAGCGCAGCGCGTCTGCTCCCGATGTGCCCAGGCGATCCGGCGCATCATGACATGAGCTCGCGCAGGGCGACCTCGTCGGCGGGGATATCGCTGACGAACAGCGCCGGTGCCATCGTGTGGGAGTCCGCGGCCACGATCTTCACCTCGCTGGCGCCGATGGCAACATCGAGTGGACTGGCTGCCAGGTACTCGCGCACGGCGCGGGCAGCCCGATCCAGTGCGCTGGCCGGCGCACCGGTGTGATGACCCACGACCAGGTAAAAGTCGTCGTCGATGGCAGCATCGCTCTGGTGATAGCGATGCAGCACGTTGGCGGCATTCATGGCCCTGCGCAGCTCGTCCAGCGGCCTGCCCGACCCGGTCAGCGCGGTCACCGGCCAGCCCATGACCACGAAGGCATTTCCCTGTACCGAGGCGGCTCGCTCGAACAGCCGCTGACCGCGGCTGAGGAAGGGGTCCGCGTCATGCGGTCCGCGGCCGCCGATGCGGATCTGGAGGGGACGCGCAAGGTGCTCCGCGAGTATCTGCATCACCCGATGCAGGTCCATCTCGAGCCTGGCCCCCGCGTTCTCCAGGTAGTACTGGTTGACGATGGCCGCGGTGTCCGGATCCGGGATCCCGTTGATGGCAATCAGGGTGGCATGTATCTGCTCTAGCGAGTACGGCCGGAATCTCTCGCCGACGTGGCCGGCTATCAGCGCCTGAATACCCGCGAGGAAGTCACGCACGGGCGCAGGCTTCGGCCCGTACAAGGCAACTGCCGATATGAAACGACTCCCCAACCTCATCACCTCAGCTGCTTCCACTGACCACCCTGAGCCGCGCTGGCACAGCGGCCTGGCTCGCTAGCTTGCCTGATGCCCGGGCCCGGCTGCGGCACTCTCCGCAGGCGCGGCTGTGCGGCTCAACCAGCGTTACGCGTAACATGGCAGCATGGCAGATACCCGGGAGTGCCAGCAGTGCGGCGCGGTGTTCACGCCGCGCCGCGAGCACGCCCGGTTCTGCTCGGCCCGGTGCCGGGTCACCTGGAGCCGCGAGAACAAGTTCGATCCGACCGTGCAGATGAGCGCGCTCGAGTGGTCGATAACGGCGATGCGCGATGTGACGGACAGGCTGCCCAGGGTGCGGGGATGGGACCAGCCGCGGGCGTTCGCCGTGATCGGAGAGGCGGTCTGGTGGGTCACCATCGTCGATGCCACGCTGGTCCGCCATCACCCGGAGGAGTACGACCGGGTCCTGGCCGACCAGACTCCCGCGCAGCGGCGCCTGATTGAGGGAACGCTGGGCGGGCTCCGGTTCGTCCGGAACCGGATGGGTCATGAAGTTGATCATGTCGACTTCATCAACCCCAGCGCTCGCCGCACGGCAGGCCGGGGCGTCATGGCCTGGACGTGGAAGCCGGTGCCGCGGCCTGCCCTCGGCTCGCTCTCGCCACGTGGCCGGTCCTGGGAGATGACGAGGTACCGGGCCTACGAGGCGCAGCTAGCGGACCACACCATCGGGGAGACCTTCGGGCGGGCGACGACGTTCCTCAGGCTGACCGCCGCGAAGGCCGCCGCCGCGACGTCAGCCGCTGAGGTCAGCGTGCACGCCGTCCGCTGAGAGATCCTCCTTCCGTAGCCATGCGGGCAGCAGCATCCCGGCCACGGAATCTCGTGCTGGCTACCCCGCAGAACCGGAGGGACATTTCTGGGTCCGGACTGCCCCGGCCGGCTGAAGGCTCACGATCGTGGCAGCCGGTAGGCCACGTGCGCCCGGATGGGGTGGCCGACCGGGAGGACCGGATGCTCGAAACGAGCATGCACCGTCATGCCCAGCCGCCGCATGACTGCTTGCGATGGCTCATTGAGAACGGCGGTGATGGACCAGATCTCGTCCAGGCCCGCTCCGCCGAAGGCCACGCCCACGGCGGCGCGGGCGGCCTCGGTCGCATAGCCGTGGTGCCACGCGTGCCGGGCCAGCCGCCAGCCCACCTCCATGCCGCCCGCGCCCGGGACTCCCTCGGGCATCGGGTTCAGGCCGGTGAATCCGATGAACTGGCCGGTGCTGATCACTTCCAGCGCCCACAGACCGAATCCCTGACGCTCGAATAGCTCCTCGATCCGGTCCACGCTGCCGTCGCTGGCCGCCCGGTCGAGGGGAGCCGGGAAGTAGCGCATGACCTCGGGGTCGGCATTCATCGCCGCGTACAGATCCCGGTCGTTATCACGCCATCGCCGCATCATCAGCCGGCTGGTGCGGATGGTGTCGAATCGGCGTCCCACCGGGCTAACGTATCGGCCGGCGCCGGGTTCAGGCCGGGGGTGCCGATCTCTCATAGGAGCGGTGCCGCGGCGTCCGGTGATCCGGCCGGACCGCGGCCACGTGCACCAGGACGTTGTAGGTCACGACGGCGATCGCCAGGTGCATGACCATCAGGACCGCGACAGCCTTCGGCGGGTCGCCCAGCGTCAGCAGCCAGAGGTCGGGGAGGTAGAGCGCCAGGGTCACCAGGACCGCGAGCCGCAGGAACAGCCAGCGGGGCGATGAGCTGATCCTGGTCACGATCGGCCAGCCTGCGCACGCGATGAGGACGCCGATGACCGTCAGCTTGGCGTAGTCGGAGAACTGGAAGTGGACGTAGCCCCTGGTGGCGGGGAAGACGGCCGTGCCGATGACGACGATCAGCGCATCGGCCAGCAGCGACCCGGCTATCGACAAGATCGTGGCCATCGCGACCCTGTGGGCAGACGGCTGGCGGTGAGCCGGCGCGAAGTCGACTCGGGCAAGGCCTAGCGCGCGTTCAGCGGACTTCGGCAGCGGCATCGATCTCCCCCAGCGGCTCGAACGAGGATGACCCGCGCACTATACCGGGGCTATCTGAGCATCGGCTTTCTGTGCGACAGCGGCCAGGGCGGCCGGGACGGCCTTGGTCAGTCGGACATCTTCTTCCTGGTACCCGAGCGCGGCATAGAGACCACGGGCGGGCTGATTGGCTGCGCCGGTGTCGAGCGTGAGGTGAGAGAAGCCGTTTCGCGCTGCCCAGCTCTCGGCGGCCGCCATCAGCTGCGACGCGATGCCCTGGCGCTCCTGGCCGGGGGTCACGACCAGTTCCCCGACGTAGGCGTCGACCTGGCCGGTGAAATGAGTACGCTCACCGACCGTCACGAAGCCGGCCAGCCGGCCGTCGCTGATCGCCACGTAGACGGCATGCCCTGGCTGCCCGGCAGCGGCGACGGAACCGGTGACCCAGCCATGCACGGCATTCAGGACCGCCGTGCTATCCCGCCACGGTGCCACGCCCTCGGCCAGCCGCGGCGCGAGAGCGAGCACGGCATCGTAGTCACTGGACTGGAATGGGCGGACCTGCGCCGCTTGCTGAGCTGCCATACCCACGAGCCTGGCATACCGTCCCCGGCCGAAAAAACATACTCGGGAAATCTCGCGGGCCGAAAACCCCGTGTTCGTGATGAGCGTTCGCCGGCCCGCGGGCACAGCGTGGACGCGCCCGGAAACCCTCGCGGGCTGGTTCCGCAGCGTGGGTGGGCCGGAAACCCTCGCGGGCTGGTTCCGCAGCGTGGGTGGGCCGGAAACCCTCGCGGGCTGGTTCCGCAGCGTGGGTGGGCCGGAAACCCCCGCGGGCTGGTTCCGCAGCGTGGGTGAGCCAGAAACCCCGGCGCGCTGGCTCCGCAACAGCGTGGATGCGGCATCGCTGTCGCTGTATCAGCAACAGATGCGCATCGACGTTGCCGCCGGGAGCGCCGGCCCGGCATCCGGCTGCGCGGCATCCGGCTGCGCGGCATCCGGACGATGGCTTTCCGGGCGGCTGGCTGGGCGGCCAGGCAGTGTGGCTGGGCTCGGTGCTGCGCGGCGCGAGCCCCTTCGATGCTCCGTGGCGGCGGGACAAGGGTGGCCTGTGGGATCTCGGGCCGCACGTCGTCTCCCAGCTATGGGCCAGCCTCGGGCCCGTGGTCGCCGTGACGGCCGAGGCCGGGCCGCCCGGCCTGACTCATCTCATCCTGCGGCACGAAGGCGGCCCGAGCAGTACCGCCACGGTCACGCTCAGCACTCCCGCCCCGGCCCAGGGACTGCAGCTTCAGCTGTGGGGCGAGGCGGGCCGGTCGGTCATGCCCGCCATCGCGGACGAGCCGGGCGCAGCGCTCCGTACCGCCCTCGCCGAACTGGCCGCCGCCATCAGGGTCCGGAGAGCCTGCCCATCCCTGCGATGTCCAGTTCGGCTGGCAGGTCTGGCACGTCCTGCATGAGGCGCAGCACCAGTCCAAGGGCCGCCGACCCCGCTGACCCGGCCGCCGAACGACTGCCCTGACAGGGCCGCTGGAGGGGCGGCGGCTCAGCCGGGCGGCGTGATCGCCTGCGGGAAATTGAACAGCATCTTCGGGTCGTACTTGGCCTTGACCTGCGACAGCCGCGAGTAGTTGGCGCCGTAGTACGCCTGACGCCAGTTCGTCAGGTCCGGGTCGATGTAGTTCTGGTAGGCCTGGCCGCTCGCATGCGGATGCAGGGACGCATAGTACGAGCGGAGCCACGCGTGCTGGTTCGCCACGCCCCTGGCTGAGCCCGGATACGTCCAGGAGGTCGAATACTGCGCGTCATAAAGAGCGTTGCGGTGCACGAAGGCGGTCGCATTGGCACCGACCCGGTTGATCGCGCCGCCGAAGGCGTCAAACGCGATGGCGCCGACCCCGCCCGGGGTGCCGCGTACTCCCCGCATCCGCTCGACGCCGGACAGCAGCGTCCTGATGCCGGCCGCGTCGAGCTTCGTGGTGAAGAAGTCCGACTTCGCGTACGACGGGACGCGCGGCAGCCGGCCGCCGGGCCGGGTGTGGCACTGGGCGACCGAGAGGTTGTAGCAGCCGGCGTCCAGCAGCATCGCGTTCAGGAACGACTCAACCAGCAGGTTATGCCTGGTCGGCCCGGACCCGACCCGCGCGTACAGCTCGTTCAGCAGCCGGGCGGCACCGGACACGCTGCCCACGTAGCTGCCGCCCACCTGGATCGTCGGCGAGCCGCCGGCCGGGCAGGACAGGACCAGGTTGGACCAGAGCGCGTCCGGTGCGAACGGCGCCCAGGACTGCCAGGCGCTGACCACGCGCGCTGCCTGCGACCACGGCCAGGACGCGCCGAACAGGATGAGCTGCCGCAGCTGGTGGCTGCGGAACGTGAACGAGGTCACAACCCCGAAGTTGCCGCCCCCGCCGCCCCGGCAGGCCCAGAACAGGTCACTGTTGCGTGCGCCGTCGCAGGTCAGCACGCTGCCGTTGGCGGTCACGATCTGCAGGGATGTCAGGTTGTCGCTGGTTAGCCCATAGAGGCGGCCGAGTATGCCGACGCCGCCGCCGAGCGTCAGGCCGGCGATCCCCACGGTCGGGCAGGACCCGCCCGGTACCGCCAGCCCGTACGCGGCCAGCCGCTGGTAGAAGTTGATCAGCGGCAGACCGGTGCCGACCGTGACCGTTCCGCGGCCCGCGCTGAAGGAGTCCAGCTGCGACACGTCGACGATCAGGTCGCCGTCGCCGCTGGACCAGCCGGCGTAACTGTGGCCGCCGGAGCGGGGGCGCGGCCGCAGGCCGAACCTGGTGGCGAAGCTCAGGCAGGCGGCGACGTCCGCGGGCGTCCGGCAGTAGGCGATGCCGGTTGGCGTCAGGTCGTCGAACCGCGGGTCGTAGAGCTGGCGGGCCAGCCCGTAGCCGGACTGGCCGGGACGGATGAGGCGATGCGTGGACAGCTGGCGGCGCAGGGCCTCCCAGTCGGCCGTCGTCGGGCCGCGCACTCCGGGTGAGGCCAGCCAGGCCGGCCGGGTCCGGGCGGCCAGCGCTGCCCGGCGCTCCGTAGCCAGGCCGCCGTGCTGCGATGAGAAGAGGGGCGGCGCGAGGGCGCCGGCCACGGTGACCGCTCCGGCCAGCCGCAGGAAGCCGCGGCGGGCCTGCGTGCCCCCGTCGGCCGCCGCGGACGTTCCGGAACTCGGTGTGCCGGGGCTCGCCGTGGCCCAGCCGGGCGCGCCCGGGCCGGATGTGGCGTGGCCGGATGCGGCGGGGCTGGCTGTGCCGGGGCTGGATATGCCCGAGCTGGATATGCCGGGGCTGGGCGTGCCAGGGCTGGCGTTCATGGTCGTGTCGTCCCCCTGCCGGTAGCGTCGCTGATGCGTTCGCGTGCCGGGCCGGGGGAAGCCCGCAGGCTCAGGATACGAGCCTTTCCGCAGCCAGGGCCAGCGCCACTCCGGTTCCCTGCCGGATCGCGCGCCAGCCTGCCGGGCCGTGACCGGGCTCGGCACCTGGGCCGATCCGGGCGGACGAGCTGGCGCCGGGGCTCGCTCGTTCCTCGCGGCACGGTCATGCATGGACCGGGACGTACCGGTCCAGCATCTCGTTACGAAACTTGCCCGCGGGGTCCAGGTCGAGCGCGAGCTGCCGGAAGTCGTCCAGCCGCGGGTACCGGGTGGCCAGCGCGGCCGGGCTGACCGCGAACAGCTTGCCCCAGTGCGGCCGCGCCCCGAACGGCGCCAGGGCTGCCTCCACCTCGGGAAGCACCGAGCCGACGGCGCGGGCATCGCTGATCCAGGTGAAGTGGAACCCCGCGCAGTCCCGCCGGTAGCTCGGGCTCAGCCAGAGCTCGTCCGCCGCTACCGTCCGGATCTCGGTGATCTGCGTGAGCGGAGCGAGCTTGTCGCGCATCTCATCCAGCGCCCGGAACGCCTCGACGGCGTGCTCCCTGGCCACCAGGTACTCCGATTGCAGCTCGGCGCCCGCACTGGGGGTGCATCCTGTCCGGAAGTGCGGCAGCCGCTCATGCCAGGGCCCGGACACGCCCAGCTGCTGCGTGCAGGTCGCCGGCGGCTTCCCCGGCACCGGATGGCGCGGTCGCGCGGCCCGGCTGGCGCCTAGCCACCCGGCCGCCGGCGGCGTATCGCCGGCCGTGCTCTTCAGCCAGACCTGGCGCAGTCGCGGGCCGCGCCAGTCGGTGAACAGCGACACGCTGTAGGCGCGGCTGGTGATCTCGCCGAAATGCGCCGCCAGCTCGGACACCGGCAGATTCTCATAGACATCCTGGCGGGCATCGAAGGCCGGCACCGTATCGAGCGTCAGCCTGGTGATGATGCCGAGGGCGCCAAGAGCGACCACCATCCCGGCGAACCGGTCCGGATCGCCGTCCCGGCTCAGCCAGCTGATGTCACCTTCGGCCGTGACCAGCTCGATGGCCGACACGGCCGTGGCGAGGCTGCCGTTGGTGTCCCCGGAGCCGTGCGTGCCGGTTACGACGGCCCCGGCGATGCAGACATCCGGCAGCGAGGCGAGATTGCGCAGGGCCCGCCCGGCCGCGTGCAGCCGCGGCGCCAGCTGGCCGTAGCGCAGCCCGGCGCTGATGGTCACGCCGCCCCGGCCGGTGTCGATCTCGATCACCGGCGGCAGGCCGGACAGGGAGACGATCTCGCCGCGCGTGTCGGCGATCGGGCTGAACGAATGCCCGGTGCCGATCGCGCGGATGCGGTCCGCCGAGGCCACCAGGCGCCGCAGCTCACCGACTGAGGCTGGCCGGTGCAGCTGCCGGGAGTGGAACGTCACGTTCCCGGCCCAGTTCGTCAGCTGGCCGGTCACCGGCGTCCCGCCGTGGTCGTGGCCAGCTCATCTCCCCGCGCCGCGTGCCCGCTGCTCAATCTTCCGGCCCTGGTCCTGCTTCCCTGGTCCCGCTTCACCCTACAGGGCATCCGGAATTGGATTGATCGCCAGGCGATAATCAGCACGGTAATAGACGAGGAATAGCAATCTCCTAGCTGCTAGCGTAGTGCCGATAATGGCGTCTGCCATTTTCGGGGGAAATTTAAATAAGTCCGCAGATTTTCTGCGCTCGTGATCTTTCGTGCCGGGGACGGAGAGGTCCGGGCAAGTCATGCGGGCGCCGGGTTATGGGCATTCGGGGGAGAAATCCATGCTCAGGACGTTGCGTTGAAACGGGTTCCTGCCCATGCCGGCAGGCTTAGCCCCTGGGAGCGGCTGGCCTTCGCGGTGATCTTCGCGCTCATGGTGGCGTTCGTCATCGTCGTCACGATTTCGGCAGCGCACGCGCGAGAGCCAGCCGCCAGGCAGTTCGGGGTGGGCGGCAGCACCCCGCCGGGCAGCGGCGGCGAGCAGCACTCGCCGGGCCAGACGGCCGCCAGGCCGCGCACCGGACGGCAGTCAGCTGCCCGGCGGTCCGCGGACGGGCATGCAGCCGGCCGGACCGAGCTGGCCGGCTGGGACTCGCAGCTGGCCATTGCGCTGCGGCCGGTCCTGCGGCAGCAGACGGGCAGCCTCGCGGTGGGCGTGATCGACCGCAGCACGGGCGTCACCGCCACCTACCGGGCCGGCCTGCAGGTCCACACGGCCAGCATCGTCAAGGCCGACATTCTCGCCGCCCTGCTCCTGCGGCATCAGCAGGAAGGACTCGCGCTCAGCCGGCCGGACAGGGCGGAGGCTACCGCGATGATCGAGCAGAGTGACGACGACGCGGGGACGGACCTGTGGAACGAGGTGGGCGCCGCGGCCGGGGTCGCGGCGGCGAACACCGTGCTGAAGCTCACCCACACGATTCCGGCCGCCGCTGGTCACTGGGGACTGACCAGCACGACTGTCGCCGATCAGCTCCGGCTGCTGACCGACCTGGTCGCACGGTCCTCGCCGCTGGCGCCAGCATCCCGTGCCTTTGAGCTCCGCCTGATGGAGCGGGTAGCAGCCAGCCAGGCCTGGGGAGTTCCGGCCGCGGCGAGCCCGGGGACAGAACCAGCCGTGAAGAATGGCTGGCTGCCCGACCCGCAGCTGTGGGTGATCAACAGCATTGGCGTCGTGCACCGCGACGGCCAGGAACTGCTCATCGCCGTCATGTCCGACGATCAGCCCTCCGAGGCCGTCGGCATCCAGCAGGTGCAGCAGGCGGCCGTGGCGGCGGCTGAGACAGTTACCGGCCTGGCCGCCTGAGATCTGTTACTTTCCCGGTGCCCGCCCCCAGGTGCGCGCTGGTCACATCGGCGGCGGTATTGACCGCATCGACGAGGCTGTCGGTCGCTTCCTGCAGGCCGAAGGCGTCCGGGCTGGCCATCGAGGCGATATCCGCCTGCAGTTGCCGGAGCCGCGGCAGCGGGCCGGGCGGCCGGAGCCACTGCAAGGCCTCGGCCAGCTCACCAGTCGCCTCGGCTGCCCCGTCGGCGAGCCGGTCGAGCCCGCTCTGCACATCGGGAGAATCTTCCGGTCCAGGGATGGCCGCCTGGTCGGCTGCCTGGCGCTGCCGCGCCGCGCGCACCAGCCGGTGATGCAGCGCCACGGCCGCGTCGAGCGTCAGCGCCGCCTGCGCTAGCTGGTGCGCCGCCGAGGTGAGGGCCTGGCCGAACTCGGCGGTCATCGGCGGCCGGGCCGGCTCGTCGTCCAGCCGGTCGGCGGACGCCTCAGCCCCGAGCCGGGACCGCCTGGCCGCGACCTGCAGGCCGCGCAGCCTGGCCGTGCCGCCCTCGTCCGGGCGCGACTAGGCGTGCAGCAGAGCCGTCCCATAACGCAACGCCGTGGCAGTCGGTCCCAGCGCAGCGCAGACACCGACGGCGTAGGCCCAGATCATCAGGACGGGGACCAGGAGCCAGGGCGCGCTGGCGGCCGTCGTCGCCCCGACGAAGGTGGAGACGGCCATCCCGGCGGCGACCAGCACGGCCATGACGCGCGTTCGGGTGATGCCGCGGAAGGAGACGAAACCAGCGGGCAGCGCACCGAGCGCGGCGTACGTCCCGTACTCGGCATGGCCGGTCGCGATGCCCGCGGCGAGCGGGGCGATGACGCCGAATGCGGTGCGCAGCGCCCGGCCGAGCGCGACGTCGCGCCAGCGGAACTGGCCGAGATCGAGCCACCGGGCATGGCTGACCTCCCAGGTCAGGAAGGCCGTGCTGGCCCGCAGATCGCCGCTCAGCCGCTCACCCCGGCCGCGCGCTGTCTTCCTGGCTAGTGCTGGCATGCTGCACCGCGGGCGCCGGGCCGGTCAGGCCGGCCGGACTGGCCGGTATACCGGCCGCCACATCAGCTGGCTGATGTGCTCGCGGATGTCACCGTCGAGCCGGGCCTCGGCGACGCCGTCGGCCGCCGCTGCCCTGGCGACCTCGGTGGCGACCGTCAGCGACGTCTCCCGCAGCGACTCGACCGGCGGCAGCAGCGGTGCGCCAGGCGCGGCGGCGTCGACGAGGGAGGCGACCGCATGTGCCGCGGCGCTGAGCATGCCGTCGGTCACCCGTTCCGCCCGCGCGGCGATGACGCCCAGGCCGAGGCCGGGGAAGATCAGGGCGTTGTTGGCCTGGCCGATGGCGTACCGGCGGCCCCGGTGGTCGACCGGGCCGAACGGGCTGCCGGTCGCGACCAGCGCCCGGCCGCCCGTCCAGCCGATCAGGTCGCCGGGGCGCGCCTCGGCCAGCTCGGTCGGATTGGACATCGGCATGATCACCGGCCGGTCGGCGTGCCCGGCCATCTGCCGGACGATCTCCTCGGTAAAGGCGCCCGGCCGGCCCGAGGTGCCGATCAGGATGGTCGGGCGGACCTGACGGACAACCTCGGCCAGCGCGACCCCGCCGAGTGCCGGATCCCGCGGCCAGCCCGCCACCTCAGCTGGCGCCCGCGCGTACCGCAGCTGCTGCCGGCTGAGCTGGCTGTCGTCGGCGGTGAGCAGCCCGGCCCGGTCGACGGCCCAGAATCTGGCCCGGGCCTGGTCGTCCGTCAGTCCCTCGGCTTTCATCGCGGCGGACAGCTGGTCGGCGATGCCGACTCCGGCCGTGCCCGCGCCGAAGATAACGATCCGGTGCTGCGTCAGCTTGATCCCGGTGGCCTGGACGGCGGCGAGGACGGCAGCGAGGTTGACCGCTCCCGTCCCCTGGATGTCGTCGTTGAAGCTGCGCACCTGGTCCCGGTACCGCTCCAGCAGCCGCCTGGCGTTACGGACGCCGATGTCCTCCCAGTGCAGCAGTGCCCGGGGGAAGAGCTTGCGGACGGCGAAGACGAATGCGTCCAGGAAGGCGTCGTACTCGCCGTCCGCCACGCGCGGGTGCCGGTTACCGATATAGAGCGGGTCCTCGAGCAGGCTCTGCCGGTCGGTTCCCACGTCCAGCACGACCGGCAGGGTGCGATTGGGGTCGATGCCCGCTGCCGCCGTATAGACGGCCAGCTTGCCGACGGCGATGTGAATCCCGCCGACACCCCAGTCCCCGATCCCGAGAATGGCGCCCGCGTCGGTGGCGACCAGCAGGTCAACCTCGTCCCCGGCCAGCCCGGAATTGCGCAGCGACGTCTCGATCAGGTCCGGGCGGTCAGCCGAGAGGTAGATGCCGCCGGGCCGGCGGTACTCGTGGCTGTAGTTCTCGATGGCCTCGCCCACGGTCGGGGTGTAGACGATTGGCAGCATCTCGCGGAGGTGACTGGTCAGCAGCCGGTAGAAGAGCACCTCGTTACGGGCATGCAGTTCGGTCAGCAGCACGTTCCTGGCCATGTCGCCGGACTGCTTCTGGTACTGCGCGTATACCCGGGCGGCCTGCTGCTCCAGCGTCATGTGGCCGGGCGGGATCAGGCCCACGATGCTGAGCCCGGCACGTTCCTCGTCACTGAAGGCCGTGCCCTTGTTGATCCTGGGATCGGCCAGTACCTGGCGGCGCCGCAGGGTCGTCCGCCATCCGCCATCCCCATCTACCCACACCGTCGGCATGCAGGTCCCTTCGCGCTGCCGGCCCGGCCGCCAGCGGCCGGATCCAGTCATCTTCCCAGGCCTGGCCGCCGCCCGGACACCGGCAGCCCGATTGGCCCCTGACCCCGGCATGGCGGCGCCGGCGGCAGCCGGGCGTGGTGGACGATGAGCGGGTGACCATCAAGCACGCGACGGCTAGCGCGTTCGTGTTCTGCTGCCTGCCCGCGGGCTGGCGCATCGGGCTAATCGTTCATCCCATCTTCGGGCGGCTGATGCTCCCCGGCGGTCACGTGGAACCAGAGGAGTCAGCGCCGGAGGCGGCGCTGCGCGAGGTGACCGAGGAGTCCGGCCTCTCGGTGCGCCTCGTGGCCGGGCCCGCGGCCCGGCTGCCGTCCGGCTTCCCCCAGTCCGCGGTCCGGGTGCCGCCCCCATGGTGGATACTTGAGCAGCCGATTCCGGCGGACCATCACCTCGCGCAGCCGCACCTGCACATCGACCATCTCTACGTGGCGGTGGCCGACAGCCCCGAGCCGGTCAGCGCGGCGGCGCACCCCTTCGGCTGGCATAGCGCAGCCGGGCTGGCCGGATTGCCGATGTTCGCCGATACCCGGATGCTGGCCGGGGCGCTTTTCGGCTGGCTCGCTGAGCCCGGCGGCCTGGCCGGCTGCGCCGGGGACCTCGCCGCGGACGGCGGCGCCGGAATTTAGCCCGCTTCTGTCATGAAATAGCACTTCAGGACCGTGCTCTCCAGCATCGGGAAAAATTGTTACTCATCAGTACTCGACCACTCTTGCTACTTAACAGTAACTTCTCGCCAGATCGCGAAGTGTGGTGAAGATCACCCGGCGCCATCACCTCGTCCGCCCGTCACCCGGCCCGCCGGCCGGCGCGAGCCCGTCACCCGGCGGGCCGGCGGACCAGCCCTGCACGACCGCGCAGTCGCTGGAGATCAGCGGCCTGCAGATCACGGCGAGCTGAGCTCACCGCCCGGCTCGTCGTGCGCCCAGAGGCCACGGACGGCGCCGATGGTGTCCGCCTCGGCCGGGGTCTTGTCCGGCCGGTACCGCAGGACCCTGGCGAACCTGAGCGTGACGCCGCCCGGATAGCGGCTGCTGGCCTGCACCCCGTCGAAGGCGATCTCGACGACGAGCGCCGGCCGGACCCGGACCACTCCGCGCTGGCTGCCGGGGCCGGCCGGCTGGCGGGGCGGATCGGCCAGCTCGAGCAGCTTGCCGGTCTGCCACCCGAGCAGCGCGTCCGTCAGGCCCTTGAACGTCTTGCCCAGCATGACCATGCCTCCGGTGGCCGGGTCCCGTGCGCCCAGGTGCAGGTTGGACAGCCAGCCCTGGCGCCGGCCATGGCCCCACTCCGCGGCCAGCACGACCAGGTCCAGGGTGTGCCGGGGCTTTACCTTGATCCACTCGCTGCCCCGGCGGCCTGCCCCGTAGGCGGCACCCAGTGACTTGACCACGACACCCTCGTGACCGGCCGCGATGGCGGCCTGGAAGAACGCCTCGGCCTCCGCCAGGTCAGCGGTCACGGTCCGCGGGATGAGCAGCCCGGCCGGAGCCGCCGCGGCGAGCTGGCGGAACCGCTCAGCGGCCGGCACATCGATCAGAACCGCGCCGTTCAGCTGCAGCAGGTCGAACAGGAACAAGGTCAGCGGGGTCTGCTCGCGCTGCCGCGCCACGTCGGCCTGGCTCGCGGTGCGGGCCGCCGTGACCTGGAACGGACGCGGCCGCCCGGCCGGGTACAGCGCCACCGCCTCGCCGTCCAGGACGGCGGATGTCACCTCCAGCGCGCGGGCGGCCGCGACGATCTCGGGGACCCGGCCGGTGATGTCGTCGAGCGTGCGGGTGAACACCCGCACCTCGCCGTCCCGCCGGTGCACCTGCACCCTGATGCCGTCGATCTTCCACTCCACCGCGGCCGGCGAGACCCGGCCGAGTGCCGCCTGCACGGTCGGGGCGCTGGCGGCCAGCATGGGACGGACCGGCCGCCCGACTTCCAGCGTGATGCCGGCCAGCGCGGCCGGCGCCCCGGCCGGGCCGGGGCTCAAGGCGGCGCTGGCCGCGACGGCCAGCGAGCCGCTGAGCTGGTAGGCCCGCCGGATCGCGGCGGCGGGCAGCCCGGCGGCCCTGGCGATCGCCTCGGTCATCACCCCGTCCAGGGCGCCCTGGCCCAGGTCACCGGCCAGCAGGCGGACCAGGAAGTCACGCTCCGGCCCGGTAGCCCGGCTCAGCAGCGCGGTGAGCAGCTCGCGGCGCTGTGCCTGTGAGCCAGGCCCGGACAGCGCGCCGATGGCACCGAACGCCGCATCGGTCTCGGCCAGCGTCAGTACCGGCTGCTGCGGCGCAGGTCCCGCGCCGGGCGACAGCTCGTGCCGGGAAGCGCGGGACTCGCCGAGCAGGTCGACCAGCGCGGCGTAGCCGACGCCGATCTGGCGCTGGGTCAGCTCACCGGACAGGAAGGCCACGGCAACCGGGATCTCGGCCGGGGGGACGGCCTGGAGCAGGCTGGCGATGGCCGACACCTTGGCGAGCCGGCCGGCGGCGGCGGCCACCGCCGCCGAGGCCCGCACGACCTCATCGAGCAGCATGCGGCGATTCTGCCCGACGCCTCGCGCGGCCGGCCCGCAGTGGCCGCTGCCGCAGCCTCACAGCCAGCCCTTGCGCTGGGCGGTCTGCACGGCCTCGGCCCGGTTGCGCGCGCCGAGCTTCTGAATCGCGGCTGAGAGGCGGTTGCGCACGGTCCCCGGCGACAGGTGCAGCTGCCGGGCGATCACCGTGATCGCGTCCGGCTGGCGGTAGCCCGCGACCGCCTCGCGGACATCGCTGAGAGACTGCCGGGACACGGCCTCCAGCTCGGCCAGCTCCCGGGCGGCACGAGCCGGATCTGCCTCGATCAGCCGGTTGGCGAGCTCTGCCTTGAGGGTGATCAGGGACAGGCTGTGCCCGAGCAGATCGTGCAGGTCCCTGGCGATGCACAGCCGTTCCTCGGCTACCGCGGCCCTGGCCAGCTCCGCCCTGGTCTGGCGGAGCGTGCCGAGCGCCTCGCCCCGCTTGCCGGCTGTGTAGGCGAAAAAGCCGGCCAGCAGCGGCATGACCACGATCGCGACGGCCGAGGACTGCGGGGAGCGGTGCGACATCGCGACCGCCAGCCCGGCGAGCGAGCAGATCAGGCTGCCGGCCGTGACCGGGATGGGCGAGCGGCTGAACCGGCCGCAGGCTGCCGCGGCTACCGCCAGCGTGGCATACCAGTTGCCCTGGCCGGCCGCGAACAGCGTCACGGCCAGCGCCACGATCACGGCCAGGCCGGCCCAGGGCACCGGGTCGCTGCCCGGATCAGCCAGTCCCACCACCCGGCCAGCCAGCACGACGAACAGCAGCATCCAGGCAGCGACGGTGCCCGGCCCGGCCAGCAGTCGCGCGACCGCGGGCTGAATGGTGAAGTAACCCACGACGGCCAGGATGAGGAGCTTGCGGCCGTAGTGCTCCCAGCCCGCCGCCAGGCTGTCATCAGCGCCGGGCGGCCGCCTGGCCGTCAGCCCTGCAGAGCGACTGGTGCGGCTGGCCGGGGACGCCGGCCGCCTGGATGCGAGCCAAGCTGACATAGCACCATGATGGCCCAGCAAGCGCCCGGCCGCCGACTGCCGCCGGAGCAGGGCGGCGCTGTCCCCGGCCGCTGCGGCGGACTGGTCGTCCGGCTGCGCCGGAGCGCCGGGCTGCCCGGTGCGGCCGGGAATCGTCGGGACCACGCCAGCACGCTACGGCAGTTGCCGGGCGCGGCGGCATGCTCCCGGTCCTGACCTGGCCATGACAGATGTCATGCATGGCCCCGCGACGAGCCCGGCGGTGGCTGGCGGGGCGCAGCGCCAGCCCCCGCCGGTGCGGTCCGGTCAGATAGTGCCGGACTGGCCGTCGCTCTCCGCGCCAGGCTCGCTGCCGTCTGCCGCGCCCGGGGCCGCGTGCATGGTCGTCGGTGCCGTCACGTCACTCTCGTCCGCTGCCGCGGCGAAGTAGCCATCGGCCGTCGGCCGGCGGCGCTGCATCACGGCCGTCGCCGCGGTAGCGGCGGCGGCCAGCATGCCAATGGCGGCCAGGACGCTCGGCCAGCGGCGGCGTCGCCGCGCCGGGGTCACATCGATCCAGTGCGCCGCGGAAGCCAGCCCATCGGCCACGGCCGGCGCGACGCGCTCCTTGACTGCTACGCCCGAAGCCTCGATTCGCGGTGCAGCCCATGCCCGCGCCGTGTTGACGTGCGGCGTGGCCCAGATGGCCGCATTCTCTGCGCCGGTGCGCACGGCCGTGCCGACGCTCCTGGCCATCGGGACGGCCTGCTGAGCCATCGGGACGGCCTGCCTGGCCGCGTCGAGAACCCGGTCACGAACGACAACGACCTGCTCACGGACAACTGCAGCCTGGTCGATTGGCTGCTTTCTGCTCAAAAGAGACACTAGAACCTCCCATTTTTTTCTTTCCGCAAACTCAGACTTCCCTGGCAGCGTCGCGTCAATCACTGGCGACCGGCGCACAGCGCCCTGCATGCGGACGGACTGCACGCGGATGGACTGGACACGGACGGACTGCGCGGGGGTACTGCGGCCCGCGGCCGGGCGGCCGGGCGACCCCCGCGGGCGGGCCGGCCGCGCACCGGTCCGTGACCACGCGACGGCTGCGGGTACCGTGGCGTGCCGGAACAGGATCTGACGCATGGGAGGATTCCTGGTATGACTAACACGCTCACCGCGACGCTGCGGACGAACTACGGGACCGTCGTGGTCCGGCTGCTGCCCGACTATGCGCCGAAGACGGTGCAGAACTTCGTCGGGCTGGCCGAGGGAACGCAGCAGTGGACGAATCCGCGGACGCGCCAGCCAGGTCAGGGTGGCCTGTACGACGGGACGATCTTTCACCGGGTGATCCCGGGTTTCATGATCCAGGGCGGCGACCCGCTCGGTACGGGTACCGGCGGCCCCGGCTACAAGTTCGGTGACGAGTTTCATCCGGACCTGGCCTTCAGCCGGCCGTATCTGCTGGCGATGGCTAATGCCGGCCCGGGCACGAATGGCTCGCAGTTCTTCATCACGACCGTGCCCACTGCGCACCTGAATGGCCGGCACACGATCTTCGGCGAGGTTATCGAGGGCGCTGACGTGGTCGAGAAGATCAGCCAGGTCCCGACCAGCCCCGGCGACCGGCCAGTCCAGGACGTTGTGCTGGAGTCGGTCCAGATCAGCCGGGGTGACGGCGCCGGGGCCGGCGAAGGATAACGCGCATGGTCTCTCCCCCCGGTCCTGGCAGCCCGCCAGGTCCCGGCAGCCCGCCGGGACCTGGCGGCGAGCCGGGGACTGTCGCCCCGACCTGCTACCGGCACCCTGGCCGGGAGACGTACGTGTCCTGCGTGCGCTGCGGCAGGCCGGCCTGTCCCGACTGCCTCCGGTCGGCCGCGGTCGGCCAGCAGTGCGTGGACTGCGTGCGGCAGGGTAACCGCGGCTCCCGGCCGGCCCGCGGCGCGTTTGGCGGCCGTCCGGTATCGGGCGCCGTCGTCACCTGGACGCTGGTGGCGATCAACGTGCTGCTCTACCTGGTGGAGCTGGCGCATTCGAGCCTCGGCTACGACTGGGGCATGCTCGGGGGAGCCGTGTCCGGCGGCAAGATCATCGGCGTGGCCGGCGGCCAGTGGTACCGGCTGATCACCTCGGAGTTCCTGCCGCCGCCGGGCCTGAACAGCCTCGGCCCGCTGGACATCGCCTTCAACATGTGGGCCCTGATCGTCGTCGGCCCGGCGATGGAGCGGATGCTCGGCCGGGTGCGGTACCTCGCGGTGTACCTGCTGAGCGGCCTCGGGGCGTCGGCTGCCTATTACCTGATCGCCCCGCCGTATGTGTACGCGCTGGGTGCCTCCGGGGCGATCTTCGGCCTGTTCGGGGCGTGGTTCGTGCTATCCCGGCGGCTCCGGCTGGACAGCAGGCCGGTCATCTTCCTGATCGTGATCAACCTGGTCCTCGGCTTCGTCATCCACGGCATCGCCTGGCAGGCGCACGTCGGCGGCCTGGTTACCGGCGTGCTGCTGACGGCCGCCTACGTCTACGCGCCGCGCCGGAACCGGACACTGATCCAGGTGGCGGCGACGCTGGCGATGCTGGCCATCGTGGCCGTCTGCGTCGTGATCAGGGACCAGCAGCTAGTCCACGCCGTCATCCTGTGAGCTGAGCCGCCTGCGGGCCGCTCCGGGTCAGCCGGGTCAGTGCCACCCGGGTCAGTGCCACCCGGGTCAGTGCCACCCGGGTCAGTGCCACCCGGG
>Ga0181536_10000325_pt1 | contig 57684 bp, 56 predicted proteins | sample PEATcosm2014_Bin_41_FD_121105 | JGI IMG/M metagenome (GOLD analysis project Ga0181536, IMG submission 121105) | Peatland microbial communities from MTU Mesocosm Facility, Houghton, MI, USA - PEATcosm2014_Bin17_60_metaG | ecosystem: Environmental > Terrestrial > Soil > Wetlands > Peat | place...
AGAAACGGGCGAAAAGCTGCAGGAAGAGCACATGGCCAATATCCGTAGGATGGCGGCCGAACCCAAACTTGTGATAGCTGGGCCTTTCCTGGATGACACGACGCTGCGCGGCATCTTCGTATTGCAAGCCGACTCAGCGCCGCGGGCGGTCGTTGCGGGACTGTTCCCGTTGAGCGTTCCGGGGGAGTTGCGGGCTGTTGACATTTTCCGCGTAGGCGCGGAACAGAGCACGACGTTGTTGAAGGACGATCCAACTGTCAAAGCTGGTCTGCTCAAGACTGAAATCCATCCCTGGGCCACAGGCAAAGGGGTGCTGGCGTCAGGACAGCCGCTGCAGTAACTAACAAACCCTGCGATCGGAGGCTGCCCGGTAAAGAAGTTCGCGGAGAACAGAAATTGGAAACTGAGAACCGAGAACAGCTTTCCTACCCGCCAGCCTTCAACTCGGTGAGCACCTGTTTGGCGATTTCTTTCAAGGTCTCAAACACCCCCGTGCCCTGAAACGCCACCGCCTCGATCATGGCCTCATTCTTCTTGCGCAGCTCTTTGCTGAGGGCTTCTGTGGACAGAATATTGGGCAGATCGCGCTTGTTGAGCTGCAGCACGTAGGGAATTTTGTTGAAGTCGTAGCCGTGCTCTTTCAGGTTCGACATCAGATTATCGAGCGCTTCCACGTTGGCGTCCATGCGCTGTTCCTGCGAGTCAGCGACGAAGACGATGCCATCCACGCCGCGCAGAATCAGCTTACGGCTGGCGTCGTAGAAAACCTGCCCCGGCACGGTGTAAAGATGGATTCGCGTTTTGAACCCGCGCACCGACCCTAGATCGAGTGGGAGGAAATCGAAGAACAAGGTCCGCTCGGTTTCGGTGGCGAGCGAGATCATCTTGCCCTTCTGCTGTTCAGCGGTCTTCTGGTAGATCACCTGCAGGTTCGTGGTTTTGCCGCCCAGCCCAGCGCCGTAGTACACGATCTTGCAATTAATCTCGCGGGCTGCGAAGTTGATGAAACTCAAGGCTTTCCTCAAAAAGCGCGGACCGCACACCCTTCCGCGCACAAAAATATCCCTTTGGGGGCTCGGGCCTTTTATATCACACGCGCGCGATGCCCCGCAGGTTACTCAGGTGACCCCTGCCGGGGAGAGGGCCAGGAAGCTGGAAAATACCACGGAATTGTCGATTTCCTGATTGTTGATGGAAAAGCTGCCTTCTTATCCCGAAGGGCCTTTCAATCAACAATCAGCCTCCCTACCGCGTCGCCAGCGCGGGATAATATCCGGCCTTCGTGTAAATCTTTAACCCCGGGCGGTTAACCAGGACCTCGATGTCGTGGTAGGCTTTCGCTATCGGCGTCTTTGGCGGGATCGGCGTATAGCCCAGCGTGTACTGGCTTCGCGCCTCACCCATGGCCTGAGCATAGCTATCTTCAATCGCGCTCTGCGAAAGCTCCTTATAAACCGGCAATCCGCCCGTGGCCGACACGTATTTTGGCAGGATGTCGTCATAACCCTGTTTCGGCAGGCGAAGTCGCTCCAACTTGTCGTACACCGGCAGCGCTCCGCTGTCCAACGCCACCGCCTTCACCTGGATCTCGTTCGATAACAATACCTTCAGCACATCGCGGTAGCTGGCCTCGCTGCCATACTCCCGCCCATCGCTGATCACAAAAATGATCTTGCGCCGCGTGCGGTCGCGTTTGCGCAGGTCGAGCGCCGCCCGCAGGATGGCATCGTTCAGAACATGCGCTTCTTTCGGCGGAGTGTACACCGGTTGTGTGGGACTGCCCACCGGGATGCCGTTGATAATCGGCCCATTCGGCGCCAGTGGGCCGCTCATCACCGCCACGCCGTTGTTGCGCCCACGTTCCACTTTCATCTGATTCAGCAACGCGGTTAACTTCTGCGAGGCTCCGATAAAATCGCTGACTTCGCTCACCGTGCTGCTGTAGGTATAAAGCGCGATTTCATCATAAGGGGCAAACGCCCCTACCAGGGCCGAAAATGTCTGGTTCACCTTTTGTACCGACGCATCTGGCATGCCCAGATCCAGCACAATCGCCACGGAAAGCGCGAACGGATCGCTACTGAAAAAGCTTAATTTCTGCAGTGCCCCGTTTTCCTTGACGCTGAAGTCGCTGGGCAGGAGGCCGTCGACCCTGCGGCCGTCGCGATCCTTTACCGTAACCGGTATCTGCACAAAATTGGTATGCACCACGTAGGTGTAAAGCTGTTCCTGAGCGAGGGGCGCCTTGGTTGAACCCGGCGGCACGGTCTTGACCGGCGGCATGGGTGGTGGTGGTGGCCCGGAGGTCTCGTCACCAGGAGCTGTGCGGGGCTCGGCCGGCGTGGCATTGGGCTGGTTCGTCCACGGGTTCCTGTCGGCTGTCGCCGGTTTCTTTTCCTCCGGCCGGGGAATTGCGGGCGGCTCGGGTCCCGTGGCGGAAGGTTGCACCGTCGGCGCATCGGGAATGGCATCCTTCTGTGCCGGCTGGGTTGGTGCGGGCTGCGTCTGCTGGGCTTGGCTCCCGGAAGACTGTGCCCCAGCCTGCGCAACGCCTATGCCAAGGTATCCGGCGAGACATCCGGTAACTAGAACGGCGGCCATCCATCCGGCTTCGACCGTCCGTGGTCTCTCTTGAGCCGCGGTTTCCTTCCTCACAGTCACCTTCCGTTCCTTGCCCCAGAGTCAGTGTCCCAAAATCATTATCCTTGGTTCCAGCCAACTAAAACAATAAAAACACCTTCACAACCTTGGGATGCCTGAACCATCCCATTTGGTGCATCTAACTTCAAAGGACTAGACTAACAAAAACCTCGCGAGGGAATCATTCGTGCCCAAACTATCCGCTAATCCGAGATTCTTGCCGAACTTGGCCGCTGCCTCGATTCTGTTTTTCGTCGCAGCCGTGTCGGGCGCCGCTCCGGCCGCCCTGGCTCAGAACTCCACACCTTCCCAGCCCTCCGATGCGGGACAATCCGACACTGAGAAGTCCGATCAAACCCTGAAGGTCAACGTCAACGTGGTGGGAGTCTTCTTCAATGTCAAGGACAAGCACGGCGCGCTGATTCCCAATCAGACCAAAGACGACTTCCAGGTCTTCGAAGACAGCAAGCCGCAAACCATCAAATACTTTACCGCCGAATCGAATCTCCCGCTCACCCTGGGTATCCTCATCGATACATCCGGCAGCCAGATACGCGTCTTGGACATGGAGAAAGAAGTTGGTGGAGCATTCCTTCGCCAGATTCTCACTGACAAGGACGAAGCCTTCGTAATCGACTTCGACGTCGAATCCGAACTGATTCAGGACTACACTCGTGACGTTCACCGCCTGCAATCCGCCCTGAACAAGGTGAAAATTAACAGCGGTGTCTCGAGCGGCGCCGGCGGAATTCCCGGCCTCGGACAAGGGCCCGTGCCTGTGCACAACGCTCCGGGTACCGTACTCTACGATGCAGTTTATCTTTCCGCTCACGACATGCTTGCTAAAGAGGTAGGGCGCAAGGCCATGGTCCTCCTCACCGATGGCGAGGACGAGGGCAGCAAGCTCAAAATCAAAGATGCCATCGAAGCTGCCCAGAGGGCCGATGCCATCGTTTATGTCCTGCTGTGTGCGGATCGCGGTTTCTATGGTCCCATGAACATGGGCTATTCCGGCGAGAGCGAAATGCGCAAGCTCACCGAAGCGACTGGAGGCCGGGTCATTAACGTGGGAAACAAGTTCGACAAGCTGAAAGAGGCTTTCGACCAGATCGCCGCCGAACTACGCAGCCAGTACAACCTCGGCTATACCTCGACCAATACCGTACTCGACGGCGGCTACCGAAAACTGGAAATTAAATCGAAACAGGGCTACAAAATCCAAACCCGCGCCGGATACTACGCGACGAAGCGCGACCAGCAGCAATAGTGTGGAACGGACACTCCTGTCCGCTGCGTCTGGGTTTGGTCTTGTTCTTGATCCTAGCTGTCGCTTGCCAGGCAGCCGACTCCCTGGCATTATTCGACCGCATTACGGGAAATTACTTCGTGGTACCACTCCGCACTGAGCTTGGGTGTGCGCGCCTGCGTTTTGAAGTCAACGTAGTGAAGGCCGAATCGCTTGCTATAACCGTCCGCCCACTCGTAATTGTCCATCAGGCTCCAGAGGAAGTAACCCTTGATCGGGTAGCCCTCCGAAGCGGCGCGATGCAGGTGCGTGAGGTGATTGCGCAGATACATCACCCGGTCGGTGTCCTCGATGCGTCCGTCCGCGGTTACCACATCATCCGCGGAGCAACCATTCTCCGTGATGTAAAGAGCCTTTGGTTTCCAAATGTCGCTGACGTTGCGAACCGCCCAATACATAACTTCTGGGCCGATGTACAGCCAATCTGAAGCCATGCGCGGATACGAAGACTGGCGCTTCTCCACCGTGTAGCCGGCCGGTGACGCGTCGGCGCGCACATACTCCGGGGTGTACACGTTGAGGCCAACGAAATCGAGTGGGCTGCTGATGACTTTCATGTCGCCGGCCTCCACCTTGGGAGCGTTCGCGCCCTCCCGCTGGAGATAGCCGTCGGTGTACCTGCCTTCCATGACTGCCGTGAGAAACGGTGCGTTTTCCTCCCGGGTCGCACGCCGCGCAGCCTCAATGTGCTCGCCACTCTCGATTACAGGCACATAGACCGTCGCATTTTCCGCGAGGCCGATCTGCGTCCCACTCTTGGCGTTGGCCCGGATGGCCTGTACCGCCAGGCCGTGCGCCAGTACGGCATGGTGGCGGATCTGATTCACCTGTGCATCCGGCAACTTCAGGCCCGGTGCAAACTTCCCGGTTTTGTAGCTCAGATCGGTGAAGCAGGTGAACTCATTGATGGTGAAGAAGTGACCAACCCGATCCGAAAGCTGTCGGGAAATATACCCTGCGTAATCGGCGAACGCTTGTGATGTGTCGCGTGACTGCCAGCCGCCCGGCAAAGCCTGCGGCAGGTCCCAGTGGAACAGTGTGATGTACGGCGCAATATTATTCTTGAGCAGTTCGTCAACCACGCGCTGGTAATACGCGAGGCCTTTCTCGTTTGGCTGGCCTGTCCCATCGGGGAAGATTCGTGACCACGAAATGGAGAAGCGGTAGCCTCCCACACCGAGATTCTTGAGCAGCTTCACGTCTTCCTTGTAGAGATGGTAGGAATCATCGGCGACGTCGCCAGTTTCTCCCTGAAACGTCTTGCCCGGCGTGTGCGAGAACGTATCCCACACCGATGGCTTCCGTCCGTCTTCATTCACCGCGCCTTCAATCTGATAGGCAGCGGTAGAGCAGCCCCAGACAAAGTTGGGGGGAAATCGCAGCAATCCCGCCTTGACCATTTGTGCGATTGCAATTCGCGGGAAAGACGCGCTGGCAGCGGCTGCCGCGGCGGCGCCGGCCAAAGTCTTACCGAATCCTCGACGTGTCAGATTTTTCATGGGCGCAAGAAGATTACCACTAGCGCGTACTCAAAGTGAAACTAGATGACAATGGGCATAGTCGTGTAGTTTGGATTCTGACGATCCATATATCCATCGGAGTGGTCCCAAAGCTTGGTAAAGGCGATCCAACTCACTTGCTTCATTCCACCGCCTCCCCCCATTCTACCGTCCGCCGCTCCCGGCTGCTTTTGTGCGCCAAAATCACCGCCCGCATGGTGCGCAGCGCCTGCTCCGGAGTAACCTCCAGGGGAACCCTCTTCTCAATCGCATCCCGCACATTCGCATAAAACCCGCGATAATCGCCGCGCTCTGTCTTCACTTTCACGCTCGGTTCACCCACCAGACTCAGCGTCCCCCACAATTCCTCCACTTCTTCCCCCCAACCTGTGCCCCAATCCAATCCTTGCGGACAATTCTCTCCCCGCAGCCGAGCCTCCTGCGGATCCATTCCATACTTTACAAACGATCCCTTCGTCCCGTGAATCAGAAAGTGCGGCCCCGGCGCATACGCGATGATCCGCGCCCTTCCCATCGCCCGCAGTCCCGGATACTCCAAACAAACATCAAACGAATCATCCACCCGCGAAGTCTCTCGCTCACAAAATGCCGACGCCGTAATCGCCCTTGGCTCGCCAAACAACACCAGCGCCTGATCGATCACATGAGGCCCCAAATCAAACAACACGCCGGCCCCGGGTTGATCCGCCTTTTCCCGCCAGGCATTCGCCTTCGGCTCCAGACGAAACCGGTCATATCGACATTCATATTCGACAATCGTCCCTAAACGTCCCGACTGCACAATCTTCTTCACCGTGCCAAAATCCCCATCCCAGCGCCGGTCTTGATACACCGTAATCAACCGCCCGCGTTCCGCAGCGAACCGCACGAGCTTTTGAGACTCCGCCAGCGTCGGCGCGAAAGGTTTGTCCACCACCACATCCCGCCCCGCCAACAAGCAGGCCCGCGCCAGTTCGAAATGCGAGTCATTCGGCGTTGCGATCACGCACAGCTGAATTTCCTTATCCGCCAGCAGTTCATCCAGCGTCCGCGCGACCGGCACATCGGGATATTTTTCCTGAGCGCGTGTTCCTCTGCGCTCCAGGATGCAGGCCAATTCCATCCCCTTCACGCCGCGTATCACCGGCGCGTGAAACGCCTGCCCCGCCATTCCAAATCCAATCAATCCCACTCGCACCATTTCGACTCCTGACGGAACCTCTGCATGAAGTTCCGCATCACTCAGCTCTGTCATCCTGAGCGCAGCGAAGGGCCCCTCGCACGCCGACCCGACCAGCGGCCTCGCAATGCGTTTCTACAACCGCCCCGCTCGCGGTTTCGGCTCCGTCATGGACTGCCGCACCCGATCTTTCACCCGCCGCACAAACTTCAGCCCCGACCATACCTCCGTCACCGCGCAAACTTTCACGTCCACCAGCCCCGCCTTCAAGCCAATCTCGCGCACCACATTTTCGTCCACGTCTGTCTCCACGCCAGAACTCTTTTTCGGCCAGCTCACCCACAACCTCCCCGCCGGAATCAGCAGCTTTGCCATCCGCGAGAACTCCTTCACCAATTCCGCGCGCGACTTCGTGAACAGCATTGAAAAATCGAGCGCATCCCCCTGCTTGAGAATTTTGCACTCCGCCAATGCCTCGGACAATTCCGCAAGCACCTCCGCCGGAGCGTTCCAGAATTGCACCCGAAACCCCGGCTTAATCCCCAATTTTTTCGGAAGTGGCGTCCCTGAATATCCCGGCATTCTTGTCGCTCGTGGGGAGGGCCTAGACTCAAGCAAGAAGCTAGAAGCGTTTCTACTGCGCCACCGGGGCGTAATATCCCCGCCGCGCCCTCACCTTGAAATTCTTGCGGTCATTCGCCACAATTTCAATCGTGCGAAAGTGTCCGTCCAGTTTGAAGTCCGCCGGTTTGTAAGACACGTCATACTGGCTGCGCAGCTCATCCTGAATCTCGGCAAACGCGTTCGACACATCGCGAATCTGGAAGGGGAAAAATGCCCGGCCTCCGGTGGCATCGGCCATGCGCTCCAGCACCTTGTCACCCGCTCCCTTGGTGCCGCTCACATTTGTGCTGATCGTGTAGATGATGGCATCCGCGCGCTGCGCCATTTCGATTGATTCCTCGCGCGTTACGTGGCTTTGGTTGTCTTCGCCATCGCTCAGCAGGATAATCGCCCGTCGCGTCGGTCCAATCTGCGGCGCTCTTAGCAGCTTGTCGCGACAAGCGTAGTACAGCGCATCGTACAGCGCCGTCCCGCCCCCCGGCCGCAGCTCGCGCACTCCGTGCGCCAGCCTTTCCGTGTCATCGGTGAAATCCTGCGTCACCTCCGGCGTCGCATCGAATCCCACCACGAACGCCTGGTCGTAACGCTTGCGCAGCGTCTGGTTCAAAAACTCGATCGCAGATTCCTGCTCGAACTTGAACCGGTCGCGTACCGAGCTGCTGGCATCGATCAGCAAACCCACCTGCAGCGGCAAATTCGTTTCCGCGTGGAAGCTTCGCACCTCCGCTGCGGGCTTGCTGTCATCCACAATGCGGAAATCATTTTGTTTCAGATCCGTCACGCGCCTGCCATGCTTATCCGTCACCGTGAACACCACATTTACTTCGTTGATGCCCACTCGGATCTTCAGGACATCGTCAGTGTCAGCACCTGAATCGTTGGAGCTCTGTCCCGTAGAGCTTTGTGGAGCTTGCGGCGTCTTGGCTGCAGGCGGCGACGACTGAGACGAAGGTTCCACGGAAGACTGCGCGGATGACGGCGAGGACGACTGCGGCGCCGTTCCAGCCTGCGCCATGCCAACCTGGCGCGCTCCCGCCACCAGCAGTAAAGCCGCTGCCCACCCTAGGAATGCAGTTCTCGGGAAGATATCTCGCGTAACGATGCCCCTCATTTGATTGTTCATTATATCTGCAACCGCGTCGGATTCGTTCCCGACATGCTCCGATTTTGGGTGGCGCAGCGCTTTCAGCGCTGCGATAAAAGACCGCCTATGGCTGAGGGCTTCAGCCCCTGAGGTACCTAAGGTGCGGTTGTTTCGACAAACAGTCTTGGCGCTGATGGAACCGGGAGCGAGCCGCGAAACGCCTATTCCTCCTCCACTTTCCTGAGAAACTCCTGCAACTCCTCCGGCAGCTCGCTCCTCAGCGCAATCGTCTCTCCGCTCCGCGGATGCCGAAACTCCAGCTCCGCCGCGTGCAGAAAATTTCGCGGCAGACCGATCGCCGCCGAATGCCCGCGCGCCTGCCGCGGAGCCCCATACATCGTGTCACCCACCACCGGATGCCCCATCGCCGCCACATGCACCCGAATCTGATGTGTCCGCCCCGTATCAATCTTTACATCCAGCAGTGTAAATTTCCCAAACTTCGTGTCCAGACGCCGCACCACGCGATAATGCGTCACCGCCGCCCGCCCGCCTTCAAGCCGCGTCGTCATCCGCGTGCGCCGCACCCGGTCGCGGCTGATGCTCTCCGCCATCGTTCCCGAATCTTTTTTTACCCACCCATGCACCAGCGCCACATATTTCTTCTTCACTTCGCGCGCCGCAAACTGCGCTCCCAGCTTGCGATGCGCCTCGTCCTGCTTCGCCACCACGATCAGCCCGCTGGTCTCTTTATCCAGGCGATGCACAATCCCCGGCCGCAACTCCCCGCCCACGCCCGACAAACTTGCCAAATGATGCAGCAGCGCATTTACCAGTGTTCCGCGATTGCGCGCATCGTCGGTAGCTCCCGCTCCCGCATGAACCATCATTCCCGCAGGTTTGTTGATCACGGCAAGATCGTCGTCTTCATACACAATGTCGAGGGGAATCGCCTCGGCCACCGCCTTCAGCGGAGCCCGCTGCGCCTCGCTCAGCACCGTCACCCGCTCCCCGCCGCGCAGCTTCAACGAGGCTTTAGCCGCCGCATCGTTCACCAGCACTTTACCGTCCGCGATCAATTCCTGCACCCGCGCCCGGCTGACGGCCTCCAGCCGCGTAGCAAGGAACTGGTCCAGCCGTTTGCCCGCATCTTCAGACGCGATGGAAATAAGAATGGGAAACGCTTCCGGCATTCGCTGCGAAGGATACTACAAGCTATCTTGTGAAATAGTCCGGCCCGGGGCCCTCGGCGGAAGGTACCTGGTATTTATTGTCTAATTTCGACATCAGTATCTTCTATGACTCTACCGTCTAGCATAGAGGCGAGGTCGAGCTTAAAATGTGGCCCATGGCTAAGAAAACAGAAATGAGCGATTCGTCCCTCTGGATCGTCGTGATTGTCTTGTTGGCGCTTACCGCATGGATGTACTTCAAGAAGTAGGCCCCGAGGCCGATTGGGAGTGACCCAGAGCTTTCGCCGCTGCAGAAGTTTGAGGCTCTGCGGGCAGCGCAAGCCGATTGTTGCCGTAATATCGCCATTCCGGCAAATTCGTAAGTTGCTTACCGGGTCGCGCTTACCGGCTGTGCTGGAACCGCCTTCGCCCCCGGCCTCAGCCACCAGATCAGACCACCGCCTAGGACCAGTCCAATTGCGATCAACTGCGTGCCCGACATCGCCCCGCCAAACACCGATCCTCGCCCTGGATCGTCGCGCAGGTATTCCAGGAAGAACCGCGCCACTCCATAGATAAACAGGAATGCGCCGAAAATCTGACCATCAAATTTCCTGCGTTTCAGCAGCCACATCAGAAAGAAGAAATTCGCGAATTCTACAGCCGCCTCGAACAGTTGCGTCGGCTCCAGCGGCACGTTCAGCGGCGTGCCGGTAATCTGATTCGCCAGCGGATTGTGAAACACCACGCCCCAGAAATGATGCGTCTCTTTTCCGTAGCAGCATCCCGCCGCAAAGCATCCCAGCCGTCCAATCGCATGTCCCAGCGCCAGTCCCGGCGCGAACGCATCGCAAGTTCCCAGCGGAGGCATGTGATGTTTGCGCACGTACCACGCCGCCGCAACGAATGCCGCAATCAATCCGCCGGAAAAAACTCCTCCGGCCTGCAGCGTGGTGACGCTAAAAATCTCCCCCGGATGCGCCGCGTAGTAGCTCCACTCATTGATTACGTAGAGCACCTTCGCGCCCAGGATTCCACACAGAACTACCAGAATTCCCAGGTTCCAAGCCTTCTCGCCGTCAATCCCCAACCGTTCGGAATTGCGCACGCTGATCCATAACCCGATCAGCACTCCCATCGAAACCAGGAAGCCATAAGTCGGCAGAAAAAACCGCCCGAAATGCACTAATTGTGGATACACAGTTTAATCAGATGCAGGAAACAAGGATTTGCTACGTGAACCAGTGTAGCAGGGACTGGCGCCGGGCAGCGCCGCGTGACGCGTCCAAACTGATGAGGCTTTAGCCCCTGAGGCGAAAGAATTCAAGCCGACCCACTGTGCCGTGTGACGGGCCGAGAATGAACCGTCAGGTAGACGTTGGGAACCCGCCGAGACCCTTTAGGCATCTCCGCATGGCGGAGCGTTGCACACCGGATCCTAGTTCGAGTCGAGTCCCCGTTCATTCAGCATTGGTTCAAAAATCGGTTACCGTCATCACCAACCCCGCAGGCCGGCTTTCACCTGTGATGCTAGGAGAACTGCCTGCAGATTAGCAATAGGGGAATCGCAAATAGTTGGCAGATCACTTGCAACCAAAGTAATCCCCCAATCCGAACACCGCTTGCAATTGGCATCTAGCCCTGTGCAAAAACGGAAACCGTTATAGTCTTTTGAAATTCACAGCGACACACCGGCTGGATTACTTGTCTCGACGTGGAATAACACTTCGAAGGGTTTAACCTACTCAGCCCGCCTTGCGGTTTTCTGTCAACACTTCATCCAACGCACTTGCCAATACATGCGCGCGCTTCTGGTAATCAGTCGCCCCGTTCTCCTGCTTCCGCCGCAAAAGGTGATACTCATCGGCGATGTTCAGCGCCGCCAGCACCGCCAGTCGCACGGTGTCAATCGTATTCGTGGCTTCGGCCACGGCCCGCATCTTTGAGTCCACATACTCCGCCAGCTTCAGAATGTATTCCGGATCAGACCCGCGCAAATTATAAGCCTGATCAAAAATCTCCACTCGCACGCTGCCGTTCTGCGCGTCCTTCACTGTAGAATTCTTAGCCGCCGTCGCCATAACGAGTAACCCCTGTCATTCCGAGCAAAGCGAGGAACCTGCTTTCAGCATCCTTCTACTTCGCTCCACACACCCACCAAACACGCTCACATCTGGCGAAGCCCAAAGTCATTAGCCAGCGCCAGACTAACTCGCCTCTGCAATCGTCTCGATCTGCTCCAGCATCTTCTCCACTCGCGCGCGAATCTCTTCCCGCTCTTTGCGCAGCTGCACCGCCTCACGCCTCAGCGTAACCAACTGTTGCTCACGCTCATCCAGTTGCTGTCGTGCGCGTTGTGCGTCACGTTCCGCCGTAGCCTGCGCCTGCCGCGCCGCCTTGTACATTTCGATAGTGCGATAAATCTTCTCTTCCAGCGCCTGAAAATCATCTGCCGGAACCTGCTCCGTTACCTGCTCCACCGCATTCAACGCCATGAGTGCACTCTTCCCCTGGGAAAATTTCAAACTTTCACGAAGTATACTCCACCGTCCTGTGGATCGAGCATGGCCCCCTAGTGCCAACGTGTCCTTGTAGGTGCGACTTTGGCTATAATTTCCCGCATGAAACACACAACCCTCCCCAAGCTAGCCGCGGCTGTCGCTCTGATTGTTTTCGCTCTACCCAGCGCAGCCAAGACCAAGGTCGAAGTCAAGGACGCCCAAGGCAAACCCGACGGCACCATCATCCTGTCGCGACAGGGATCAGGTGTTGCCCTCAAGCTTCACTTGCACGATCTCCCCCCTGGCGAGCATGCCATCCACTTTCATCAAAATCCAAAGTGCGATGGGCCAGACTTCAAGTCCGCGGGCCCGCATTTCAATCCCGAAGGCAAGAAGCACGGATTCGAGAACCCCGAAGGCCACCACGCCGGCGACATGCTGAACTTCACTGTCGACGTGAAAGGCAAAGCCGATGCCACCGTGGAAGACAAAGATGTAACCCTCGGTGACGGCGCCCACTCTCTCTTTAGCGACGGCGGCACGGCGATCGTGATCCACGCCAAAGCCGACGACATGAAGACCGATCCCGCCGGCAACTCCGGCGACCGCATCGCCTGCGGCGTAGTCACGAAGTAGCGAGTCGGCCGGCACAAGTCATGTAAGGACAGCCGCCTTCGGCTGTCCGCCGGCGTAGCCAGACCCGTGTGGAGCGGGCACTCTTGCCCGCGTGTCTTTGAACGGATTTTGGGTGGCGCAGCGCTTCCAGCGCTGCGATAGAAGGCTCTATGGACGCGGGCTTCAGCCCCTGACGTACATAAGAGATCACTTCCGCGCCCGCAACTTCTCCAACTTCTCCGCCGCCGCGTCCAGCGTTTCCAACTTCTTGCAGAATGCAAACCGCACCTGCCGCGCCCCATCCCGCGCATCGCGATAAAAACTCGACCCTGGCACCGCCGCCACTCCGACGTCTTTGACCAGATACTTCGTAAACTCCACGTCATTGGCAAACCCAAACGCCGAAATGTCGGTCATAACGTAATACGCCCCCCGCGGACGAAAACACCTGAATCCCGCCGCCTCCAACGCCGGCATCAAGTGATCCCGCCGCACCCGATATCTTTCCGCCAGCTTGGCGTAATATTCCGCCGGCAAACTCAACGCCGCCGCGCCCGCCTCCTGCAACGGCGCCGGTGCTCCCACCGTCAAAAAATCGTGTACCTTGCGGATCGCATTCGTGATCTTCTCCGGCCCGACCGCCCATCCCACGCGCCATCCCGTCACGCTGTACGTCTTCGACATTCCGTTGATCGTCACCGTCCGGTCCTGCATCCCCTCCAGCGACGCCATCGAAATGTGCTCGGTCCCGTCATACAAAATGTGTTCGTAAATCTCATCCGTGATCGCCAGCACATCGAACTCGATGCACAGATCGCGTATCAGCTCGAGCTCCGCTCGCGTGAAAACTTTCCCCGTAGGATTGTTCGGCGTATTTAGAATGATGGCCTTCGTGTGCTTATCAAACGCCGCCCGCAACTCTTTCTCATCGAAAGTCCACTCGCCGCCTTCGCTCATCGGCGGACGTAGCTTCACAAACCGCGGCCGTGCCCCGCTCAGCACCGAATCCGGACCGTAGTTCTCATAAAACGGTTCGAAGATGACGACCTCATCACCCGCGTTACAAACCGCGAGCAAAGTCGAAATCATCGCCTCGGTCGATCCGCAGCATACCGTAATCTCTTTTTCCGGATCGACCGCCATCTCTTGCCACAGGCCCATCTGCCGCGCAATAGCGTTGCGCAAATTCTTCGCGCCCCACGTGATCGCGTACTGATTCACGTCGCCATCAATCGCCGCCCGCGCCGCCTGCTTGATCTCCGCCGGAGCCGCAAAATCCGGAAACCCCTGCGCCAGATTCACCGCTCCATAAAGCATCGCCTGCCGGGTCATGTCCCGAATTACTGACTCGGTAAACTGTGAAACCTTGTCACTGAGAAAGTGCTTCTTGGAAGTGGATAAAGAAGAAATTCCTTCCGCCATAGCAGGCAGATTAGCACACGACGTCAAGAATGACTTGTCATCCTGAGCGAAGCATTTGCTATCGCGAAGCGAAAGCAAATGCGCAGTCGAAGGATCCCTATGTGCCAGCACAAACAACGCCAGGAATCTCCACCGCCCTACGCTCGCTGCACTCCCCCCAACCCCTGCAGCGCCCTAACAATCTCCCCCGACCACCGTGCAATCTGCTCATCCCGCAGCGTCTCTTCATCCGACTGCAACCGCGCGCGCAGCAGAACCGAATACTTTCCCTCCGCAATCGATCCGCCGCGAAAAATCTCCACCGGGATCAAAGACCGCAGCGCGCCCAACCGCAGCCTCATCACCGCTCGCCGCATCGCCTCGAACCCAACTTCATCGGCAAACACAAACGAGAAATCCCGCTCCACCGCCGGATACTTTGCCAGCGGCGCAAACTTCACCGTCCTAAGTCCGCGCGCATGCAACTGTTCCAGATCAATCTCCGCCAGAAACACATCCTGCCGCAACTTCCGCTGCCACTTTACCTCTTCGGCAATCTGTCCAAACTGCGCCACCACCGTCCCATCCATCAGGGCCCGCGCCGATCGTCCTGGATGAAAATGCCCCGCCGTGTCCCGATCGAAACTCAGTTCACGATAAGCAAACGCCGCCAGCAGATTCTCCACGTCACCCTTGAACGATCGAAACGCCTCCGCCGCTGCGGCCTGCTCGCCTTTGCTCACATCCAGCACTCCGCTGGCGGGCAGCGACCCCTTCACCGCCGCCAGCGTCGCCCCCAGGCATGCGCGCGCAGGCTCCACCCGCTCCCCGCCTCGCATTTCGTAAACTCGCCCCATTTCAAACAGCCGGACGCTTTCAGAATCCCGATTCAAATTCCACGCAAGCATGTCCAGCATGCCCGGCGCCATCGATGTTCGCATCACCGATGCTTCTTCGCTCAGCGGATTTTCCAGCTCCAGTACCTGGCGCGAAGTCGTTTTTGGGTGGCGCAGCGCTTCCAGCGCTGCGATTTCAACTTCAGATTGATGACCGGTTTTAGCCGCTGAGGTACTGCCCTCTACGGCACCTGAAAATCCAAACATTTCCGCGTCCGCGTGTGAAATAAATGTCAGCGACACCGCCTCGTTGTATCCCAGCGCCAAAGCCCGCTCGCGCAAAGTCGCGTCCATGGCCGCGTGCGGCAACTCCACCACCGCTCCGCTATAAGTCGGCAAAGTATTCTCGAACTTGTCATAACCGTGCAGCCTCGCGATTTCTTCGATCACATCGATCTCGCGCTCCACATCCATCCGCCAGCTCGGAATCTGTACCCGAAACATCGCGTCTTCCTGTCCTTCGGGAATTAAACTAAATCCAAGCTTTTTCAGGATGCGGAAAATCTCTCCTACATCCAGATTCCCGCCCAGAATGCGCTGTACTTCGGAAACCCGCAGCACCACCGGTGCCTGGTCAATCTGTCGCGATACCACATCGATCGCATCGCCTACCATTTCTCCGCCGCCCGATTCAAGAATCAGCGCCGCCACCAAATCGCACGACAAAATCGTCGACTCAAAATCCGCTCCGCGCTCGAACCGGTGCGAAGCGTCCGTATGAATTCCATGACGCCGCGAAGTCTTACGCACCGTCACCGGATCCCACCACGCCGATTCGATCAAAATATTCCGCGTCTTGTCCGTGATCATGGTGTCGAACCCGCCCATCACTCCGGCGAGTCCGACGGGCTTTGTCGCATCGGCAACGACGAGATCGTCCGACGTCAGCGTGCGCTCCACGCCATCGAGCGTTTTCAGTTTCTCGCCGTCTTTGGCTTTTCGAATGATGAGCTTTCTGCCTTCGAGCAAATCCATATCGAAGACGTGCGTCGGCTTACCCATCTCCCACAAAACATAGTTAGTGGCATCGACGGCATTGCTGATGGGACGTTGCTCAAGGAGCTGCAACCGGTGTGCAATCCTCTCGGGGGAAGCCTTGATCTTCGTTCTGCGTACCACCCGCGCCGAAAACCTCGGACACAGCTGCGGTTCCTCGACCGTGATGCTGAAATCCGCAGGATTTTTGGTGGCGCAGCGCTTCAGCGCTGCGGTAGAGTCCGAATCTGACGCGGTTCTAGCGCCTGAGAGAAGCTTCGCCTCAAGCGCCTTCAGCGGCAAATCATAAATCGCTGCCGCCTCTCGCGCCACGCCGTAATGATTCATCGCATCCGGTCGGTTCGTCCCAATCTCCATCTCGAATACGGCGTCCGCACCGGAACCGCTGATTCCTTCGACCGCAATTCCCGCCACAGTCAAATCCTCTGCCAGCCGCCGGTCATCGACGCTGAGATCAACAAACTCCCGCACCCACTGTGGAGAAAGTTTCATTTACTGTCATCCTGAGCGAAGGGAGTGCCTCCGCGAAGCGGAAGCACTCCCGCAGTCGAAGGATCCCTATCGTCTCAACCTCAAGCTTGCAACGTCAGGGAATTCTCACGGTGCCCTTCGCTGCTTCAAATTGTTGGCAGGCCGCACCTCCCCTAGGAGGATCGCCTCCTAAATTGGTTCGTAGTCGGTCATAACCGCCGACACACCAACGAACAGAGCAGCCACTATCCAGCCTGCCGGGAACGACAGGAAGATCATCGTCCCACCCTCAAAATCCGCTACGTCACTGTTCGGTGCGCCGTCGTACTTAGCAAGAGTTACAACGAGCACGGCCAGGGAAGCAATTATCCAAGCAATCCTAAACACGAGTAATGGTGTTCGTTTCATGAGGGCCTGCGGCTCTAGCTTTCTAAGCAAACTGCCCCAAGAACCTCACATCTCCCTGAAAAAACAACTGCAAATCATCTACCCCGTACTTCAGCAGCGCGATCCGATCTGCTCCCATGCCAAATGCAAATCCCGAAACCTTCTTCGGGTCATACCCGTTGTCCTTCACAAACTCGAACACGTTGGGATCCACCATACCGCAGCCCAGAATCTCGATCCATCCCGTCTGCTTGCAAGGTCGGCAAGGATCCATCCCGCGCTTCCCGCTCCCGCCGCAGATGAAGCACGAAACAAACATCTCCGCGCTCGGCTCGGTGAACGGAAAAAACGACGGACGGAAGCTCGTCTTCACGTTCGATCCAAAAAACTCCTTCATCGCATGATCAAGTGTGCCTTTCAAATCGCCAAATGTGATGTTGGTGTCGACCGCCAGCCCCTCGATCTGATGAAACATCGGCGAGTGGCTCGCATCCGGAGGATCGTTACGGTGCACCGTCCCGGGAATCACAATCCGGATCGGCGGCCGCATCTTCTCCATCGTCCGAATCTGTACCGGAGAAGTATGCGTCCGCAGCAGTAACCGCTCTCGCTGCGCCTTCCCCTGCTGCCCCGCGATGAACAACGTATCCTGCGTATCCCGCGCCGGATGATTCGGCGGAAAATTCAAAGCCTCAAAGTTGTAATAGTCAGTCTCGACCACAGGCCCGTCGGCTACGGAATAGCCGAGTTTCTGAAATACCCTAACCATCTCGTTCGTAGTCTTGACAACCGGATGCTCCGCGCCGATGGGCCGGCGGAGTCCAGGGAGAGTGATGTCGACAGAGGATGAAAAGCACTCGTGGAGGATGGGGTAGTTCTTCGCTAGTCCTCGACCTTTTTCAACGTCCCTTTCTACCTGAGCCTTGATCTCATTTACTCGTTGCCCCACATCGCGCTTAGCTTCCTTCGGCGCGGGCTTGAGCCACAGGTCGTTAACCAGAGTGAGAATGCCGTTCTTGCGAGCCATCCAGCGATCCCGGAGGGCTTTCCAGTCCGCCTCATTCCTCACCTCTTGCCACTCCTGATCGCTCGCGGAAAGCAGCTCAGCAGCCGCCTTCTCCAGCGCCGCTGCCGAATAATCCGTCAACTTAGGAATGGTGTATGCCACGTTCTTCTGCACTCTCTAGAAGCTGTCATCCTGAGCGGAGCAAACCGATTCGCACTTCGCGAATCGGTCTGCGAAGTCGAAGGATCCCTACCCGCCACGCCTGAACCGGCCAAATAGAGCAGGGCAGCCGCGTCCCCAGGACGCCCGCCGCCCCAATCTGTTACAGCTAAATGCTAATAGCTCAAGGCTGGTCTACGCGAGCGCGCCCTTCGCCTGTTCGACCAGGTTCTTGAACGCCGCCGCATCCCGCACCGCTAAGTCCGCCAGAATCTTGCGGTCCAGTTCCACTCCGGCTTTCTTCAATCCGTGGATGAACTGGTTGTAGCTCAGCCCGTTCAGCTTCGCAGCCGCGCCGATGCGAACAATCCAGAGAGAGCGATACTGCCGCTTCCTCTGCTTGCGTCCAGAAAAAGCGAACTTGAGGCCGCGCTCCACAGCTTCTTTTGCGGAGCGATAGAGCTTCGATTTGGTGAGGAAGTATCCGCTCGCGCGGTTTAATATTTTCTTGCGCTTGGCGCGGCGTTTGGTCCCGCGTTTTACACGTGGCATGATCTTCTCCTTTTTTGCTTTCTATGTACTGGCGGCTGGAGGCAAGGACGATTCACCGTTGCGGCGATCTCTGGCCTCTTCACGCGCCTGCAGGCTTAGCTTCAGCCCGCAATGCGAACTTTCGGTCCGCAGTTCCTTCGTGACACTAAGTGCTCGAAGGAAAACTTTTCCTACTGATACGGAATCATCCGCTTCACTTTGCGGAGATCGCCGTCGCTCACCAGTGTAGCGGTGCCCAACTTACGTTTGCGTTTGTGGGCCTTGGACGTCAGCATATGACGCAGGCCCGAATGTCCCCGCTTCACCTTGCCGGTGGCAGTTTTCTTGAAGCGCTTGGACGCGCCCTTGTGCGTTTTCAATTTCGGCATAATTCCTCGGAATCAGCTGCTGGCCGCAAGCCGTCAGCTCTAATATTCAAATTCTACTATTCAATTTCTTTGGAATCGTGGGAGCGACTCACGGACATTCTCGTCCAATTGTGAAACCTGCTCGGCGAAGTTGCTAAGTCTGCAAACGCTACGCCTGCGAACCAGGATTCGGAGCCTCCACCGCCGCTGCTGCTGCCGCCGCCGGATGCTCGTCTTTTTTCTCCGGCGCCAACTTGTTCTGCGCCAGCTTTTCCTGCAGCATCTTTTCCTGTCGTTCTTGCTTCGCTTTCTGCTTGGCTGCCTTCTCTTTTTCCTTTTCCCGCTCCGCCGCCGACTTCTTCGGTGCCAATATCGCGTGCAGCGTATTGCCTTCCTGCCGCGGCCGGAACTCTACTATGCTCTGCGGTTCCACGTCCTTGATCAACCTCTCCAGTATGGTTCGCCCGAGCCCGGTGCGAGTCATTTCGCGGCCGCGGAAGAAGATAGTTGCCTTCACTTTGTCTCCTCCATCGAGGAAGCGCAGCACGTGATTCTTCTTGGTCTCGTAATCGTGGTCGTCCACATTGATGCGGAACTTGACCTCTTTCACCGTGATCGTTTTCTGGTGCTTCTTGGCCTCACGCTCTTTCTTTTCCTGCTGGTACAAATATTTCCCGTAGTCCATGATGCGGCACACGGGAGGCTGAGCGGTGGGTGAAATCTCGACCAGATCCAGATTCTTGCTGCGGGCCAGTTTGAGCGCGTCGAATGGGGACATCACGCCAACCTGTTCCCCTTCATCGCCGATCACGCGAATTTCGCGCGCTCGAATACGGTCATTGGTTCGGATAAAACGTTTGTCGATACGGTCCTCCGCGCTCCAAGCGACTGAGAATAAAAGATTATAACATGGAGATTCGGGAAGAATGTCATCGCGCTCGGGTTCTAATGGCCTCGAAACATGAGTTCTTCGAGGGCCATGCGTCGCACCTGCCAGTAATCACGCTCTTCTCCGTTCACGTTCAGCTTGCACTCGCCCCGGTCATCAAAAGTCAGAGTCACCTCAAACATGGCAACACCTTTATCGTCCCGCACGAAAATCGCGTGCTCGGCCAGGCTGAATGTTACCGACATCTGCAAATCTTTGGCTTTCAGAAAAACTCCGAAACCGCCATCATGGTCCGCAACCGAAAACTCATAAGGGGAATGATTGGGCCTCAAGGCATTGCGAGTCTTAATGTCCTGTTCAACTTGTGATCTGAGTTCCTTGAATACGTTTGGCAGGGAGCATGAAGAACGCTGCGTTACCCAGTCGAATTTCGGTTTCGCCTTCTCTGCAGGATTGTTTGTGTCGTTCACATTTTCGCCTTGAAATTAAATTCAAGAACCGATAGCGATACTCGTCGGTGCTAAGAGCCGCCATCACTTTACACTAGCGTGGGGGCTCTTGAGTTGGACTCAAGGACCGGTGTCGATAGAACATTGGCTCTATTCAGAGAAACAGTAAAAATCTGAACTTCTCCGCCTTATACCCTCCGCCGGTCCCGCTGACACTGTTCGTCTTCGTAGAGTCCAAACTTAGGACCGAGCCGAGGCAAGGTCCGGTTGCATCCCTTAGATGCTATTTCTCTTAGGATGAGCTCGGTCAAAAGTGAAAAATCAGATCGCTTGCCACCGTCAGCTGATTATGCCGCCGACCGTTATCGTACGCCGTCATATCCCAGGCACGCTCGAAACGCAATTCCGGACGCATCTGCACTGTCGTGCCGACCCAATGGCACCACATGATCGTGTTCTCTGAGTATCGGGTCGCGTAGCCCGTACGCTGCCCCTTCTTGTCGTCGAGAAAGTCACTGCGAAACGACAGGAAATCATGCGCTGAGAGTTGCCTCTGCAGGAAATTGACCATGGCATATTCTGGAGCGGTGCAACGCTGCTCCCCCGGCAGGCAATACGCGGCATTCGCCCCTGTTTCCGGCTGAATTGTGCCTCCCAGAGCGGGCACGTCGCGCTCATACATATACCAGGCCTCGGTGGCCATGTGCACCGTCTTTGAGAACTTGTGATACCAGGTCGCGTCATACTGCTGCAGATTGTTGTACGCGTACTTGCCTTCATTGATCCCGTTGGCGCAGGTGTAAAGATTGTCATTCACCGACTTCGTCGTATAGCTCAGGCAGGCCGTACCGGAGGGCTTCGCATCCGGCGTCCACAAGGCAACATCGTGGCCGGCGGTAATCCCGAGCTGCACCAGCCACTGGTCATTCAGCTTAACCGTCGCGATGAGACCCGTGTCGGTAAACGGATCAATCGCATAAAGCAGCGAGTGGCTGAAGATGTAATTGTTCGGCGCCAATTGGGCCTCGATCCCAGGCACGGAGATGAAGCGCCCCACCCTCACATTCATCCCCTGCGCAACCTGCGGAACGTAAACATCGACATATTCCAGCGTAGGATCAAATCCATATTCCCGATGATCATTCACCCACGGCCCGCTCCAGTATCCCTTTGCGGTCGTATACCGATAGTCCGTTCCGTAGAGAGCCGTGAGGTGGTAGCCCCAGTCGATATGATTGCGTTGCACTGAATCCGGAAGCCGCTCCGCGTAGAGAACGAGTTGGTTCATCTCGAAACGATTCGAGTAGACATCGTTTGCCTCGGGCGCATTGCTATGGGCAGACGTGCTGAAGTTTAGCGTCGGATCGATCCATCCATACAGCTTCGTCCGGCTCGTGGCCTGATTGATGGCTGTCATCAGCGGATAGCTGTTCGTATCAGGCTCCCCAATCACGGGCGAACCGCCATACGACCAATCCTCATTTGGAAATGGCGGCGAATCCAGCGGTGAGGGAAGCCCCCGCCGCTCCGGTGCCGGCGAGGAAGCACTCGTCCCCCACCAATCCTGACGATAAAAATCCGCCCAGCGGGCAAAGAAACTTTTCGATTCGGCAGTGCTCGCCTTCGGTGCTTCAGGTGGCGGATGGGGCTCTATATCCGACTGTTGTCCTGCGGAGAGACGGCACGATAAGAACAGGGTGCACGTGAACAGGAAGAAGTGCTGACGGCAGCGTGAATGATTCATTGGGCGCAAGAAAATTGCGTGCCACCCCAGTCTACAAGCTCTGGCTCAAATCGTTCCGCGATGGCTTCCCTTAGAGCGCCTTTCGCATCTGAATGCCATGAACCTCGACATGGAATTCGCAACGCTCTTGCCTCATTATTTCCGTAAGCCCGCGGAGCCGATGCCGCCGCCGATCAAGGAACCGCCTAGCCCGGAAAATCCTGACGCTCCCGTGCGGGAACCTGATCCGGAGGAGCCGGAAGAGATTTAAGTAGGGCCGGTGGCGCCAAAGAAGGAGATAAGAGAAGGAGATAAGAGAGAGCTCTCATCCCCCTGTCATCCTGAGCGCAGCAACCCGATTCGCTCTTTGAATCGGTTTGCGGAGTCGAAGGATCTCCACCTTTTCTCAAATTCTTGTCAATAGGCAGAACTTACACGATCGGGTTTATCTGCTAGCAAGCAAAGAGCAAATATTGTTGGCAAACATGTCCTAATCACCCTTTGCCAATTGATATACTAAATGTACAGAGCAAAAAAAAATCCACAAAAGAGCGGAAGGCGTGGCCCATGGGCTGCGCCTTTTGTGCTTTGGGAAGCGAGGGCGAGCGACGGGACGGTGGGTCAACCAATTTATGAACAGTTCTGAGCGCGGAGAGTGGGCGGAGATTCGGTTTGTGGGGAGGGCGGCAGAGCAGCGGTTTCGGGTGTCAAAGCCATGGGGAAATACGTTGCCGTATGACCTGATGGTGGAACGGGACGGGCGATTCACCGGGTGCAGGTGAAGTCGACGACGAGCCGGGTGAGCGCGCACGCGTACTCCTGCAGAATGCCATCGGGGAAGAGGCTGACGCATATTTTGAAGGAAATCGATTTTGTGGCGGCGTATGTGATTCCGCTGGATCTTTGGTACGTGACCCCGGCGGGGGTGGTGGCAAAGCGGAAAGGGTCTATTACGCTTTCGCCCTGGGCGCGGCGGAGCAAGTATGAGCGGTATCTGGAGGCGTGGTATTTGTTGCGGAAGTGGAGGGAAGGAGAGAAGTCGCCGGGAGCGTTGAAGCGGGCGAGGAGCCGGGCGGCGCGGACGTTGCGTGGGGGAAGGCCGGGTCCAGTGGGACGCCGGAAGCGAATTGGGGTCGGGCCGTGCTGTGAATCATGCTCGGCGGAAGGGTGGACTCGCATCGAAAGCAGGTGCGGCATACGAACAGCAGTTGCGCTGCCGGCAAGTGCATAGGTCCTTGGGCCCGCAAAGAACGCGGGCCTCAGGATGACAAAGATGCGCTTAGCGCCAATTGCTGACGGCCAGCGTCAGGCTGCCTAGGAGCGCGGCGTCTTCTACTCCGTCGACGTGAGCTGTGAGCCAGTGGTTGGGGGCGTGGCGTCCCCTCAGATAGAGCTTTTGATAATTGTCGGTCAGGGCCTCAGTGAACTCTCCGTCGGAGCCGTTGTGTACGACGCTGAGCGTGATGGCATCGAGTGGCTTGCCTACGAACGACTGCATGAAGGCTTGCTTCTTGGAGGCGGCGAGATCGCGCAGGATTTTGTTGCGCTCGCGCGCGACGTGGACTGGAACTTGATTCGGCATGGCGGCGGCTGGAGTGCCCGGGCGCGCGGAGTAGGTGAAGACGTGCAAATAAGTGAAGGGCAGGTCTTCAACCAGGCGCCTCGTGGCTTCGAATTCGGTGTTGGTCTCGCCGGGAAATCCCACCAGGACGTCGGCGCCAACAGCGGCAGCGGGCATGGCGGCGCGAATCTTTTCAATCTTCTCGCGATAATGCCAGGGACGATATTTGCGATGCATGCGCCGCAAAACCGTGTCACTGCCGGATTGCAGCGGCACATGCGCATGCTTGGCGATACGCGGCGATGAGGCGACAAGCGAAATGAGTTCGTCAGTCCAATCCATTGGCTCGACAGAGGAGATGCGAAGTTTTTCGAGTGGCGTCTCGGCGAGAATCGTGCGGATCAGAGACTCGAAACCCGAGTGGTTTTCGCTGAGAGCTGATGGCAGAGAGCTGACAGCTAGATCGCGTCCCCAGCGTCCGAGGTTGATGCCGCTGATCACGACTTCGCGATAGCCTGCGGCTACGAGAGCATTCATCTCGCGAATGACTTGGAATGTGGAGAGCGAACGGCTTTGGCCGCGGACACTGGGAATCACGCAGAAGGAGCAGCGATTGTCGCAGCCGTCCTGAACTTTGAGATTGGGGCGAGTGCGATCGTTTTCGTGAGAGCCCGCATTCCCGTTGGCAGATTCGAAGACGGGCGCGGCGAGCAGTTCGGTGTGGGCGAAGATGTCGGAGACAAAGATCGAGTTCTCAGTTCTCAGTTCCCGGTTCTCAGTAAGAGCGGAAAGCGGCAGGAACGTTTTTCCTTGGCGAGAGTTTTCATCGAGGACGAGTTCAGCGAGTTGATGCTTGTGCGAGTTGCCGATCACAGCCGTGACGCCGGCGAGCGCGCCGATTTCTTCCGGAGCGCGCTGCGCGTAACATCCCGTGACGATAATTCTTGCCAGAGGATTCTGCCGTTGCACGCGGCGGATGGCGGCGCGGGCGTCCTGATCTGCCGAAGCAGTGACGGTGCAAGTATTCAATAGGACGAGGTCGGCGTGGGCGGCGGAAGCGCGAGCGAGGCCGCGTGCTTCGAACTGGCGTTCGAGGGCGGCGCCGTCGGCTTGAGTAGCGCGGCATCCGAAGTTTTCTACGTGGAAGGTAGCCACGGAATTATCGTAGCGCAAGTGACGGAATTGTGCGGGCACACTTCGATTCCGGTTCAGCTCGCGGCAGGTTGTGCGCCGTCATCTGAGAAGATGATGGGTCAGGCAGTGGCTACGTTTTTCTTCTGCGTGAAACATTCGCGGCACAGGATTGGCCGCCCCTGTGTTGGGCGGAACGGGACGGTGGTCTCCTTGCCGCACTGGGAGCAGGTGGCCCGGGTTTCGACGCGCGTGAAGTGGTGCGCGTTGCCCCTTGTGGGGGGGGCGGTGAGGATGGCCACGCGCTTGGACTTGCAGGTTTTACAGCGCTTGGGTTCATTCCTGAATTGTTTGTCGTGGAAAAACAGTTGTTCCCCGGCGGTGAAGACAAAGTCGGCGCCGCAATCGATGCAGGTGAGTACCTTATCCTGAAATTCCATTGAGGATGGCTCCCTTGTGCCCATGCTGCTCCCGCCACACGCGGGGAAGGCGGTGGCGCAGTGCAAACACAGGTTCTGTACATCCCCCCTCGAACTACCCCTGGACTCGGCCCGCCACGCACCTGGAACGGAGCGTGGATACAGATTTCCTACTTACATGCCGAATGAATGATGAGTGTTGAATAATCCCAGATGCAACTCCACCTGGTGGGGACCAGATGGAGCAGGGCCGCCCCGGGAAGGGATCGACCCTTTAATGCCTTGATCTTCAATCCTGCTCCTTGCGAACTTTCTTGCGGGCGCGCTTGCGTGCGAGCGCCGCTTTAACGCGTTTTTTCTCCCCGGGCTTTAGATAAAAGGAGTGGCGCTTGACCTCCTTAATGATGTCTTCCTGCTGCACCTTGCGCTTGAAACGGCGCAGTGCGTTCTCGAGGGATTCACCCTCTTGCAGTCGAATTTCCGCCAAACAGACACACCCCCAAACCAGTCCGGAAGGACCGAATAGTTATTACAAGGATTTGACTGGAAGTCAAGTAGGGAGAGTGAAAAAAGTTGCACCCAATGAGTATGGAAGCCTGGGCGATGCGGCTGCCGGTGGGATCGAGGACAATGCCGCGAATGGCGCGGGTGGCAGCGTCTTGGGCGAAGGCGAGCGAGGCTAGCAATAAAGAGCAAAACAGCCTGCGAATAATAATAAAGAGCGAGGCACGCGGCATGGAGTCCCACCTTTGATCGGGATGAGGCTCGGATGGGCGGTCCTCGCAAGCTTTACCGAAAGCTGTGCGGAACTGCGGGAAGCCAAGTCCTGTATAGCATGGGCGGCGGGGCGGGGAACGCGGTGACAGAGCGTCGTTCTTTTTGGGATGATTCCCGGAGTGGGAACCTCCTCAGCTCTTCGTTCGTATGGTGATGCCCAAATCGCGCAACTGGGTGTCGTTGACAGGAGTGGGAGCGTCTACCATCAAGTCGACGGCGCGGGCGGTCTTGGGGAAGGGAATTACTTCACGGAGACTCTCCGCTCCGGCGAGAATCATGACAATGCGGTCGAGGCCCAGCGCGATACCACCGTGCGGAGGGGTACCGTATTCGAGGGCTTCGAGGAAAAATCCGAAGCGGGCGCGGGCTTCTTCTTCGGTCATACCGAGGGCGCGGAAGATTCGGCTCTGCACGTCCTGGCGGTGAATGCGGATCGACCCCGAGCCCAGCTCCGTGCCGTTCAGCACGACGTCATAGGCCAGCGCGCGCACCGCGCTCAGCGGCGATTGCGGATCATTCAATGACTCGACGCCGGACTCGAGCTTGGGCATATCTTCTTCATGCGGCGAGGTGAAGGGATGGTGTGCGGCGTTCCAGCGTTTGTCGCCCTCGTCCCACTCGAACATGGGGAAGTTTGTGACCCAGAGGAAACGGAAGTCTTTGGCGGGGTCGCCGGTCTTTTGGAAAATACCGTGACGGTCGGCGTACTTCTGGGCCAACGCGAGACGTAGCAGGCCGGCGGATGCGTAGATCGCCAACTCCTGCGGCGTGACCTTGCGGTGCGCGGGCATGGCGGTCTGCGGGCCGGCTTGCGCGGACCCGGCGACCAGCACGATCAGGTCGCTCCCTTCCATGCCGATCTTCTTGGCAATCGCGGCCGCTGCCTCAGGAAACTTGCTAGCGATGCGTTTGAAGTCTTCGAAGATTCTTGCTCCGCTTTTGGAATGGAACATCGGCTTAATGTCGTCGCGCTCTTTGCGCGAGAGTTCGCCGACTTTGGGCGTGCGGATCGCGATCACCGGAAGATTTGGGTTGATGGCGAGCTCTTGTAAATTCTCAGGCGTGAAACATCCGCGTACGTCGGTGAACGCAGGCAGACGCAGGTCCGGTTTGTCGATGCCATAGAGGCGAATGGCTTCGTCATAGTCCATGCGCGGGAACGGTGTCTTGATTTCGGATCCGGCAGCATGGAATGCGGCTGTTAGAAATCCTTCGACCACCTCCCACACGCGTTCGGGCTGGGGATAGGACATTTCCAAGTCGATCTGAGTGAACTCAGGCTGGCGGTCGGCGCGCAGGTCTTCATCGCGGAAGCAGCGTACGATCTGAAAATATTTGTCGAAGCCGGAGATCATCAAGATTTGCTTGAATAGTTGCGGCGATTGCGGCAGGGCGTAGAACGTGCCAGGCTGCACGCGGCTCGGGACCAAGTAATCGCGCGCGCCCTCGGGCGTGGAGCGCGTCATGAACGGCGTTTCGATTTCGAAGAATCCCTGCGCGGAAAGATAGTCGCGGATGGCTTTCGCCACTTTGTGCCGGGTCTCGATGTTGAACTGCATCACGTCGCGGCGGAGATCGATATAGCGATACTTCAGGCGTGTCTCTTCATTGGTGAGCGCAGTGTCGCTGGGCAGGAATGGCGGGAGCTTGGACTCGTTCAGGATGCGTAACTCTTCCGCGACCAATTCGACTTCGCCGGTAGACATATTCCGGTTTACGGTGTTCGGATCGCGCAGCTTCACCGCACCGGAGACTGCGATGACGTATTCGTTGCGCAGAGCTCCCGCTTTTTCATGGAGGGCGGAATCGCGCTCGGCGTTGATAACCACCTGTGTGACGCCGGTGCGGTCGCGCAGATCGATGAAAAGCAGGTTGCCGTGATCGCGCCGGCGGTTGACCCAGCCCATCAATACGGCCTTCTTGCCTGCGTCCGAAGCGCGGAGCGCCCCGCACATATGAGTCCGTCGTAGATCGCCTAGAAAGTCGAGCAAAGTGTGTCCTTACAGTGGGAAATGGACCTGAGTGTTGAACCAAAGATTATAAATGGTGGGAGAACGGCGTTGGGACGCCGGCCTGAAGTCTGTGCTCAGGGGCGAATGCCGTATCAGCGTGCGGTGGGCAGGAGACTTACTTCTTGCTGGCTTTGCCGTCCATCACCGTCGACCACTTGGTTCCATCTTGTGACATATCGAAGGTGAAATTGTACGACGTGGCCGAGGTCATTTTGATGGTGAAGCGGCCCTTCATGGTCATGCCGCCCATCTTCTCGTCGTTGGTCCAGGTCCAAGTGTCGCCATCAAGCGTACCTTTGGAGTCGTCGAATTCGCCGAAGCTGTTGAACTCGCGGTAGGTGTAGGCTTTGTCGTCGGCGGAATATCCCATGACGGACAAGCCCACGCCGTTGCCCATCGAACTTTTGTAATCCGAGTGGCAGACGATGTAGAAGCCGCCTTCCATCCACTCGCACTTTTCGCTCTCCGTCATCGATCCGCCAGGACCCATGGTTCCGGGCTTCATGTTGCCGTCGAGGGTCCACGAGCCCACGAATATGTCCAGCTTCTTGAGTTCCGGGCCTGGTTTCGGAGGCACCTGGGCCGTCGCCGCCGCCGCAAGAACTACCCATGCTGCTAAAAATATTCCCGCCGTTTTCATGTGCGTCTCCTTGAGGGTGCTCATAGCCCTGTGCATAGGTTGAACAATTTAGCGATACGCATTTTACACTGCCAACTCGACTGCGTGGCAAGCATTACCAGTCTCCCCAATGCGCTGCGGTTGCCTGATGGAATTTCAGCTTCCACTGGTCGCCCAGCTTCACCCACACCGAACTGAAGTGCTGATAGCGCGGGGGCGGTCCCTGATCTTCTTCGGGGGCTTCGCGAACGATTGCGTCGTAGGTGACGATGGCGGCGTCGTTGCCGAGGGCTACCACTTTCACGTCGTAGGGCGTGAGTTCCAGGAGGCCTGAGTCGCCCAGATTATCGGTTGCCTCTTGTCCCTCGAGCAGCTTGCCATCGACTCCAACGATCGAGAAGTCCTGGCTGAGTGTTCGTCTAAAGAATGCGGTGTCATCTTTCTTCTTGGCCTCGATCAGGTTCTTCTCATTGGCGATTGCGGTTTGCTCCAGAGGGCTTTGAGGTTTGGCCGCGGCCGGAGTCTGCGCCACGGACTGGATAGCGGCGACACAGCAGAATAGAAAGGCATTGAAAAACCAGGAAGATTTCACACGACCCCCTTCTGATCAACGTTGTCAACGGAGAGGCCCGGAAGCCCATCGATACTGCGCTCGTTCTTCTGTTCACGGTAAGCTTGCAAGCCTTCCGGTCCCTTCTTGCGGGCCCATGCGGCGAGCTGTTCCCGCTCACCTTCGTAATTGAAAAGGGGGACGCCATAGCCACAGGAGTCGGTAACGCGGGTGAGTTCGACGACGACGATCGAGCGGGTGTTTTCGTGAATTGGGAAGTTTTCTACGAGCTTGGCAAATTCTGCTTCCTGCGGTTCGACGACGCGGCCATGGCCGTACAGACGGAAAATATTCGGCGGACCTTGGAAGGCACAGAACATAAGAACAATTCTTCCATTTTCTTTCAGGTGAGCGATGGTCTCGACGCCACTTCCGTTGAAATCGATGTAGGCGACCGTGGTTGGGCCGAGGATGCAAAATGTGTCCAGACCTTTCGGGGACAGGTTCACATGACCGCTGGCATCGAGCGGCGCGGAGGCGACGAAAAATATGTGCTGCGCTGCGATGAAACTCCGGGCAGCATCGTCCAGCATGGAACGAGTTTTACCCATGGTTTACTCTCGAATTTTATTTGGCAAATCCGCGCGCGGAACCGAAACTTGTTCGCCGGTTGCCAGATTCTTGAGGGCGAATGCGTCGGCCTTCACTTCATTTTCGCCGACGATCAAGATGTATTTTGCTCCCGCCTTGGTTGCGGTCTCAAACGATTTTTTGAGGCGGAAGGTTTCATCACCCAAATCCACGACTATATCGTGACGGCGCAACTCGCGTGCCAGCCGGGCAGCTTGGGCGTTCATGCCGGCGCCGAGAGGGGCTAGGTACACATCCGGTTTTGTCAGCATGCTTTCGGCCGTCGATGACTCCTGCAGCGACATAACGATCCGGTCTTCGCCGATTGCGAAACCAATCCCGGGAGCAGCGGGACCACCGAGGGACTCGGAAAGGCCATCGTAGCGGCCGCCACCAAGGATTGCATTCTGCGCGCCCAACGCTCCGTGGGTGAATTCGAAGGCGGTGCGCGTGTAGTAATCGAGTCCGCGCACAAGACGGTCGTTCAACGTAAAGGGAACGCCGACTTTGGTCAGAATTTCTTTCACCGCCTCAAAATGGGTGTGGCACGCTTCATCGAGAAACTGGCTGATGCGGGGCAATGTGTCGATGATCGGTTGATCGGCCGGGACTTTGCAGTCGAAGACGCGCAGGGGATTCGTCACGGCACGGCGCTGGCAATCGGTGCACATCTTTCCCACTACCGGCTCCAAAGCCTTGCGGAGAGCATCGTTGAAGGCCGCGCGATCATTTAGACAACCGACAGAATTCAGTTCGAGATTCCAGCCTGCGATTCCGAGGCGATCAAGCAGCGTGGCCAGCATCTCGAGCACTTCCGCATCACGTGCCGGAGATTCGCTGCCCGCCGAAGCCGGTCCAATCGCTTCCGCACCGATTTGATAGAACTGGCGGTAGCGGCCTTTTTGCGGGCGCTCGCGGCGGAACTGCGGGCCGATGTAGTAGAGCTTGTTCAGACCGTGATCCCAGAGTTTGTGTTCGATGTAGGCGCGCACGACGCCGGCGGTGTTCTCGGGACGGAGGGTAAGGGAATTTCCCTTTTCGCTTTCAGCGCGACCGCGATCTTCCCAGGTGAACATTTCCTTCGAGACGATGTCGGTCTCTTCGCCGACGCCACGGGCAAACAATTCTGTCGACTCGAAAATCGGCGTGCGGATTTCCTGGAAGTTGTAGGCGCGGAAGACATCGCGGGCTGCCGACTCCACGAAGTTCCACAGCGCCGTGTCGGGCGGCAGCAAGTCTCGCGTTCCTCGAACAGCTTTGATCATTCAGTTCTCATTCCTCAATAATTGTCATCCTGAGCGCAAGCCGGTTCGCTTCGCGCACCGTCTCGCTCCGCTCAGGATGACAGTTCAATCTCGCGACTCGCTACACTACCGCTCCCGCAAATACTCTTGCGTATAGCCCAGATAATTCCGCGCATAGTGCATGATCATCTCGTCTTCGGATTTCTCCAGTTTGCGGCGGAACTTTCCGGGAGAGCCCATCCATAGCGATCCCGGCTCGACCACCGTGCGCTCGGGTATCAGCGTACCGGCGGCGATAATCGATCCTGCACCGATCTTTGCGCCATTCAGAATGATGGAGCCCATGCCGATCAGACAGCGATCCTCGACCACGCAGCCATGCAGGGTTACCGAATGGCCCACTGTCACGTACTCGCCCACCGTCACGCCGTAGGTATTTTTCATTCCGTGCAACACGCTGCAATCCTGAATGTTCGAATGGGCGCCGATGCGGATGGCGTAGACGTCACCACGTACGACCGCATTCATCCAAACCGACGAGTGCTCGCCCAGTACGACGTCGCCGATAATCTGCGCCGAGTCGTCCACGTAGCAGGTCGCGGGAATTGTCGGCCGCATGTCTTTAAAGGACCGAATCATTGAATCGCTCCGACAAAATGTCTGGATTTCAAGAGACAAGAATAAATAGTACCAGCAGTGTTGCTCTATCCTTCCGTGCATGCGGGACTTTGCCATCCGCCGTGCCATCTGCGAAACTGGCCCTGTTCCCGACACACGCTGAGACTGAGAACCGCGAACTGAGAACCGCTTTATGGGCCGCATTCACGTACTTTCCGAACAGGTTGCCAACAAGATCGCTGCGGGCGAGGTGGTGGAAAGGCCTGCTTCTGTGGTGAAGGAGTTGCTGGAGAACGCGCTGGACGCGGGCGCGACACGGATCAAAATCAGCGTGGAGGCGGGCGGCAAAAAGCTGATTCAGATCACGGACAACGGATGCGGCATGGTGCGCGATGACGCGATGCTGGCGTTTGAGCGGCATGCGACGTCGAAGATTAAGGATGCGGAAGATCTGCTGAGCGTAGCCACGCTGGGGTTTCGCGGCGAGGCGTTGCCCTCGATTGCGTCGGTGTCGCGGCTGCGGCTGGAGACATGCGCTACGGAATCGGGAGTACCGGCGTCGGGCACCATTATCGAGATCAACGGCGGCAAGATGGCGCGGGTCGAAGAAGCGGGACTGCCCGAGGGAACGTCGATTACGGTGCGGGATCTCTTCTTTAATACTCCGGCGCGGAAAAAGTTCTTGAAGGCAGAGTCAACCGAACTGTCGCACATTGCTTCGCTGGTGACGCATTATGCCCTGGCGCATCCGGAGAAGCATTTTGAACTGCATTCGGCCACCAATGCCATGCTGGTGGCGCCTCCGGTGGCGGGATACAGCGAGCGCGTGTATCAGGTGTTTGGCAAGGAAACGCTGGACCAGTTGATTGCCGTGGCGGCGGTGCAGCCGCTGGAGCATGTGGGGCTGCCGCAGCCTCCGCCGTGGCGCCGTGAAGTGAGTGAGGATGCGGCCGAACCCGTGGATCCCGGGGAGATGCGGGTGCACGGATTCGTTTCGAAGCCGGAGATTCAGAAGCTGAATCGCAACTCGATTTATGTGTTCGTGAACGGACGGCTGATTCGCGACCGGCTGATCCAGCATGGATTGACCGAAGCCTATCGCAACATTATTCCGCCGACGGTGTATCCGGTGGTGTTGCTGTTTCTGGAATTGCCCGCGGGCGAGGTGGATGTGAATGTTCATCCCTCGAAGACTGAAGTGCGGTTTCGGCAATCGACGGTGCTGCATGACTTTGTGCGGGATACGGTACGAGCGGCTCTGATGAAGGCGCGCCCGGCGCCGCAGTTCACGACGGAGATTCATGCGCACGCCACAGCGGGCTCGGGGCTGACGCCGCGGGCGCGGGAGTGGGAGCCGCCTTCCGACATGGCTGTTCCGGCTGGGTCGGCGGTGAGCGCGCTTTATGAACCTGCGGGCGGGGCTGGCTTTGCGCAGCAGGCGCCGGTGGCGCTACCAGTTTCGGCGCGGCTTCAGTTTGAAGGCGGGATTGCGGTGGAGGCGAGTGCTGCGATTCCGGTAGCGCGTGGTCTCGAAGGAAGAGAAGCCGAGGAGATTCCGGATAACGGTTGCGCTCCGGCTCTCGAGGTACGGGAAGAGGAACCAACGCTGGCCGCGCTGTCGACGCTGCGGCCACTGGGACAGATTCGCAATTCGTTCATTCTTGCGGTGAATGAAGATGGATTGTGGATTGTCGATCAGCATGTGGCTCATGAACGTGTGCTGTTTGAACGTGTGCTGAAGCAGCGAGCAGCGCTAAAAGTGGAGAGCCAGCGGTTGCTGATGCCGATCGTTCTGGAGCTGTCTCCGGCGCAGCAGGCGGTGTTTGCGGAGATTGCCGATGAGTTGCAGCACAATGGATTCGAGGCGGAGCCGTTTGGGGCGCGCAGTGTCGCGGTGAAAGTTGCGCCCGCGGGCGTGGACGCGGCAGCGGTGGAGAAGATGCTGCATGAACTTCTCGATCAGATTTCGCGGGAAGAGCAGTCTCTGAATCTGGAAAAGATTCGCGGGCGAATTGCGGCGTCGATTGCGTGCCATGCCGCGATCAAGGTCAACATGCCGCTGGAACAAAATAAGATGGAGTGGCTGCTCACCGAACTCGCGAAAACGGACCATCCCATGTCATGCCCGCATGGCAGGCCCGTGGTACTGCGGTATTCTGTAAAGGATATCCAGAAGGCGTTTAAAAGGATCTAGCGGTCAGTTGTTTTCATGAACGAGCAGGATTTACAGCAATTGCGACGCGAGAAGTGGCGGCTGGACGGCAAACCCGTCCGGACCATCGAACAGGCGCGCGCGTTTGTCGAGGGCGTGGGATTTTGCCTAATGTATCCGGTGCGCCCCTCGATGCCGGTGCCCACATTCATTGGGGCGTTCGTAGGATCGGACAATCGGCTGCCGACTTGGCAACATGCTTACTCCGATCCGCGTGCGGCCGAAGCGACGGAACTGATGGTGCGGCTGCTGCGCGAGCGGTCGGCTTACGAGGCGAATCTGTTTGAGGAGAACAACGCGTTCTTGGTAGCGGCTTCGGTGTTTCCTTATTTTTATGCGCTGGTGGGCGAGCGCAACCCAAAGCTGGCGCCGAAGCAGGGGCCGCGGTCTCCTTATTCGCCGCTGGCATGCGATGCGTTTGAGTTGATACGGCGCGATGGGCCTATCTCGAAGCAGAAGCTGCAGGAGGCGCTGGGCGGCAGCGTGTCGTTGGCGGCGCTCGATAAGGCGCTGGGGGAGTTGTTGGCGAAGCTGCGCATCACCCGTGTGGACTACAAGGCCAATGAGGGTTCTTACTGGGATGTACTTTACCGCTGGTCGCCGGATGCGGTGCGCGAGGGCGTGGGATTATCGGTGCAGCAGGCGCTCTCGGCGCTGCTGTCGAAATATCTGGATTGCGTGGTCGCCGCCGAGCAGATGGAACTGGAATCTTTCTTCGGAAAATTTGTGGCGCGGTCGCGCGTGAAAGAAGCTGTGAATGCACTGCTGGCGGCAAGGGAGTTGAGCTTTGTGCATGTGAGCGGGCGGTCCATGCTGCAGATCACGCCGGAGAAGGAAGCGGTGGTTGCCGCTGCCAGACCACACCGCGCGGCGAAGTAGGCTGCTCTCACGCTTCATCGCGTGTACAATCTACTCGCGCAATGACCGAGAACTCTGACCACGATCACTCTCAACGCAAACTGATCATTGCCATTGACGGGCCGGCGGGCGCAGGCAAGAGCACGATCGCATCCCGGTTGGCGCGGAAGCTGGGTTATGTGAATCTGGAGAGCGGCGCGATGTACCGGGCGCTGGCGCTGAAAGCCATCGAGGAAGATGCATCGTTCGACGACGAAGCCGCGCTGGTGAAGTTGGCGCAGGAGTCGCGCATTCAGCTCGAACCTACGATGGGGGGAAACCGAACGCTCCTGAACGGGCACGACGTTTCTGCGCGCATTCGCGAGCGCGACGTCACGGAGGCGGCGTCGCGGGTGTCGGTGCATCCCGGAGTGCGGGCGTGGATGGTGGCACGTCAGCGGGAGATGGGCGTGGGTGGCGGCGTGGTGATGGAAGGGCGCGACATTGGCACGAAGGTTTTTCCTGACGCTGACCTGAAAGTTTTCCTGGATGCTGACCCGGTGGTGCGAGAGCAGCGGCGCATGGAGCAGCAGAAGATCAAAGGCGAAGTAGCCGCGAACGTGGCGGCGGATCTGCGCGAGCGCGACCACCGCGACCGCACTCGCGCCGTCTCTCCGTTGTTGGCCGCGGAAGACGCGGTCGTGATCGATTCGACGAAAATGAGTGAAGATGAAGTACTGGCTCAGGTAGAAGAGCTGGCTAGCAGGAAATTGAGACATTCAGTGGTTCGGTCAATCCCTTAGCCGATCTGGCAGGCTACGGAAAAACTCGGACGGGGCAGGAAGTGCGACCACCGGGGCTGAAGCCTGCACTGATTCTGGACGATTTTAGACGGCGCTGAAGCTCCGCTCTTCCACTTCACCGCCCGCATTCTCGCGTTTTTCAGCAGCCCTCTAGTACTACTGTGTTATAAAAAGGGAGTTCCACAGAAAGGACAACCCGAGAGTTGCCGGAGCAGAACTCGGGCGATGGTTTGACGGAGTGTGGCAATGGACCAGGGATTATGCCGCGCCACGCGTACCGGGTGAGCCCCGAGGGCGGAGCTGGGACGGCATTTTGGAGACGGGTAAGTCCACTTCGCCGGCGCGAGCGGAGGGGGAAAAACGGCTCCGTTCGGCCACCAGGAACCCATAGGCCGCGATGCAGAGGGTAGCGTGATGGTGAAAGCCGCGCCAGCCTCGTCCTTCGTAATGACCAAGTCCGAGTTCCTGCTTCAGCTCTTCGTAGTCGCGCTCGATGATCCAGCGATGCTTCGCCATTCGCACCAGAGCGGTAAGTTGGGTGGACTGGGGCAGAGTGGAGAGCCAGTACTTGGTCGGTTCTGCCTCTTGGCTCGGCCACTCGATCAGCAGCCACTGCTCCGCACGGGGCTCACTGCTCCAGTAATCGCGATGGGCGGGACGTATGCGCAGAGCGGCAAAACGGGAACGCAAAGGTTTCCGAGTACCTTCCCGCCAACGCACCGTCTTCCAGGCGGAGGAAGATAAGCTCATGGCCAACTCGCGCACGGCGATCGGGGTGTGCTGGCGATTCCTGCGGAGCAACTTGGTCGGGCGCCCGATTCCTTTCCATTTCCGCTTGGGCAAGGGTGCCTGGCCGGGCTGCCACACGCTCACCGACGACTGCACCCCCACCACATAGAGCAAGCCTAATTCGGTAATGCCCTCGCGGAATTTCGTGTCGTTGCCATAGGCGGCGTCGGCCAAAACCGGAGCCGTGGGGATCTCTCGCTCCAGAGCAGTGCGGATTTGTTGCAATGCAATTTCCGGTTTGGTCTGGAAACGGATTTCCTGCGGTACCCCCGTGGCCTTTCTCCCCTTCTTGTTCTGAGCCCACACTTCCGGTAAGTACAGACGCCAGGCGATAGGCAGACTCGCTTCCGCCGTGCTGACCGACAAACTCACACCTACCCGACAGTTCTCTTGCTTGCCTACCTGTCCACAGTACTGTCGCGTGACCCCTACCGAATGCCTCCCTTTCTTCACCAACCCCGTGTCATCGACCACCCAAGCTACGATCGGCCCTTGCCTCCGCATGGCGGGCAGCGCGTACTGCCGCACCGCTTCCAGGATGTCTTCGTCACTCCAAGGAGCATGGGCGACGACATGGTGTAATGACTGATGGGTCTGGCGCACGTTGTCGGGACACAGGCGGGCCGCCATCGGTTCTACACTCTTGCGTTCGCCGGGAAGCAGCAAGCCCGTGCAATAGGACTTCAGAGGGACTACCCGATCCAAGTGCCCCGCGGCATGCGCCAGGCGATCCAAATAAGCCGCGAAGCGTTTTTGCTGGGCGCCTGGCGCTACAGAGTTGGCGCTCATGACCCGCAACTTATCATTAGTGAATGCTAGACCGACAAATATTTCAGCAGAAGGTATCCAGTTTATAACACAGTAGTACTAGCTAGACTAGTCTAGTTAGTCTAGTTGTCCGTAGGTTCGACTTTCGCTTTGGGGGCGGGCAGGGATTTGGCAGGCTTCGCCGGTGTCGCCGGAGGCGCAGGGGGTGCCGATGAAGCGGTGGCAGAGACCTTGCGAATCTCAATGCCATCGTGCTCATTGTTGATCACTATGTGGGAAGTTCCATTCCCCACGGTGCCAGTGGCGCTGGCCTCGTGGTCCCCGTTCTCGACTTTCAACTCCGGAAAGTCCGACTGGATTTCGCCATCGCGGGTGCGCGCATCTACGCGGAAGCCTGCCTTGTCAGGCACGCTCAACTGCACGTCGCCGTTACGGCTGTCGATCTGCACATTCCCCAGTGAACGCATCGATACCTCAATGCCGCCGTTGTCATTCTGCAGGCGGACATCGCCGGAAACATCGATCAGGCGAATCTGCTTGGAGCGCGTGGTCAAGTGGAGGGGGCCGGTGATCTTTTCTGCGTGGAGGTCGTCGGAATCCAGATCGAGATCGCCATCGATCCGCGAGAACTCCATGTCGGTGCGGGAAGACTTGAAAGACACATTCTTGCTGATGCGGGCGAGTTTGACACTCTCCTGGAATTCTCCGTCGAGTTGAGCTGAACCCTTCACATCCATAACGGAGACTTCGTTGAGGCGGCCGTCGATGTGGACGTCGCCGGTAATCTGCTCGACCTTGGCGGAACTTTTTTCCAGATTCAGTTTCACGTTGCCGGTGACGTCTTCCACGGAAACTTCGCCGTGCTGGTTGGCAATCTCGACTTCTCCCTCGCGGCCGGTGACGGAGACATCGCCCTTGTGCGCAGTGATGTGGAGTTCCATCTTGCGGGGGACCGAGATATCGAGATCAGTTTGTACAGAATGGTCGCCGGCGGCCTGGGTTCTGGCATCGAGAACCATCATATTGCCGGCGAGGGCTATCTCTGGTGCAGTTTGTTTGTTGTACTTATCGGCGTCACCCTGGTTTTCCGCGCCGACGCGTTTGTGGATTATGACTGTGATTTTGTTGTTGTTGGCCACGCTGACGCGCACCGCGCCGTGCTCGTCATTAACGCGCAGACTGGTGACGGCGGGCGGTATGTCCTGTTCGAGGTGGTCATCGAAGTTGTAGGTCTCGCCGAAGATGTTATTAAGATCGCTGTCGTCCATGTCCATGTTGTCGCGGATTTGGCCCCAGTTGAAGCGCGAGGCTTGCGTGGCGATCAGTCCGCAGATCACGATGACGATGACCAGAAAAATCCCACCCGCACCAATGCCACGAGCGGGCAATCCGTCGCGTTGAGCTTGCTGGTGCTCGATCAGCTTGATCACTCCCCACAGGATCAACAGCAGCGGCCAGTAGTGAGCAAACCATGCGCCCAAGTGCGGCCACGACAGCATGTGCAGATTGCCGAGCAGGAAGATAATTCCGAGGACAATCAGCACGAACGGTCCGGCAAAAGAACGGCGATAGCGGCGTGGCGGAACAGGCGGTTGAACAGGGGTTTGAAGTGGGCTAGACATTGCGCACCTCCCCGGAAGGAGACGTTGCTCCCGGATCGGAAGATGAAGGCGGTGGGGGCGGCGCGGCGGGTGGCGGCCCTGGCGGCAGCAGTCCGATGTGTCCGGCCGATGAGGCGCTGCTCTGCAGCAGTTTCACTATGCCAACCACCAGCAGGATCGCGGGCCAGGTTCGTTCAAAGCTGGCGACATTGAGGCTCTGGAGCAGGAGCAACGTTCCAATGGTCACCAGGATGGCCGGCCCCATGATTTTCCGCATGCGGCAGCGATCGCATCGGCAGTTCATCCCGACGGCTTTTCGCACGCGGCAGGTTGCGCAAGTGCAGCCAGCGGGGTGAACTCCGAGCATTCCCCACTGCCTGGCGAACATCCATCCCCCGAGAGCGATGAGAATGATCGGCCAGAAACGGTCGAGGCCGAACTCCCAGATGTTCATGGTGTGCAGGAGGAAGAGCACGCCCAGTCCAATGAGGATGATCGCAACGGTGGGAATGTTCTTGGTCTCGCTTTTCTCTCCCATGCTGAAAGCCTGCGCTAGACCGAACGGATCCGGTGCAGGCTGGCCAGCCTGGAGAGCGTGAGCAGTGCGGACCGCGTCGATGATCTGGTAGACGTAGAAAAACGCGATGCCGATGCCGAACAGGGCGTCCCAACTTCCAGCGTGGTCCGAGCCGAAGATAAGCAGGCCGAAGATGAGCAAGTGCGCCAGTCCCTTGGCGTATTGCGAGCAGTAGACGGCGCCGACGCCAAAGGGAAAGAATCCAGCAAGAATGCCAGCGACTGCGGGATTCGGGCCTGACCCTGTGGATCGCGCGGCCACAGGCGTTCCCGCCGGCGGATATACAGCTTGCGGAGGCACGAATCCGGCCGCCGGAGCCGGAGTGCTACCTTCCAAACGGGCTGCTAGACAGGGCTCGCAGTAGACGACTCCGCGGACGTCGCGGGTGCAATTGGCGCAGAGCGGCTTGCCGCAGGTGCGGCAAAACGCGACTGCGGCCGTATCGTTGTGTGCAGCGCAGTTCATACGAACCTCCTGTACGTGGTCACCAACACTACAGGCAGATCGTTTACAGATAGACCCAGCGGAGCGCTGGCCAGAATGAGATGATTCTCAGTCTGGCTGTAGTTGCGCTCCTGCTTCTGCTCGGGCTGTTGAGTTGTGTCGTTCTTGTGGTCTTTCCTTTCCGGAGCGGGCTCGGCGGGCGTCACGGTGCGCTTGAGTTCGCGCACCCGCGATTCCACCTCATACACGAACCGGATATTTTCGTAATACCTTACTACGCGGGCTTGCGTGTTGTAATACGTGTGGCGTATGGCGGCGGGACGCAAACTCACCTGGCGCAGGTCGGCGGGTTTTACGCCGATTACGCTTAACGCCACCGACAGCGCGAAAAACGCCATGCCAAACGACATGGCAAACCGCGGCTGGCGGACCGTCGCCCAGAGGGGTTGCATTGCCCCCGAGGCCCACGCGTGCGCCCGCTCCAGCCATGTAATGCGTGGCTGCGGAGCAGACACGTTCACCCGCAGGCGTTGGGTGTCAACGCCCGTCGTGGATGCCAGGATATTCGTGACCAGGCTGACTGGAGGCTCCACCTCCGTGAGATCCTTCAGCCAGTTGCGGCCCGCCTCGACTTCGGCGAACAGCGGCCTGCAGGCGGAACAAGTCCGCACGTGAGCCTGGAACCGGTCGAGTTGAGCGCCGGTCAGGACACCATCGATCGCGTCCGAGAGCAGGCCTTCAAACTCGTGACACTGCATTCCGTTACTGGTGTGGTCTGGCATCACATCACCTGCCTATAGGTACGTTGTAAAAGGCGTGCAAGTTCCGCCCGCCCACGATTTATTCGACTTTTCACAGTCCCCTCCGGAACCTTCAAAACGGTTGCGATTTCGCGATAGTCCATATCTTGTAAATCCCTTAGAATCACAGCTTCACGAAGCTCCGGCGACAGCTTTCCGAGCGCTGCGTGGACGGCTTCTCCCACCTCCCGGCTGCGGACGTGCTGGTCGGGAGGCGCAGATTGGTCCTGAATTTGCTCACTGAGCGGCTGGGCGTCCTCATGTGCGGATGACGTGGCATCGAGCGAGTCGGTGATGCGATCCTGCTTGGTCTTGCGGAAATGATCGACCAGCAGGTTGCGGGTGATGGTGGTCACCCAGGTGACGAACGCACCCTTCGAGCTGTCATAGCTTGCCAGCGTGCGGTACATCTTGATGAAGACTTCCTGGGCGAGGTCTTCCGCGTCGTCGGCCGATCCCGCGAAGCGGTAGCAAATGTTATAGATACGCCGGTTGTAGGTCTGGACGATTTCTTCCCAGGCGGCGGCGTCGCCCGCAACACAGCGGCGGACCAGCATCGCAACTACCTGGACATCTTCCAAACGGAGCTCCCCGGAAAGCTAGACCTTGCCAAGACGCTTACTTTGCAAACTCTGACGTTCAGCTTGGGATGGTGACAGCACGGCACCCCATGCCCTACAAGACAGTACGCGGATGTAGTGGCGTAAGTTCGCCGGCGTAATGATGCGGGCGCAAGTTGTTCGAAACAAGGCATTGTAGCAGCGGGAGGAGGTGAGAGACTCCGACGTGCGCGACTACTCGCTGGTGAAGTAATCCACGGTCACTGGGTTCTCGAAGAGCGAATAGTCGCGGGTGACTACGGTGATGCCGCTATCGGTGACAAAGTAGCGGGAACGGTCGGCTTCGGTGTCATAGCCGATGGTCGTGCCTTCAGGGAGATGGACGTTGCGGTCGATGATGCAGCGGCGAATACGGCAATGGCGTCCTACAGCGACGTGCGAGAACAAGATGGAGGCGTCGACTTCGGAGTAGGAATTCACACGCACGTCAGGCGAGAGCACGGAATTCTTGACCACGCCGCCGGAAACGATGCAGCCATTCGAGACGATGGAATCGAGCGCTGTGCCCATGCGATCTTTCTCCGCGAAGACAAATTTTGCCGGCGGATACTGGCGTTGATGGGTGCGGATGGGCCATTCCTGATCGTACAGATTGAAGATGGGCGAGACCGAGACAATGTCCATGTTGGCTTCGTAGTAGGCCTCGAGGGTGCCCACATCGCGCCAGTAGAGAGCTTCTTTCTTGTTTTCGTCGAGGAAGTCGTAGGCGAAGACGCGATAGTCATCGACCATCTTAGGCAGAATGTCCTTGCCGAAATCGTGGCTGGAATTGGCGTCTTCTGAATCTTTCAGCAGGACGGGGATGAGGACGTCGGCATTGAAAAGATAGACGCCCATGGAGCCGGCAACTTTCTGGGGGTTCCAGGGGGAACGCAGTTCCGTTTTGGCGGGCTTCTCTTCGAAGCCATTGATCCGGCCGTCCTTGTCGACGTCGACCACGCCGAAGCGAGAGGTTTCTTCGAGATCGATTTGGATCGTGGCCAGGGTGACATCGGCAGCGGAATCCTCGTGCTGCTTCATCATTTTGCCGTAATCCATTTTGTAGATGTGATCGCCCGAAAGGATCAGGACGTACTTGGGTTGCTCAGAGCCGATGGAGTAGATGTTCTGGTAGACCGCGTCCGCGGTGCCCTGATACCACTGATCGCTCACGCGCTTCATGGGAGGAAGCACTTCGACGAACTCTCCTACCTCGCGGCCAAGAATGTTCCAGCCTTCGCGGATATGGCGATTCAGGGACAGGGCTTTGTATTGCGTGAGGATGTAGACGCGGCGCAGATCAGAGTTGAGGCAGTTGGAAAGAGTGATGTCGATGATGCGATACATTCCGCCGAAGGTGACGGCGGGCTTGGCGCGGTCGCGAGTAAGGGGATAAAGGCGCTCTCCGGCGCCTCCTGCGAGAAGGACTCCGAGTGTGTCTTTCATCAGACTGACTCTGACTTTCGAACAGACTGCATTCGGTTTTCCGCTGCCACAGAAAACAGTAGATGGTAGCACAGGGCCATGGGGTTGCGGCGATTCGAAGACGCGTGGCTTCCCGGCGCTCTTGGCATCCGCTTAGCGGGCTACGGGAGTTGGGTCGGGGACTCGGCTCCGGTATTGTGACGGTAGAGCCTTATCTGTTGCTTGACTGCCTCGAGGGCCCCGAAACCCCAGAGACTTGCGGGCTCGATATCGTCGGAAGTGTTGGCGTCAAAGCCCTCGTCGGGCGGCACGAACTCATTGAACTGATGAATGATGAGAAAGATGGGGTCCAGTTGCCGGGCGTAGGTCATGAAAGAGTCGAAGGTGTCGTATCCTCCATTGTCTCCGAAGCGCAGGGCGGCGTCGGGACAGTAGGGCGGAGCGTCGGGATTCGGGCAGCCCCATCCGTTTTGGCCGGCAGTGGCGATGGAGGCGATAAAGTTTTCTACGCGGGAACCGGTCCCGTCATGAACCTCGTTGTATGACGGATAGTAAGGGCAGTACGGGGCGAGGGTGCAGGTGGGGTTGAGGCGATCGACCCAGCTCCAGAAGCCGTAGGCGGGATTGATTTCGACAGGTCCGTCGGGAGTGCTCTGGTTAAGCCAGAGGTACGGCTGACTGTCGAGATATCCCGCGATCATTTTGAATGTGTACCTGCGCGCGATCTCGGGATGGTTTTTCAGAAATTTTCTGATCTGGAACCACAAAGGATTGTCTGACCGGCTTGGATCCTGCGCCGCCCCAAGGAAAATCAGCATGAGGGGCTTGCCTTTGTAGATCACCTGGCGATCGGGATATTCCTGCAAGAGCGACCCAAAATACTCGATCTCTTTTTCCAATGCGGTCTTACCGTCGACATCCTTGAACAACACATTGTCGTCGATGCCGCCCAACTGGGGAATGAGTTTGAGTCGAGTGCCCAGCTTTGTCCATGCCGGAAAAAGATTGCCGGTGTTGTCGCGGATGGTTTGGTTGTAAGAGCGGAAGGAGGGCGTGCAGTACGGGACATATTTCTTGATGAACCACTCGCTGTTGAAGATACAGCTCACGTTGTTGGTCAAGTCGCCGATCGCGGCGTCGATGCCCATGTATTCCATCTGGGCGACATGCTGCTGGATCACGGCGGGCTGGGCGCTGTCGTAGCCGCCGCCGCCGCGTTGCATGTCCGGAGACTGAAGCAGAGGCATGGCGGCGCTGGTTTGAAAGGTAACCGCTTTGGGACCGAACCAGGCTTCATATTCCATAACCACGATGTGGCTGTGCGCGTCGACGATCAGCGGGCCAGCGGGTACCGAGGAGGAAGCGGCCGACAGTGCGGATGCGAGAAGGAGGGCCAGGGTTAACGAAACAGCCTTCATCGCACGAGTATTACCCTTCATACACAATGTAACCCTTGTCTCAAAGGAAGTTTCGGCGGTCATCGGGAAAACTAAAGACCCGAAGCGGAGATTCCCCAATTGATTACTTTTCTTCCTCGATCTTGATGCGGAGCTGCTTTAGGAACTTCAGATCCTGGTCGTTGATTTTGAATTCGGGATTGGTGGAGAGAGTGGTGACCAGGGAAGTTTTGTCGGAGGTTTTCTCACCCTGCTTGCTGACGCCGATAGTGGCTTCGAGAACCAGAAAAATATCATAACCGCCCTCTTTGATGCGAGAGACGACTTCGGCGATCTGTTCCGAATCAGAGAGAGATTCGTTGATGGCTTCGCCGAGTTCCTTCATCAAGTCTTTGAGTTGCTGGTCCACATATCCCCCGATCGCCGTTCGGTACAGACTTCCTACTACGATTTAGATGCCTGGCGCCGTCGAACGGTTTTGCTGGCGCGCAGGTTTGCGTCATTGTAGCGCTCCGGGCTGTTAAAATCGAGGCCGTGAGCAAGGTTTCTACGGTACGGAAGTTAGGCGTGGTGGCGCGGGTGGCGAACGAGCAGGCCAAGCGCAGCCGGACCCTGCGGGCTGCCAAGGGTGCCGTGGCTACCACAGCGCGGGCTTTCGGACGAGTGCTGCATCAGTTGTGGCTGGAGGTTACGGGGGTTATTTTCCTAATCATGGCCTTGAGTTTCGCGGGTGCGTCGGTGAAAGAGTACGGGAAGTATCATGCCGGGCAGACGGGGTTGGGGCGCGTGGCGATTGCAATTTGTTGCACAGTGACGTTTGCGTGGTTCGGAGTGAGTTCCTTCTTGAGGGTGAGGAAGAAGGGAGGAGGTGGCGCACGGTGAGGCGAGTTTGTAGCGCCGCATAGGGCAGCAGATTCCTCTCCGCTGTGCGGTTCGGAATGACAATATTTTTGGGCATGCGGAATGACGAAGATTTTCTGGGGTGGAAACGGGCGGGGTTAGGAAGAGTTGTTCACCATGGCGGACAGAATCAAAGTGGCGGCTGAGAAGAGTGTGGCGGACGTTGAAACGTCTTCGCACCTTCTGGTGAACCCGCTGTATACGCCGGCGGATCTCAAGGGCTCGGATTACGAGAGCGAGATTGGGTATCCGGGGGAGTATCCATTTACGCGGGGGGTGCAAGCCACGATGTACCGCGGGCGGTTGTGGACCATGCGTCAGTACGCGGGCATGGGCGACGCCGAGGAATCGAACAAGCGCTACAAGTATCTGCTGGCGAACGGGACGACTGGGCTCTCGGTAGCGTTCGATTTGCCGACGCAGATCGGGATGGATTCAGACCACATTCTGGCTGCGGGTGAAGTTGGCAAGGTGGGCGTGGCGATCGATTCGATTGAAGATATGGAGCGGCTTTTCGCCGGCATCGAGCTGACCAAGATTTCTACATCGATGACCATCAATGCGACGGCGTCGATTCTGCTGGCGTTGTACGTGGCAGTGGCGCGGCGTCAGGGCGCGGACATCCGGCAGCTTTCAGGCACGGTGCAGAATGATGTGCTCAAAGAATACATCGCGCGCGGAACGTATATTTATCCGCCGCAACAGGCGATGCGGGTGATTACGGACATGTTTGCCTGGGCAAAGGAGAATGTTCCGGAGTGGAACACGATTTCGATTTCGGGGTATCACATGCGGGAGGCGGGATCGACGGCGGTGCAGGAAGTGGCGTTTACGCTGGGGAACGGCATGGCCTATGTGGAGGCGGCGATCAAGGCCGGGCTGGATGTGGACAAGTTCGGACCACGGCTGTCATTCTTCTTCAACGCGCACAGCAATTTTCTGGAAGAAGTGGCGAAGTTTCGCGCAGCGCGAAGGATGTGGGCGCGCATTATGCGAGAGCATTTCAAAGCGAAGAATCCGAGATCATGGATGCTGCGCTTCCATACTCAAACGGCGGGGTCTACGCTGACGGCGCAGCAGCCGGAAAATAATATTGTCCGCACGGCGATCCAAGGGTTGGCGGCGGTGATGGGCGGGACGCAGTCGCTGCACACGAATTCCTATGACGAAGCGCTGGCGCTGCCGACGGAGCAGGCGGCGAGAATTGCGCTGCGAACGCAGCAGGTGATTGCTTACGAGTCCGGCGCGGCGCAGACCATCGATCCGCTGGCGGGTTCGTATTACATCGAGACGCTGACCAATGAAATTGAGAAGCGGGCGGCGGAATATTTGGGAAAGATAGAAGTTATGGGCGGCATGCTGAAGGCGATTGAGCGCGGATTTGTGCAGCAGGAGATTCAGAACGCAGCGTATGAATACCAGCAAGCCGTGGATCATGAAGAAGCGATTGTGGTCGGAGTGAACCGCTTTGAGGTGGAAGAAGAGAAGCCGATCCCGATTCAGCGAATTGATCCGGCGCTGGAGTCCAGGCAGATTGAACGGGTGCGGGCGTTGCGGGCTCGGCGGGATGCGGAGCCGTGGACGCAGGCGGTCACATCGGTAGAGAATGCGGCGCGATCGGGCGAGAGTGTTATGCCGAGGATTCTCGCGGCGGTTGAGGCTTATGCGACCGTGGGTGAGATTTCTGACGCCATGCGGCGGGTGTTTGGGGAGTACCGGGAAGCGGTGGTGATCTAGCGTGTGGCGTCCGAAGTTTTGTAGTCGCAAGCGTTGCGGCAAGGCTCGCAATACATGAGGCCGTCCGCGCAGATGCGGACGTCGAGCTGCGACTGGCAGAGGCAGCAGAACTTATCGCACTCGCACTGGTCCTCCAGCATTTCACATTGACCGCAACGATACTTGCCGTGACTGGTTCCGGCGCTCATAGCCGTAATGTAGCGCCGCTGGGAAAAGCTGGGAACGTGCCGTTAGTAACCCACAAAACTCTTGGGCGCGCTCTCGCTGGCGCGTATGGATTTTCCCGTGCCCTATAATTCTGAGCAATGACCTTCCAACAGTTGCTGGATGGAGCGGAAGTCCTCGCGCAAAACGGGGATCCGGGCGTGAGCAGTGTGGAATATGACTCGCGGCGGGTGAAGCCGGGGTGCGTATTTGTGGCCATGCGCGGCGAATCCAGCGACGGTAACCGGTTTATCGATCAGGCGATTCAGGCGGGGGCTGTAGCGGTGGTGACAGACTCGGCAGAGGAGAAGCCACGTCCGAATGTGGGCTGGGCCGTGGTTCCGAACGGGCGGCGTGCGCTGGCGCGGGTTAGCGCGAACTTTTATAAGAAGCCGGCTGAGCGGATTGCGGTCACGGGCATCACCGGGACGAATGGGAAGAGCACAACGGCGTTTCTGCTGGAATCGATCCTGACGGCAGCGGGACGGAAGAGCGCGCTCATCGGGACAATTGAATATCACGTGGCCGGGAAAGTGTTGCCCGCACCGCACACTACGCCGGAGGCGCTGGAACTGAATCGCATTTTCAATGAAGCACTGGGGCACGGTGCTACGGACGCGGTGATGGAAGTTTCTTCGCATGCGCTGGCGCAGGAGCGCGTGTTTGGTGTGCCGTTTGATGTGGCCGTATTTACGAATCTGACGCGCGACCATCTCGATTATCACAAGACGATGGAAGAGTACTTCGCGGCGAAGCGAGTGCTGTTTGCGGGCTGCGGCACGGATGCGCCGCGAGCGGTAGTGACGAATATAGATGATGAATATGGCGCGAAGCTGGCCGAGTTCAGCCGGAAGCGCAGTTCCTTGGTGCTGAAGTATGGATGGGAGCGAGGCGATCTGCACGCGGAAAAAGTTGAGATCACAACGCGCGGGACACGGTTTGATCTGCTGACGCCGGAGGGGAATATCGCGGTATTCTCGGCGCTGATTGGGCGCGTGAATGTGTACAACATTCTGGCGGCGGCGGGAGCGGGCTACGCGCGGGGGTGCAAGACTGACGCGATCGCTGCAGGGATCGACAAGCTAGGTTCCGTTCCGGGAAGGTTTGAGCGAGTGGACTGCAGTCAGCCGTTCACGGTGGTGGTGGACTACGCGCATACGGACGACGCGTTGCGGAATCTGACGGCGCTGGGGCGGGAGTTGGTTTCTGGCGCGAAAGGCCGAGTGTTGACGGTGTTTGGGTGCGGAGGGGATCGGGACAGGAAGAAGCGTCCGCTGATGGGCGAGGCAGCGGGTCGGGGGAGCGATTTTGTGGTACTGACGTCGGACAATCCTCGCAGCGAGGATCCGGTCGCGATTATTAATGATGCGGTGGTGGGGCTGCAGAAGACTGGCGTGAAATACAGTGTTGAGGCGGACCGGCGCAAGGCGATTGCTCTGGCGATTGGAGAGGCACGGCCGGGAGACATTGTGTTGCTGGCGGGGAAAGGGCATGAGAAGGTGCAGGTTACGCGGGAAGGTGCGGCTTCGTTTGATGACTTGGCAGTGGCGCGCGACGCGCTGCGGGCGGCGGGGTTTGAGTGCAAATGTGATCAAGCGGGAGCGAAGCGGTGAGGCTAACGCTGGCCAGGATTGCAGAGTTTATTTCGGCGGCGGGAGAGTTCGCGCCGGAAGAGGTGGCGTGTGGATACTCGATCGATTCGCGGACGGTGGGGCTGGGCCAGCTTTTCTTTGCGGTGAAGGGTGAGCGTTTGGATGGCCATGACTTCGTGGAGCAGGCGCTGGAAAAAGGGGCGGCTGGTGCGGTTGTGCGCAAGGATCGGTTGGGCCGCTATCCGCAGCAGGCGCGGTTGTTGGCGGTGGAAGACACGCTGGTCGCATTGCAGACTCTGGCGACAGCGGCGCGGAAACTGTGGGGCAAACCGCTGATCGCGGTGACGGGGTCCGCGGGGAAGACGACCACGAAGGAAGCGATTGCACACGTGTTGGGCGCGCGGTTTCGGGTGCTGAAATCGGAAGGGAACTTCAACAATCATTTTGGTTTGCCGCTGATGCTGCTGAAGCTGGAGCCCGAGCATGACTTGGCCGTGATCGAGATGGGAATGTCGCACGCGGGGGAGATTCGGGCGCTGGCGAAGATTGCGCAGCCGGAGATTGGCGTGGTGACGAATGTGGCGGCGGTGCATCTGGAGTTTTTTGATTCGTTGGCGGGAATTGCGCGGGCGAAATATGAGTTGGTTGAATCGTTGCCCGGCAGTGGCACTGTGGTGTTAAATGCCGACGACGAGTACGTCTCACAGTTCGGGCGTGGCTTCAAGGGGAAAGTTGTGATGTATGGCACGCGGACGGCTGCGGATGTGCGCGCGGAGAAAATTCAGTCACAGGGCGCGCAGGGGACGGAGTTCGATGTAGTGGTTGGAAGCGTGCGCGAACATGCGACATTGCCGTTGGTGGGGGAGCACAACGTATTGAATGCGCTGGCGGCGGTGGCTGTGGGATTAGAGCGCGGGCTAAAACCTTCGGAGGCGATTGCGGAGTTGTACACGCTGGCACCGGCGGATAAGCGTGGACAGGTTCTCCAACTGGGTAACATCACGGTGATCAACGATTGTTACAATTCGAATCCGAAGGCACTGGAGGCGATGGTGGATGCGCTGGCCGCGATGAGGGCCAAGCGACGCATCGTGGTTGCGGGCGAAATGCTGGAGTTGGGTCCGGCGGGCGAGGAAATGCACCGGCAAGCGGGGCAGCATGTCGCGGATAAAAAGATTGATGTGTTACTCGGAGTGCGCGGACTGGCGCGGTCTATGGTCGAGGGCGCGAGGCAGGCGGGAACCCGATCAGAGTTTGTGGCGTCGCCGGAGGAAGCAGGCGAATGGCTGGCGGGTGAAGCTCGGGATGGCGACGTGGTTTTGCTGAAGGCTTCGCGAGGCGTGAAGCTGGAGAAGGCGCTGGAGGCCTGGAAGGCACGGCGCGACGGCAACAATTGAGACCATCGCGGGACGGAGGCTGATTGCTCTACTGGCTGTTGTTCGTGAAGCTGCAACATTATTTTCCGCCGTTCCGCATCTTCCGCTATTTGACGTTCCGTACTGCGTTTGCCAGCCTTACCGCACTGTTTACCGCGCTCATCGTGGGTCCGCTGGTGATCAACCGGCTGCGGGAATTCCAGATTGGACAATACATTCGGGAAGAAGGACCGAAGGCACATCAGAAAAAAGCGGGAACGCCGACCATGGGCGGGCTGCTGATTGCGATCGCCATTGTGGTGCCGACGCTGCTGTGGGCGGACCTGAGCAATCGGTTTGTGTGGATTGCGGTATTCGCCACGTGCGCGTATGCGGCGATTGGATTTACCGACGACTACACCAAAGTGGCGCACCGCCGGAATCTGGGGCTGACCGGAAAGGCCAAGTTGGGGCTGCAGATTGCAACCAGCATTCTGATCGCGGTGATGCTGATTGCGATGCAGACTTACGGGATGTATTCGACGAAGCTGATTGTACCGTTCTTCAAGCAATTTCATCCCGACCTGGTGGTGCAGAATCTGGAACGGTTTCCGCATCTTTGGCCGCTGGCGTTTTTGCCATTTATCGCGTTTGTTGCGCTGGTGATCGTGGGCTCGAGCAACGCGGTGAATCTTACGGATGGGCTGGACGGGCTGGCGATTGGCTGCACCGTGATTGCCGCGGGCGCGCTGACCGTGCTCACGTATGTGAGCGGGCACGCGACGTTTGCGACTTACCTGGAAATTCCAAAAATGCCGCAGGTGGGCGAGTTGACGATTTTCTGCGGTGCGATGGTGGGATCGTCAATTGGGTTTTTGTGGTACAACGCGCATCCGGCGGAAGTGTTCATGGGCGACGTAGGGTCGCTGGCGCTGGGCGGGGCGATTGGGACGGTCGCGGTGATCATCAAACAGGAATTGCTGCTGCCGTTCATTGGCGGAGTATTCGTGATTGAGGCAGTGTCGGTGATCCTGCAGGTGGGATCGTATAAGCTGCGCAAGAAGCGGATTTTCAAGATGGCGCCGATTCATCATCATTTTGAGTTGATGGGATGGTCGGAGTCTAAGATTATCGTGCGCTTCTGGATTGCGTCGCTGGTGTTTGCCCTGTTCGCGCTGACGACGCTGAAACTGAGATAAGAACCGATTCACCACAGAGTCACGGAGACACAGAGAAAAAACAATAATTGGTTTTCTCTGTGACTCGGTGTCGGAGCCTGCCCTGAGCGAAGCCGAAGGGTGGTGAAATGGATTTAATGGAACTCAAAGATAAACGCGTGCTGGTGGTTGGTCTCGGTAAGTCGGGGGTGGCGTCGGCGCTTTTTCTAAAGGCGCACGGGGCGCGAGTTACTGTTTCTGACACCAAGAGCGGAGATGAACTGCGCAACGAGATTCCGGTGCTGCTCGATCATGGGGTTACGGTCGAGACCGGCGGGCACGGCGAGCGTTTGTTTCGCGGGCAGGATCTGATTGTGGTGAGCCCGGGGGTTCCGGTAGATGCGCCGCTGCTGGCGCAAGCGCGGTCTTTGGGCGAGGCTGTGATCGGCGAGATTGAACTGGCGGCGCAGTTTCTGCCGGGACCGATTGTGGCCATCACGGGGTCGAACGGGAAAACTACAACGACAACTTTGACAGGGGAGATTCTGGCGGCGGGCGGATTGCCGACGCTGGTCGGTGGCAACATTGGTACTCCGGCGATTTCGCTGGCGGAGCGGGCGAAGCCGGAGACGGTGATTGTGCTGGAGGTTTCGAGCTTTCAATTGGAGACCATTCAGACCTTCCGTCCGAAAGTTGCCGCGGTCTTGAATGTGACACCCGATCATCTGGATCGGCACCGGACGTTGGAAGTTTACGTGGATGCGAAGACGCGAATCTTTGAAAATCAGCAGGGCGGAGATTTCGCGGTGCTGAACGGCGACGATCCTATTTGTGTGGCGATGGCGGGGCGGACTCGAGCACAGGTGTTCTGGTTCAGCCGACAACAGGAAGTGAAGCGGGGAGCGTGGGTTCGTGACGGGAACATTCTGTTTCGTGATAGCACGGGACAGCGCGAGATCATGCAGGTTTCCGAGATTCCGCTGAAGGGAGCGCACAATCTGGAGAACGTGCTGGCGGCGGTGTGCGCGAGCGCGCTGATGGGATGCGCACCGGAGAAGATCCGGCAGGCCGTGCGCGAGTTCAAGGCGGTCGAGCACCGGCTGGAGTTTGTGGCGACGATCCGCGGCGTGGATTATTACAACGACTCGAAGGCCACCAATGTGGATGCGACCATCAAGGCGCTGGAGTCGTTTCCAGCGAACATCCACCTCATTCTTGGCGGCAAGGACAAGGGCAGCGACTATACGGTACTTAACGAGTTGCTGCGGCAGCGGGTGAAACGCGTGTACACGATTGGGGCGGCGGCGGCGAAGATCGAGTCGCAGATTAAGAATGTAGAAGTTGTACATGCGGAGACGCTAGAGAATGCTCTTCGCAAAGCGAACGCGGTGGCGCAGCCGGGGGACGTGGTGTTGCTGGCTCCGGCCTGTGCGAGTTTCGATCAGTTCAAGAGCTATGAGCACCGGGGAAAGGTGTTCAAAGAGATTGTGAGCTCGTTCGCCTGATGTGCGTTTTCACCACCCTTCGGCATCGCTCAGGGCAGGCTCCGACACAGAGGCACAGAAAAGACAGGGAAGATCGTTCCGCCCAGGAATCAAAACAATCAACATTCAAAACTCGACAATCGACAATTCCTCCTCCGTGTCTCCGTGCCTCCGTGGTGAAATGAACTTCCCATGGCAAAGCGGGTGAGTGTGGATCGCGGGCTGTTCACTGTGACCATGCTCTTGGTGTTTGTGGGGCTGGTGATGGTGTTTTCGGCGTCGGCGGTGATGGCGCGGGAGCGGTTTGGGTCTCCGTATGCATTTTTGTCGAAGCAGTTGATCTGGGCGACGGCGGGCCTGGTGGCGATGGTGGTGGCGATGCGGGTGGATTACCGGCGCTACAAGCATCCTGCGCTGGTGTTCTCGGTGATGGGGCTGACCACGCTGCTGCTGATCTCCGTGTTCTTTCTGGACCGCTCACACAATACGCATCGCTGGATTCACGCCGGAGGTTTTTCATTCCAACCTTCGGAACTGGCCAAGCCGGTGCTGATTCTGTTTCTTGCGTATTTTCTGGAGGGCCGGGCGAAAACAATGGATGACTGGCGCAACACGCTCGTGCCCGCGGCGGTGCCCGTATTGGTCCTGCTGGGGCTGATCGTATTGCAGCCGGACCTCGGTACCGCGATCGCGTGTGCCGGGATCGCGGCTTGCATCCTGTATGTGGCGGGGATGCGGCTGCGGTATTTCGGGTACGCGTTCGGGGCATCGCTTGTGCCGCTTTATTTTCTGATCTTCCATGTGAGCTTCCGGCGCGATCGCATTTTGGCTTTTATGAATCCGTACGCAGAGCGACAGAAGGCTGGGTTTCACTTGATTCAATCGTTGATCGCGGTGGGTACGGGCGGGGTGACTGGCACGGGCTTGATGGAAGGCAAGCAGAAGCTTTTTTATCTGCCCGAGCCCCACACTGATTTTATTTTTGCCGTGACGGCCGAAGAGTTAGGTCTGGTGGGAGCGCTGTTTGTCGTGACGCTGTTTGCCATCTTTCTGTGGCGCGGCATGCGGGCTTCGTGGCGCACGGAAGACGTCTTCGGGAGATACCTGGCGGTGGGGATTACCAGCATGGTGGTGCTGCAAGCGTTCATCAACATCAGCGTGGTGCTGGGCATGATGCCTACCAAGGGGATTCCGCTGCCGCTGGTGTCGTACGGAGGGTCGTCACTGTTTGTGACGCTGGCTTGCGTGGGCGTGCTGCTGAATATTACGAAGCAGGCGGAGTAAGGAAAGCCGGCGCGGATTGCGCGGATCTCAGACCGATTGAGAAATAAGGGAGGGCGGTTGAAACGTCTATTTCTTGTGCTGGCGCTTTGCTGCGTTCTAGGAACGATGGCTGCAGCTCAGAAGACATCTACGTCTCAAGCTGTTGAAACGTCGCCGCAGGCGCCAATGTTCTCCGCGGCTGACCTTGCTGCCCAAGTTCCGGTGCCGAAGCCGGACGATGTCAAGTCAATGGATGCCATCCTACGCTCTATCTACGACGTAATCTCAGGCCCTGCCGGCGATCGCGACTGGAGCCGCTTCCGTTCACTGTTTCTTCCGCAGGCCCGTTTCACGCAGGCGGCGAAGGCTCCCGATGGCGCCACGGTTGTTTTCTCCTGGAGCGTGGACGAGTTTGTCCGCGATGCGGGACAAGCATTCGCCAAAGAACCGTTCTATGAAAAGGCCATTGTGAACCAGCCCGACACATACGGGAACGTGGCACAAGTGTTCAGCAGCTACGAATCGCGGCATAGCCCAGGCGAGAAGCCTTTTGAACGCGGCATCAACACTATCCAGTTACTGAATGACGGAAAGCGTTGGTGGGTGGTTTCAATTTTATGGGATTCGGAGCGCTCTGATAATCCGTTGCCCGAGAGGCTTGCAGCGAAGCATTGATTTGCCGCGGTTTATCTTCGCGTCGTTTATAGTCACCTCATGCGGGCCATTCTGGCGGGCGGCGGTACGGGCGGTCATGTAATCCCCGCGCTGGCCATCGCCAACGAACTCAAGAAAAGTTATGGGGCCGAGGTGCTGTTCATCGGGACGGCGCGCGGGATTGAGAATCGTTTGGTGCCGGTGGCGGGATATCCGCTGCAACTGGTGCGGGTGGGGGCGCTGAAGAATGTGAGCCTGATGACGCGGGCGAAGACGGCTTTCGATTTGCCGCGCGCGGTGTGGAGCGCGGCCCGCATGCTGAATGAGTTTGCGCCCGACGTGGTGATTGGGGTGGGAGGATATGCGTCGGGTCCGGCGATGCTGGCGGCGGTGGTGAAGCATATTCCGACGCTGGCGTTTGAGCCGAATGTCGTACCCGGATTTGCGAACCGAATGGTGGCGCGGTTTGTGTCCGGAGCTGCAGTGCACTTTGAAGAAACGGCGAAATATTTTCGGCACGCGGAAGTGACGGGCGTGCCGGTGCGGCAGGCGTTTTTTGAGATTCGAGCGAAGTGCGGCGGGACGCCGACTCTGTTGGTGTTCGGCGGAAGCCAGGGGGCGCACGCCATCAATGAGGCGATGATCCGGTGCTTGCCGGAGTTGCGGCGGCAGGCACCAGGGATTCACATCATTCATCAGACGGGCGAGCGTGACTATAATGACGCGCTGGCGGCGTATCGTGGGATAGGTGAATCGGCGGAAGTCTTCAAGTTTATCGAAGACATGCCGGCGGCGTTTGCGCGGGCGGATCTGGCGGTCTGCAGATCGGGCGCGAGCACTGTGGCGGAAATCACAGCGGCGGGGAAGCCTGCGATCTTTGTACCGTTTCCGCGGGCGGCGGATGATCATCAGCGGGTGAATGCGGAAGCACTGGCGCGGTCGGGAGCGGCGGTGGTGGTGGAAGAGTCGAAGCTGGAGGGAGTCTGGCTGGCGGAGACGATTGCGGCGTTGCTCGGTGACCCGCGGCGGTTGGAGCAGATGAGTGAGGCCGCGCGGGGGTTGGCGCATCCCGATGCTGCGCGGGATATAGCGGCGATGGCTGCGCGAGTAGCGGGGATGGACCGCGAGGGTTCGTAGAGAATCCCGGAGGAGTTTCTTGATGAGTCTGCGGAGAGGTCGGAGTGACCGGGATCCTTCGACTGCATAAATGCTTCGCATTCGCGAAGCACTTACTCCGCTCAGGATGACAGAAGTGGGAAGCGTTGGGCTCATATGAACGGATTTTGGGGACGGCGATTGGGCGCAGTTGTGATCGTGGCGCTTGTCCTGTTCGGGATGCTGTATGTGGGCGACTGGCTGGTACTGCGGTTTCGCGTGGCGCGAGGTAGGGCGTTTGGCACGGTAGAAGTCCATCAGTTTCTGGCTACATCGCTGAAGGGCAACAAGACTGAGTATGACTTGGTGGGAACTTTTCAGGAGCCTGCAGCCGGTCGATCTTCCCACAGCAGGGGAAGCCGGCTTGCTGGTGGCTGGAACGGCATAATGCGCAGTGGGAGTGAGTGGTTCGTCGTGTGAATCGGTAGATGCAGATCCGCGGCTAAGAACTTGATTTTATGTTTGCCAAGATTCAGCAGATTCATTTCGTGGGCATTGGTGGGATCGGCATGAGCGGGATTGCCGAGGTGTTGCTGAATCTCGGCTACAAGGTTTCGGGATCGGATCTGAAGCATTCGGCTCTCACGCAGCGGCTGGCTGGACTAGGCGCCGTGGTGTTTGAGGGACATCGTACGGAGAACATTGCGGGAGCGGAAGTGGTGGTGACGAGTTCGGCGATTGCGGCAGAGAATCCTGAGGTTGTCGAAGCGCACAAACTGCACGTGCCGGTAATTCAGCGGGCAGAGATGCTGGCGGAGTTGATGCGGTTGAAGTATGGCATCGCCATCGCCGGCATGCACGGCAAGACGACTACGACTTCGATGGTGGCGGCGGTCCTGGCTGGAGGCGGGCTCGATCCCACGGTGGTGGTGGGCGGACGCGTGGATGCGATGGGATCGAATGCGCGGCTGGGGAAGTCGCAGTATCTGGTGGCCGAAGCGGATGAAAGCGACCGGTCGTTTCTGAAGCTCTCGCCGATTCTTTCGGTGGTGACCAACATTGACCGCGAGCACATGGATTGCTACCGCAACATGCGCGACGTGAAGAAAACTTTTCTGGAGTTCATGGATCGCGTGCCTTTTTATGGGATGGTCGTAGCGTGCAATGACGATCCGCTGCTACGGGGATTGCTGCCGGACGTCCAGCGGCGGACGGTGACGTACGGAACCAAGCGTAGATCGGATTTCTGGATCAGGCTGGGTGCCGGCTGCGCGCCGGCGAACGGCGGTGCAGGCGGGCCGTTGAGCTGCTTTCATGTGAGTTATCGCAAGAAGGACCTGGGCGAGTTCACGCTGCATGTGCCGGGAGTCCACAACGTTCTGAATGCGACGGCGGCGATTGCGGTGGGAGTGGGGCTTGATGTTCCGGTCGATGCGATCCGCGTTGCGCTCGATCAGTTCCGTGGAGTGGACCGGCGCTTCCAGTTGCGCGGTCGGGTGGCGGGCGTGAGCGTGATAGACGATTACGGACATCATCCTACGGAGATCAAAGCGACGCTCGCGGCAGCGCGACAGTGCGGCTATCGCAAAGTACACGTTGTTTTTCAGCCGCACCGGTACACTCGCACGCGCGATCTCATCGAGGACTTCACCACGGCGTTTAGCGATGCGGATTCGCTGTTGGTGCTCGACATTTATGCGGCGAGTGAGAGGCCGATCGAGGGAATCAGCGGGGAAGCGTTGGCGCAGGCCATCCGCGAGAAGGGCGGACGGAACGCGGAGTATGTGAGTTCATTCGCGGACACAGTGAGTTCGGTGGCTGCCAGGGCGACGGAGGGGGACATGATCCTCACGCTGGGAGCGGGCAGCGTTTCGCAGTTGGGACCGATGATTCTGGAGAGGTTGAAAGAGGCTAAGAACGTGGGGGAACTAATTCACGACTGACTAAGTATCTTCCATTGCTAACGGATCGAGGCGCGGTTCGTCCAATCTGCCAGATGGAGAGATGGCGATGAAAACGACGCACGGGTGGGGATGGCTGGCGACTGGGGTGCTGGCGCTGGGATTGAACGGCATTTATCAGGATGGCGGCGCGGCTTGGGCACACCGAGCTGTGGGTCAGGTGATGGCCCGGATTAGCGACCGGTCAGAGGCAGTGATCGCGTTGGCTTCGGGCCACGCTGACTGGTTCTTCGCGAAAAGCAGCATGGTAGCTGCGCGAGACGAAACTGCGTCCTGCCGTTTAGCGACCACCGTGGCACGATTTCAGACTAAGATTACCCGCAAGCCAACGGGATTTGCTCCATTTGAGGAGATGTCTGCCCGGGAAGAAGCTCGATTGGCCCGGCTGGAAGCTGATCGGGCGCGGATTGAGACGCAAGTTGCGCGCATGCGTATCGCGCCGGCTGCGTTCAATCCGGTCGTTTGTCCGCGAGTGCGCGTGAGCATCCCGCACGTGCAGATTTCGGTTCCGAGTGTGCACGTCGAGACGATGAGTCTGGACAACGAATAAGATTGTTCCTCCTGGAAGGGCG
>Ga0181536_10000328_pt1 | contig 57451 bp, 58 predicted proteins | sample PEATcosm2014_Bin_41_FD_121105 | JGI IMG/M metagenome (GOLD analysis project Ga0181536, IMG submission 121105) | Peatland microbial communities from MTU Mesocosm Facility, Houghton, MI, USA - PEATcosm2014_Bin17_60_metaG | ecosystem: Environmental > Terrestrial > Soil > Wetlands > Peat | place...
CGCGACGCTCGGCCGCGTGCTGCGCCTTGGCAAACTGCCAAGCAAACATGGAACTGGCCCCGATGTAGCGAGCCTTGCCGGCGCGGACGACGTCCTCGAGCGCGCCCATGGTCTCTTCGATGGGCGTGCGGTAGTCCCAACGATGGATCTGGTAGAGGTCGACGTACTCCATGCCCAGCCGACGCAACGAGGCGTCGATTCCCGACAGCACGTGCTTTCGGCTCAGACCGGCGCCGTTTTCCCCCGGCGTCATGGGCATGAAGACCTTCGTGGCGACGACCGCCTCGTCACGGCTGAGCATCTTGGCCACCAGCCGGCCGGTGGCCACCTCGCTCGCACCCCCCGAGTAGGCGTCGGCCGTGTCGAAGAACGTCACGCCGCCGTCCACCGCGGCGCGCACGATCGGCTCGGCCTTGGACTCGTCGAGGACCCAGGCCCGGTCGCTGTCGTTGCCGAAGCTCATCATGCCCAGACACACTCGCGACACCCTGAGGCCGGTGGAACCGAGATTCACGTACTCCATGGTCCGTCACTCTAGAGCGCCGGCAGGGACGCGTTTGTCGATGGCAATCACCCGCCGTCGCAGCGCTTCGTCCCGATCGACGACGTTCGGGCGCCGGCGAAGAACCCCGAGGACGGGCCACGCCTGGTCAAGGCGGTCGGCCAGCACGCCGATGAACGATCTATGGCCGGTGCTCCATCTGCGCAGCCAGGCCCCCGGCCGGCGGCGGACCGGCGCCTCGCCGGACTACTGGGCGCCCTCGCCGATGCCGTGGTCGTCATCCGACCTGACGGAATGGTCCACTGGGTCAACGACGCGGCCGAGCGGATGTTCCAACGCCGCTTCGAGGACGGCGTCCCGATCTCGGCCCTCGACCTCGTCCATCCCCAGGATCTCGAATTCGCGCTGGTGTCGCAGACCAGCGTCCAGGACAAGGTGGTCGGCTCCCCCATCGAGGTGCGCGTCAAGATGCCCGACGGCGGATGGCGGCTGGTCGAACTGGTCGGCACTCCCGTGCAGTGGCCCGAGGACGGCAGCGTTCTGCTCAGCGTCCGCGACGTCACCGATCGACGACGCTTCGAGGTGGCCAACGACGAGGTGGCGCGCTTTCGCTCCCTGGTGCACAACGCCGCCGCCGTCACCATGCTCATCTCGGCCGACGGAAACGTCGAGTCCGTCTCCGGGGCGCTGACGCGCCTGCTGGGCCACGACCCGGAACTGGTCGAGGGTCACCCGCTCGCCGACCTGGTGGCCGCAGCCGACCGCGACCATGTGATCGCCAGTTTGGACCAGGCGGCGAAGGGCGCGTCGGCCGCCTCGCCCCGGACTGTCACCGCGGCGATGGTGCACTGTGCAACCGGAGAGGCGATCCCCTGCGAGCTGCACATCGTGAACCTGCTGGACGACCCGACCGTCCGCGGCTACGTCGTCTCGGCCCACGACATCCGTGCCCGCGCCGCGGTGGAGCTCGAACTGCGCTCGACCATGTCGCTGCTGCGGGCCACCCTCGACTCGACGGCGGACGGGATCCTGGTCGTCGACCGTGCCGGGCGGATCACGAACGCCAATAGGCGCTTCGTCGAAATGTGGCGGATACCGGCCGACGTCACCCTGTCGGCCGACGACGGCGCGGCCATGGAGTTCGTCTTGGACCAGCTGGTCCGACCCGAGGTCTTCGTGGCCAAAGTGGCCGAGCTCTACGCCCAGCCCGAGGTCGAGAGCGACGACATCTTGGCCTTCAAAGACGGGCGGGTGTTCGAGCGCCACTCGACGCCACAGCGCGTCGACGGCGAGGTGGTCGGGCGGGTGTGGACCTTCAGCGACATCACCGACCGCAAGCGCCTCGAGGCCGAGCTCACGTACCAGGCATTCCACGACGCACTGACAGGACTGGCCAACAAGGCGCTGTTCCACGACCGTCTCGCCCACGCCATCGCCCGCCTCGATCGGACGAAGGGGCATCTGGCCGTGCTGTTCTTGGACCTCGACAACTTCAAGACGGTCAACGACAGTCTCGGACACGGCGCCGGCGACGAACTGCTCACGACCGTGAGCCGCCGCGTCGTAGCCTGCCTGCGCGAGGCCGACACGGCGGCGCGCTTGGGCGGGGACGAATTCGCCGTGCTGATCGAGGACATCGAGCGGACCGACGACGCCATGGCACTGGCCGAGCGTTTCCTGGAGACGCTGCGGCGTCCGCTCGTCGTCGGGTCGACGGAGGTGTCGTCGACGGTCAGCATCGGCATCGCCTTCGACACCCCCGAGATCACCGCCGACCAGTTGCTCCGCAATGCCGACCTGGCCATGTACCGGGCCAAGGAATTGGGCAAAGACCGCGTCGAGCGATTCGAGGCCGAGATGCACGCGGCCGCCGTCGCCCGGCTCGAGACGGAGGCCGACCTGCGCCGGGCCCTCGCCGCCGGCGAGATCGTCGCCTACTACCAACCGATCGTGGACCTCGACGACGATGCCATCGTCGGGTTCGAGGCCCTCGCCCGCTGGCAGCACCCGCGCCGGGGCCTCTTGGAGCCGGGCGCCTTCATCCCCGTGGCCGAGGAGATCGGCCTCATCGAGCTCATCGATCGCACCGTGCTGGCCCAGGCCTGCGCGCAGACGCGCGCCTGGCAACGCACCCATCGCCGGCCGGTGCCGTTGCTCGTGAGCGCCAATCTCTCGGCGCGCCGGCTGGTGCGCGACGACCTCCCCGAGGATGTCGCTTTGGTGCTGGCCGAGTCGGGCCTCGGCCCCGAGAGCCTGATCCTCGAGATCACCGAGAACGCCATGACCAGGGACGTCGACGCCGCGGTGCGCAACCTGCGGGCCCTGAAGGCGAGCGGTGTGCGGATCGCCCTCGATGACTTCGGCACGGGTTACTCCCCGCTCACGAACCTCGGGCGACTGCCCATCGACATCGTGAAGATCGACCGGTCCTTCGTCACGACACCGGCGCCCGGGACGACCGAATCCGGCGTGCCGGCCATCGGCGACCTGGCCGCCGCCATCATCCAGCTGGCCCGCACCCTGGGCCACGCGACCATCGCCGAGGGCGTCGAGCGAGCCGAACACGCCCGCCACCTCTGCGCGCTGGGGTGCCGCCTGGCCCAGGGATATCACCTGGGCCGACCCCTCGACGCCGAGCACACCGGTCGGCTGCTGGACCAGGCCCGCCGCCCGCGCGCGCCGGGCCCATTGTCCGCCTTACACTGACCGTCGGCGGCGAGCCGATCACCGCGCTCAGTGCCGAGGGCCGTCGGTGATGACCACCGGTGCTTCGGTGAGGACGAACGCCAGGCGATCGACGTCGAGGAATTTGGGGAGGTCGGCCCAGACGACGGGAAAGTCGCTCTCGGCCAGGTGGGCGCGATAGTCCTCCATGGAGGCGAACCACTGTTCGGTCACGCCGTCGTAGGCGCCGTCGTCCTCCTCGCCGTAGTCGTCGAGCGGCCGGTGGTGTTGTTCGTAGCGCAGCGCGTGGCTCCCGGACTTGGTGCCGGCGACCAACGGGCCGTGGACGTCGCGCCAGTAGGTGTGGAACTCCTCGGGCGACATGCCCGGCTTGCGCCGGACCAGGCAGGTGAGCTTGATCATGGCCGTAGGTTACGCGACGTCTCCGTCGAGTAGCTCCTCGCAGACGACCCGCCGCTCGACCTGTCGGCCGTCGCGCACGATGTCGAGCGACAGCTCGCGCCCGATGTCGGACTCGGTCAGGAGCCGCTGGAGGTCCCGGACGCTCTCGACGCCCTGGCCGTCGACGGCGACGACCACGTCACCGACCCGAACCCCGCCGTGCTGGGCGGGACTCGCCGTCATCACCGTCAGGACCTCGACCCCTCGGGCCCGTCCCACCACGGCGGACAGCGGCGCGGCCAGGGGACGGGCACCCCCGCCGATGCCGAGGTAGGCCCGGCGCACCGACCGGCCGGCGGCCAGCACGCCGATGATGTTGCGGGTGGCGCTGTTGATGGGCACGGCCAACCCCAGTCCTTGGCCGATGCCGGGCCCGACCACGGCGGTGTTGATACCGACGACCGTGGCATCCGACACCGCCAGCGCGCCGCCGGAGTTGCCCGGGTGCAACGCCGCATCGGTCTGGATGACGTCCTCGACCAGGCGACTCGATCGGCCCGACGACGTGGCCAGCGAGCGCCCCAGCGCGCTCACCACGCCGGCACTCACCGATCCGGAGAAGCCGAAGGGGTTGCCGATGGCCACCACCAGCTGGCCGACCCGGAGCCCGTCGGCGTCGCCCAAGGTGGCCGCCCGGTAGCCGACGCCCGCGGCGCGTACGACGGCGAGGTCCGAGAGGCGGTCGGACCCGACGAGCTCGAACGCCACCTCCTCGCCGTTGGCGAACGTGGCCGTGCCCGACGTGGCCGGCCCGACGACATGGGCCGAGGTGACCAGCAGGCCGTCACCGGAGATGACCACCGCCGAGCCCGATCCCACGGGCCGGCGCGCCTCGCCGACGCGCCCGACGCGGAGGCTCGCCACCGACGGGACCAGGTGCTCGGCCACCGACACGACCGCGTGCGAGTAGGCGTCGAGGGCGTCGCCATCGGCGCCGGCGAGGATCTCGGCCGATCCCCCACGCTCGCCGGCCGGCGCGTCGAGTACCGACGGTGGGGCCGCCACCATCACACCGACCCCTCGTGCACCGCCCCGGTCCCGTCGAGGTCGACGGCGACGGTGAGCTCCTCTGCGCCGCGGACGATCCCGAGCTCGACCGCCGCACCTTCGGGCGCGGCCGCCAGAGCCCGGGCGAGTTCGTCGACCGAGGACACGGGGGCTCCGGCGGCGGTCACGATGAGGTCGCCCGCACGTACGCCGGCGCCGGCGGCCGGCCCGGCTTCCTCGACGCCGTGGACCAACAGGCCGTCGCGCTCGGGCAGGCCGACCGATCGGCGCAGCCGTCGGGCGACCGGTCCCGGCGCGATCGCCACGCCGAGCCGGCGTCGACGCGGTGACTCGCCCTGCGCGAGCGCGTCGACGCGCCCCCGCAACGCGGCATCGGCGACGATCGCGAGGTACGAGCCTTCGCCGACCCGGTGGGTGTCGATGCCAAGCAGGCGACCGGCGGCATCGACCACCGGACCACCCGACGAGCCGCGTGCCAAGGGGGCGCTGTGGTCGAAGGCACCTTCGACCAGGCGGCCACCGGGCCCCCGAAAGGCCACGCCGGTGGCCGACACGAACCCGAAGCTGGCTCGGACCCGGCCGGCGCCCCGGTCGTGAGCCAGCGCCACCACCGCGGCACCGACCTCGGGCACGGGCGCGCCCCACGGCACGGCGGCGATGTCGGCCGTGTCCACCGCCACCACGGCGATGTCGCCCTCGACGTCGACGCCGAGGACACGGCCCTCGCTCCGGCGGCCGTCGCCGAAGGCCACCCGCACTTCGGCGCCGTGGAGGTTGTGGGCATTGGTCAGGACCTGCCCCTCGCCCACCACGACCCCGCTGCCGCTGCGCCCCACGCCCACGACCGACGGTCCCACCTGCCCGACTAGGGCTCGCACCGCCTCCGACAGTTCCTCCAGCACGTTCGCCATCGCTTCGCTCCTCGCGTCCGCCCATCCCTTTTGGGTGGGTACCTTGCAACTTGCAAGTTAGGATATAGGCGGTGGACGAGAACCGTGTCGCCGGGCCTCCACCTGCGAGGATGGGGGCGATGACATCCGGACTCGACGCGGCCCTGGCCAGGGTCGGCGACCGCTGGAGCCTGCTCGTGGTCGACGCCCTGCTCGACGGGCCACGGCGCTTCGGGGAGCTCGAGACGGCCATCCCGGGGCTGGCCACCAACGTATTGAGCGCCCGGCTCCGGAGCCTGGAGCGCCAGGGGCTGGTAGTCGGCATCCCCTACTCGGATCGCCCTCCTCGCCTCGAGTACCAGGTGACCGAGGCCGGGCGCGAACTGGCCGGCGCACTCCGACTCCTCACCCGATGGGGTGCACGCGACGTCGAGGGCGACGAAACCGGGCCCCATCACGCCGCCTGCGGCACCGCCTTGGAGGCGCGCTGGTACTGCCCGACCTGCGGGCGCATGACCGAGCCCACCGACGACGAGGGCCACTGGCTCTGAGATCGGCGACCCCGTGGCGCGTGCCACGTCGCGACCTCGAAGCGGTCAGCCGGTGAGGTCCGTGGCGAGCTCGACGAAGCGACCGAGGACACGGGTCCCGGTGTCCTCCACGGCGGCGACGGCCGCCGGCTCGAGCGTCGACCCGGGCGGCAACTCGGGCGCCCACAGGTCGGCCAGCTCCCGGTCGACCTCCACGTGGAATTGCAGCCCGTAGGCCCGGTCTCCGTAGCGGAAGGCCTGGTTCGGGTATCGGTCGCTCGAGGCCAGGCGGACCGCCCCGTCGGGGATGGCGAAGGTGTCGCCGTGCCAGTGGACGGCGACCAGGCGCGGCCCCTCGGGGCCCAGCACGGGATCGGCCAAGCCCTCCGCCGTCAACGCCACCTCGCCGGTGCCGATCTCGGGCGCCGGGCCGGTCACCACCTCCGCCCCGAGCGCGGCCGCCAGCTGCTGGGCGCCGAGGCAGACCCCGAGGACGGGCAGGCCGGCGTCGACGGCACCGGCGATCCAGCGCCGCTCCGGCGCCAGCCACGCGAACTCGGCCTCGTCGTGGACGCCCATGACCCCACCCATGACGACCACCCCACCGACGCCGTCGAGCGACGGCAGTGCGTCACCGAGATCGAGGCGGTAGACGCGGAGCCCGACACCGGCGCCGGCCAGGGCCCGGGCCACGAGCCCGGGGCCCTCGTGGGGCGCATGTTGGGACAGCGCCCACGGCCCGGCCCGCTCAGGCGGTGGCGACGGCACGGAACAACTCGACATAGCGGCCCTCGTCCAGCCCGGCGGCCAGGGCCTGGGGCCCGAACCAGCCCCGGAGCAGACCGTCGAGGAACTCTCCGTCGCCCACCTGGCTCACGTGACGGCGCAGGGCACGCAGCTTCTGGTCGAACGTGTCGGTGATCTCGACGCCCCGGTTGGCGTTCGGCGTGGCCATGAGCCAGACCTCGGGGACGGCAAAGGGCTCGAGGCCTTCGTCCAACAGCTCGGGATGGGCGAACGGGTTGCGGGCGTCGGGATAGACCGCGCAGACCGCGGCCTCGCCAGCGGCCAGGTGGTCGGGGTGGCTGGCCACGATCCGGTCCCAATTGCGCTCCGGCGACTGACAGACGAGGCGGTCGGGGCGCACCCGGCGGATCTCGCGACTGATGTCGCGGCGCAGCTCGATGCTCGGGACCAGCCGCCCGTCGGGATAGCCCAGGAACGTCACCTCGTCCACACCCACTTCGGCGGCGGCGGCGAGTTGCTCCTCCCGACGCACCCGGGCCATGGCCGGGCGCGACACCGAGAGGTCCGAGCCACCGGCGTCGCCGTCGGTCACGATGCAATACGTCACCGAGGCCCCGGCCTTCACCCAGGCGGCGACCGATCCGGCCGCCCCGAAGTCGACGTCGTCGGGATGGGCGCTCACGACCAGGACCCGCCCCACGTCGTCGGGGGCCTCCATGGTGATCGCCGTCCCGCTCACAGCGGCCATCGGGTCGGCGCCGACCCGAGCGGGGCGGAGTCAGCCACCGTCGTCGCCTCGCCGCCGAGGCTCAGGCCGCGCCCTCGCCGACGCGCCAGGTGGCCAGGTCGGCAAGGCGCGGGTCGTTGGAGAACACTTCGGTGATCGGCGCCTGGAGCCCGAGCCGCTTCTGGATGCGCTCGACCTCGAGGATCTGGTCCCACAACACGAGTGTGGCCACCACGCCGGTGCCGCCTTTGCGCGCCGTTCGTCCGGAGCGATGCAGGTACGCCTTGTGGTCCTCGGGAGGGTCGTAGTGCACGACCACGTCCACGTCGTCGATGTCCAAACCCCGCGCCGCCACGTCGGTGGCGACCAGCACGTGCAACCGGCCCGAGGCGAACTGCTCGAGCGCCTTCTCGCGGTTGACCTGGCGCAGGTCACCGTGGATGGCGGCGGCATGGACGCGCTCCTTCTCGAGCTGCTCCACCAGCCGGTCGGCACCACGCTTGGTGCGGACGAACACGATCACCTTGGACGCATGGGTGCAGATCGCCGCAGCGACCTTCACCTTGTCCATCTGGTGGACCTGGAGGAAGCGGTGCTCCATGGAGTCCACGGTCGGCCGGGCCGACGCCACCTCGTGGCGCACCGGGTCCGAGAGATGTCGACGGACGAGCCGGTCGACATCACCGTCGAGCGTGGCCGAGAACAGCATCGTCTGGTGCGGTCGCTCGATACGGCGCAACACCCAGTCGACCTGCGGCAGGAACCCCATGTCGGCCATGCGGTCGGCCTCGTCGAGCACGGCCACCTCGACGTCGGCCACAGAGACTTCGCCCCGGTCGACGAGGTCGATGAGCCGTCCCGGGGTGGCGATGACGATGTCGATGCCCTTGCGGATCTTCTTGATCTGTCGTTCGATGTCCGCACCGCCGTAGACGACAACCGCCTTGCGGTCGACCACCGCGCCGAGCGGCTCGAGGACCTCGGCGACCTGCACGGCGAGCTCGCGTGTCGGCACCAGCACGAGGGCCCGCGGGCGCAGCGGGGCCGCTTTGCCCACGCGCATGAGCAGCGGCAGGCCGAAGGCGAGCGTCTTGCCCGACCCCGTCTTGGCCTTGCCGCACACGTCACGCCCGGCGATGCCGTCGGGGATGGTGATGGCCTGGACGGGGAACGGTGTGGTTATGCCTTGGGCGTCGAGGAGCTCGATCAGCACCGGAGCCACTCCGAGGGCTTCGAAGGTGGTCGGTACTTCGGCGTAGTCGAGGTCCGCGTCGGCGGCGTCATCGTCCGCCGGTCGGGAAACGGTGGTGGTCATTCGGGGTCTGCTCGCTCTCGGGTGGGCGCGGCCGCCAACCGACCGCAGTTGCGGGTCCGCCTCGGGCGATCCGCAAGTGCGCCGGCAAGGGCGCGCAGAGCGAGTGAGGAAGACCCCGTGCGCGGCTCGCTGCCGCGTCACGCACTTCCAGTCTACCCGCTGGGGCCCAATCGCCGCCCGATGGGTCGAACTCGGGCCCGACGTGGGGTCAGGAACCGCTCGGTGCGCGATACAACGACGCGCCGGTGGCGCGGAATTCCACGGCCTTGGCCTCGAGGCCGCGCTCGATGGCCTCGTCGGCCGAGATCCCCTGGTCGGCGGCCAGCGCCCTGACGTCGTGGCTGATGCGCATGGAGCAGAACTTGGGCCCGCACATGGAACAGAAATGCGCCGTCTTGGCCGGCTCGGCCGGCAAGGTGGCGTCGTGGTAGCGCCGAGCCGTCTCGGGGTCGAGGGCCAGGTTGAATTGGTCCTCCCAGCGGAAGTCGAAACGGGCCGCGCTGAGCGCGTCGTCCCAGGCCTGGGCACCGGGGTGCCCCTTGGCCAGGTCGGCGGCGTGGGCGGCGATCTTGTACGCGATCATCCCGGCTTTGACATCGTCTCGGTCGGGCAGTCCGAGGTGCTCCTTGGGGGTCACATAACAGAGCATGGCGGTGCCGTGCATGCCGATCACGGCGGCCCCGATGGCCGAGGTGATGTGGTCATAGCCCGGAGCCACGTCGGTGGTGAGGGGACCGAGCGTGTAGAAGGGCGCACCGTGGCACACCTCTTGCTGCAAGGCCACGTTCTCGGCGATCTTGTGCAGCGGGACGTGACCGGGACCCTCGATCATCACCTGCACGTCGTGACGCCAGGCGATCTCGGTGAGCTCGCCGAGGGTGCGCAGTTCGGCGAACTGTGCCTCGTCGTTGGCGTCGGCCACCGACCCCGGGCGCAAGCCGTCGCCCAGTGAGAACGCCACGTCGTAGGCGGCCATGATCTCGCAGAGCTCCTCGAAGTGCGCGTAGAGGAAGTTCTCTCGGTGATGAGCCAGGCACCACGCGGCCATGATCGACCCACCGCGGCTCACGATGCCCGTCACCCGCGTGGCGGTCATGGGCACGTAGCGCAGGAGCACGCCGGCATGGACGGTGAAGTAGTCCACTCCCTGCTCGGCCTGCTCGATGATCGTGTCGCGATAGAGATCCCAGGTGAGTTCCTCGGGCCGGCCGTCGACCTTCTCGAGCGCCTGGTAGATGGGGACGGTGCCGATCGGCACCGGCGCGTTCCGCAGGATCCATTCGCGCGTGGTGTGGATGTCGGCGCCCGTGGAGAGGTCCATGACGGTGTCGGCACCCCAACGGGTGGCCCACGTCAGCTTCTCCACCTCGTTGGCCACCGACGAGGTCACGGCCGAGTTGCCGATGTTGGCGTTGACCTTCACCAGGAACCGGCGCCCGATGGCCATCGGTTCGGACTCGGGGTGGTTGACGTTGGCCGGGATGATGGCGCGCCCCGACGCCACTTCGTCGCGCACCTCCTCGGGGTTCATCGCCTCGCGCAAGGCGACGAATTCCATCTCGGCGGTGACGTCGCCACGACGGGCGTAGTGGAGCTGGGTCACTCTGGCGCCGGCCGCGGCTCGCAGCGGTCGGGGCCGCGCCCCGGGGAACGGCTCGGGGCCACTGGCCCGCCGAGCCGCACCCCGACCGTCGTCGCGCCGGTCGGGGGACCGCCCGTCGTAGGCTTCGACGTCGCCGCGTCCCGTGATCCACGGGGCGCGCCGCGCCCCGAGCCCGTCGCGGGGGTCCGACCCCGGGCCCGAGGTGTCGTAGAGGCGCACGGGGTCGTTGCCCACCGGGCCGCCGGGACCGGCCGAGTCGGCCAGCACCACCTCGGTGAACGGCACCCGGATCTCGCGATCGCCCTCCCCGCCCCCCACGTAGACCTTGCGCCGCCGGAACGGGCCGAGGCCACCGTCGGTCTCGGCCGCGGGAATGTCAGTCACGCTCATCGTCGCCCTCCCTCCGCCGGCATTACCCGGTTCAGGTTCCACGGTCGGCGCCGGCCAGGCGCCCTCTCAGCCCGGTCCGTTCCGAGCTCCCGCATCGGGGAGTCTCGCGCACCTCAGCTGCGCCGGCGGGGCGGGGGCTCGCCGGCGAGCCGACCTGCTCCCATGTGCCATCGTGGGTCGCCCCCGGGCGGGGGTGGGGCCGGTGGTCGGGCCCGAGGAGACGATCTGGAGGAGACCATGGCCAAGCTCGCCGCCGGCGACCGCGCCCCCGCGTTCACGCTCCCGGACCAAGACGACACCAAGGTGTCGCTGTCCGGGTTCGCCGGGACGCCGCTCGTCGCCTACTTCTACCCCGCCGACGACACGCCGGGCTGCACCAAAGAGGCATGCCAGTTCAACGACAACCTGCAGGCCTTCTCGCGTGCCGGGGCGAACGTCGTGGGCATATCCCCCGACGACGCCGAGTCGCACCGCAGGTTCCGGAGCAAATTCGCCCTTCGATTCCCGCTGCTCTCCGATCCCCGGCACACGGTCATGGAGCGCTATGGCGCCTGGGGCGAGAAGACCCTCTACGGGAAGAAGACCGTGGGGGTCATCCGCTCCACCTTCCTCGTCGGTATCGACGGGAAGATCCGACGCGCCTGGTACAACGTCCGGGCCGACGGGCACGCTCAGAAGGTGCTCGACGAGCTTCACCGGATCACGCCCTAGCCGTCTTCGACGGCGAAGGCGCGGAGGAGGGGGCACACGATGAGAATCGCCATCCTCGACGACTATTTCGACACCGTCAGGACCTTGGCGTGCTTCTCTCGGCTCGACGGCCACGACGTGGTCGTGTGGAACGACCACGTCCAGGACACCGACGTACTGGCCGAGCGCCTCGGTGATCGCGAGGCGGTGGTCTTGATCCGGGAACGCACCGAGATCGGCGCCGACCTGCTCGAGCGCCTTCCCGAGCTCCGGCTGATCAGCCAGCGCAGCGTCTATCCCCACATCGACGTCGACGCGGCCACGCGCCTCGGCATCGTCGTCTCCTCGGATCTCCACGCCGGCTCCCCCTCCTTCGCCGCCGCCGAGTTGACCTGGGGGTTGGTGCTCGTCGCCGTGCGCCAGATCCCCCAACAAGTGGCATCGATGAAGTCCGGGCACTGGCAGATGGGCGTCGGGCAGACACTGCGGTCCAAGACCTTGGGCATCTACGGATACGGTCGGATCGGGAAGGTGATCGCGGGATACGGCCGGGCCTTCGGCATGGACGTGGTCGTCTGGGCCAGCGAGGAGTCCAGGGCCAAGGCTCGGGCCGAGGGCGCGGTCGTGGCGGCGGGCAAAGAGGCCTTCTTCGAAAGCTGCGACGTGCTTTCGCTGCACCTGCGCCTGGTCGAGGCGACCCGTGGCATCGTCACCGGGTCGGACCTCGACCGCATGAAGCCGACGGCCTTGCTGGTCAATACCAGCCGGGCGGGACTGATCGAGCCCGGCGCCCTGGTGGCGGCGTTGCGCGCCGGGCGGCCGGCCATGGCGGCGGTCGACGTCTACGAAGACGAGCCGGTGGTGGATACCGACCACCCGTTGCTCGCCCTCGACAACGTGGTCTGCACACCGCACATCGGGTACGTATCGCGAGACGAGTGGGAACTGCAGTTCGCCGACATCTTCGACCAGATCACCGCCTACGCCGCCGGGTCACCCAGTAACGTCGTCAACCCCGAGGTTCTGGGCCGAGCGCGAGCGCGGCCCTGACGACACGGCGTGGGCGCCAGCGCGACGGGCGATCACCCGGCTCGGGTCACCGCTGGTGACGAGGGCACCACCATGTCGTGCGCCCACCCACCGTGGAGCGCCTGAGCTCGGCGCCGTCTCGAGGGCAGCGGCCACCGCGGTGGCGGGCCGGCATGAGGTCGCCGAGATGCGAGCCTCCCCGCTCCATCAGATCGTCGAGGGTGACCCGCAGGTGGCGGTGCAGGCGACGGAGGTCGGCCGGGGCAAGGGACCCGGCGCGACGGATCGGCGCGAGCTTAGACCGCCACAGCACCTCGTCGGCGATCAGGTTGCCGACCCCGGCGATGCGCGCCTGGTCGAGCAGCCGGGCCTTCAGCGGCGCGGCACTGCCATCGAGGGCCCGGCGAAGCTGGGCCGGCGTGAGCGACAGCGCATCGGGCCCCAGTCTCGACTCGTCGGGATCGAGTTCGACGCCACCGAGGAGCCGGGGGTCGTGGACGACCAGGGTCCCACCGTCGGCGAAGCTCACCACGCATCGATCCCAGGTCCGATCGTCGCGGGCACTGGCGTAGACGAGCCGGTCGACGGCGCCCCGACCGTCCACCAGCAGGCTCCCGGTCATGCCGAAGCGGATGCCGAGCCGGGTCGCCGCCCGCTCGCCCTGGCGCGCCGACACCGCGCCGGTGTCGAGATCCAGCACGAGGAGCTTCCCGTGCCGGCGGGCCGCGACGAAGCGCCCACCGACCACGGCGCGCTCGAGCTGCCTCGGGCCGGCTCGACCTCGGACGAAGCGCTGGTCTCTGACCTCGACGCCGGCGACGGGTCGGCCGAGGGCGTCGAGCGCGCGGCGGCGGTAGGCCTCCACCTCGGGTAACTCGGGCACGAGGCCCGACGCTACTGTTGGCGCCATGCCTCCCGAAAAGCCGCATTGGGCCGACCTGTTCACCGAAGTCGTGACCTCGGGTCTGTGCACCGGGTGCGCGGGCTGCATCATTGCCTGCCCCCATGACGTGCTGCGCTACAACGACACCGGCGGCGTCTACCGGCCGTGGAAAGTGGACGAGGACGGGGGCCCCGAGGACTGCACCCACGGGGTGAAGGGGTGCACCATGTGCACCCGGGCCTGTCCACGGTTTCGTTCCTGGGAGCCGGAGATCGACACGTTCCTCCACGGACGCGAGCGCGAGGAGTCCGAGGTCGCTGGCGTCTACTCGGACATCGTCCTCGCCCGGGCCACCGACCCCGAGCTCCTCGACGCCGGGCAGGACGGCGGGCTGGTATCGGCCATCTTGGTGTGGGCGCTCGAGCACGACGTCATCGACGCGGCCCTCGTCTCGGCCCTGGAGGGAGACGGGACGACGTGGAAAGCGGTGCCGGCGCTGGCCCGCAGCCGCCATGACGTGCTGGCCGCGGCGGGCTCGCGCTACACCTACTCGGCCAACACCCTCGCCTACGCCGAGGCAGTCGAGAGCGGCGCCGAACGCCTCGCGCTGGTCGGCATGAGCTGCCAGGCGTCGGTGCCGGCGGTGATGTCGGCGCGCAAGACCGGCAAGGTGGCGCGACGACTTGCCTTGTCGATCGGCCTGCTGTGCTCGAAGACCTTCGACGACGCCATCTTCCCGGAGTTGTTCGAGGCCAAGTACGGGCTCCAGCGCCAGGACATCAAGAAGATGAACATCAAGGGTGTGTTCCAGATCTGGACCCACGACGGGGGCTACCACGAAGTCCCGCTGAAAGAGGGCCATGCCTGGACGCGCCAGGGCTGCACCATGTGCCCGGACTTCGCCGCCGAGCATGCGGACATCTCGACCGGCGGCATCGGCCAATTCAGCGACTGGACACTCACGATCGTGCGCACCGCCAAGGGCCGCGACGTCCTCGACGCCATGGCGAGCGCCGGGGCCGTCGAGACCCGCCCCGGCGACGACGATCCCGGCGCGATCGAGCTCATGCGCAAGCTGGCCAAGGTGAGCCGCAGGCGCTGGCCCGAGAGTGCCGAGCCCGGCCCCCGTCTCATCCCCGTCACCACCTGAGGCCGCGGACGTCGGCCCCGGCGCCGACCTGGCGCCTGACCCCGTCACGTCGTGCTCAGGACGTCTCGCGGGCGACGGACGCGCAAAGATCATGGAAGCGGCGCCGTCGACGCCCATGCCGAGCCGGCCGACGGGCTCTGGCGCCGCCGGTGCGAATCTGCAGGCGGGGGCCGATCAGGTCGTCCCAGCCAGCTCGCGGGCCCGCCCGATCACGGTATCGAGCATCGGCTCGGTGAGCCGACCGGTGAAGGTGTTCTGCTGGCTCGGGTGAAACGAGCACACCACCACCCGCCCATCGGGCGCGGTGGCCTCGACCCCGTGACCGAAGCGCGGCCGCGGCCGAATGACCAGCTCGGTGGCGGCCACCTGGTAGGCGAACTGCCCGAGCGCGACCACCACGCGGGCCTGACCGAGCAGGACGAGCTCGCGACGCAAAAACGGCGCGCAGGTGTCGCGCTCGATCGGAGTGGGCTTGTTCTGCGGGGGGGCACAGCGCACAGCGGCGAGCACATAGGCGCCGCGCAGCTCGAGGCCGTCGTCGGCCGAGACGCTGGTGGGCTGATTGGCCAGCCCGGCTCGCCACAGCGCGGCGAAGAGCCAGTCCCCCGAGCGGTCGCCGGTGAAGACCCGACCCGTCCGGTTCCCGCCGTGCGCGGCCGGGGCCAGGCCCAGCACGACGATGGCCGCACCGGGATCACCGAACCCGGGCACCGGGCGCCCCCAGTAGGTCTGATCGGCGAACGCGGCGCGCCGCTGCCTGGCCACCTGCTCGCGCCACGACACCAGGCGAGGGCAGAGGCGACAGGCGACGATCTGGTCACGGAGTTCGGCCAGTGGCTCGGGGCCCGAGCCGACGCCGGCGGGCACTTGGGGCAGCCGGGAGGGCACGACCGACAGCGTACGATGGCCGTCGTGACCCCCCGACACACCCCGACGCATGCGGTCGCGCTCCTCGTGCGCCACGGGCGCACCCCCACCACGGGATCGGTCCTGCCCGGACGGGCGGCGGGCCTCCACCTGTCCGACGCCGGGCGCACCCAGGCCGAGGCCGTGGCCGAGCGCATCGCCGCGCTGGCGGCGCGGCCGGTCGCCGTCTACGCCTCCCCGCTCGAGCGGGCCGTCGAGACGGCCAAGCCGATCGCGACGCAGCTCGGCCTCCGGGTGCGGGTCGACCGGGGGCTCCTCGAGTGCGACTTCGGCTCGTGGACGGGCCAGAAGCTCGGCACCCTCCGGCGCCGGCGCGAGTGGAAGACGGTCGTCTCGATGCCCAGCGCCTTCCGGTTCCCCGGCGGCGAGTCGTTCCCCGAGATGCAGGCGCGCATCACGGCCACGGTGGATCGCCTCTGCGAGCGCCACGGCGGGGCCTCGTTCGTGGCCGTGTCGCACGCCGACCCGATCAAGGCGGTCGTGGCCGACACCGCCGGCGTTCCCCTCGATCTGTTCCAGCGCCTGGTCGTCTCTCCGTGCTCGGTCACCGCGCTCGTCCGGGGCGGCGCGGCCCGTAACGTGCTCTGTGTGAACGCCGTGACCTCGCTCGGCGAACTGGCGCCGTCGTGACCGGCGCCGTCGTGACCGGCGCCGTCGTGACCGGCGCCTCCGGGAACGGTGGAGTCCGGTGAGCCCGGCCCTCGACCTCGGTGACCTCGACCGCTTCACGGTGGGGACCCAGGGTGCCGTTGGGCGGCGCCTGTTCCTCCTCCAGTGCCGTGCCGGCCAAACGCTGCTCACCTTGAAGGTAGAGAAGCAACAGGTGGCGGTGCTGGCCGAGTACCTGGCCCGCCTCCTGGCCGACCCCCACCGGCCCGACTACGAGGCCGACGACCGCGACCTCGAGGAGCCGAGCGAGCCCCACTGGGTCGTCGGCACGCTCGGTGTGAGCTACGACGAGGCGCTCGACCGCATCATGATCGTGGCCGAGGAACTGGTCGAAGAGGACGAGGAAGGCGACGTGGCCCGCTTCACCATCTCACGCCGCCAGGCCGCCGCGTTCGCCGTCCGGGCGACCTCCCTGGTGGAAGCGGGGCGACCGCCGTGCCCACTGTGCGGCCTGACCCTCGACCCGTCGGGCCACCAATGCCCGAGGACGAACGGCCACCGCCCGCCCGCGTCCTGACCCTCCTCGCCGAAGGGGAGGTCGAGGTCGTCGGTCGGATGCCGTGGAGCTCGAACCGTACCTTCCTGGTGATGTGCACGCTCAGCGGTGAGGAGCTGGCCGCCATCTACAAGCCCGGACGCGGGGAACGCCAGCTGTGGGACTTCCCCGACGGGGTCTATCAGCGAGAGGCGGTGGCCTACACCTTGTCGAAGCAGCTCGGATGGGATCTGGTGCCCGAGACCCTGGTGCGCGAGGACGGGCCGTTCGGGGTGGGTTCGTTCCAACGATTCGTACCGGCGGACTTCTCCCAGCACCACTTCACCCTGGTGGAAGACCCGGCCCACTACGACCGGCTCAAGGCGATCTGCGCCTTCGACGTGGTGGCCAACAATGCCGATCGCAAGAGCGGGCACTGCCTCCTCGGTGAGGACGGCACCATCTGGGCCATCGACCACGGGTTGTGCTTCCACCGCGAACCGAAGCTGCGCACCGTCATCTGGGAATTCGCCGGCGAGCCGCTGCCATCCTCGCTGTGCTCCGGGCTGGCCGATGTCGCCGAACACTTCGCCGCCGCCGTCGGCGACCTGCTGGCGCCCGCCGAGGTCCGCGCCACGGAGCGCCGGGCCCTGGCCCTGCTGGAGGAGGGTCGGTTCCCCGACCCCGATCCCGATCGTCACCACTACCCCTGGCCGCTGGTCTGAAGCCGTCCGCCCGCCCCACCGTCGGCAGCGAGACGGGCGAACCGACATTCGACACCGACCAGCGACTCCGGCGGACGGCGAACCGACGGGCGGACGCTCGACGACGCCTTGGCGCCTCGATCTCGTGCGACCGGTGCGCAACACGGGACGATCCCAGCGCTTGCCGCTGAGGCACTTCGCGAGGCATGGGCAGCGGACGCCCGTACGTCGCCCACGCCACCGGTCATGTCCTCGCCGGGACGGGGGCCTCAAAGGCGCAGAGGTGCGACCGGGCCGAGCGCGCTCCGCAGCGCATCGGGGATCGGCGTGGAGCCGGACCCACCGGCGAGGACCGCCACATACACCGTGGTGGCGGTGACGGCGAGGCGATCGCCGGACCACACCTCGAACTCGACGGTGATCGAGCTGGTCCCGATCCGGGACACCCCGACCCGGATCTCGGCCGGCTCGCCGAAACCCAACGGTCCGTGCCAGTCGAGCTCGGTGTGCACCAGCCGGACGTCGTGGCCGTCACGCAACATCGTCGCGTAGGGGAGCCCGCCGTCGCGCAGGAACGCCGTGAAGGCGTCGTCGAAATAGGCGAGGTACCACATGTTGAAGACCACGCCCTGGCGGTCCACCTCGAGATACCGGACCTCGACGGGGAAGGAGAACGGGACCGGTCGCGCCATCGGCGCGGAGTCTGACACAGCACACGGCGCTCAGCGCTCAGCGCTCGGGGACGACGAGCTCCTCGAGGTGTCCCGCTCCCGCCACGAGCTCGGCCCACACCGGCGCGTCGATGCCCACGACGGCCAGCGCAGCCGTCGGGAACCCGTCGTCGAGGCGGCGCCGGGACACCTCGTCCTCGGCCGCGACGAGGTCGAAGCACAGTTCGTGGAGGGTCGGGTTGTGCCCCACCACCATGACGGAAACGACCTCGTCGGGGACGAGGCGCAGCCGCTCGACGACCGCGCCCGCATCAGCGGTGTAGAGCAACGGCTCGAGCTCGATGCGCGTACCGGGACCGAGCCCGTCGAGGACCTCTTCGGCCGTCTGGCGGGCACGCCGAGCCGTCGAGCACAACACGAGCGTAGGCAACGGGCGCTCCGAGGCGGCCAGTTCGGGCAGCCGGGCACGCAACGCGGCGCCCTGGCGATGCCCCCGGGCGGTCAGTGGGCGCGAGCGGTCGTCGCCGCCGGGCTCGCCCGGTGCCGCCTTGGCGTGACGCAAGACCCAGACGTGTTTCATGGCGCCCGTCGGGGCCCGAGTGCTCGGTCCATCGACCAAGCATCCGAGGCCGGCACGCTCAGGACCGGGACTTGAGCGCCTCGATGAGCTTGGGCACGACCTTGTGGACGTCGCCGACGATGCCGAGGTCGGCCACCGAGAAGATGGGGGCGTCCCGGTCCTTGTTGATGGCGATGATGTTCTTCGAGCCTTTCATGCCCACCAAGTGTTGGGTCGCGCCGGAGATGCCACAGGCGATGTACAGCGTCGGCTTCACCGTCTTGCCGGTCTGACCCACCTGGTGCGAATACGGGACCCACCCGGCGTCGACGATGGCCCGGCTGGCCCCGGCGGCACCATGGACGAGCTTGGCCAGCTCCTCGATCAGCGCGTAGTGCTCGGCCCCGCCCAGGCCCCGACCCCCCGAGACCACGACGTCGGCCTCGTCGAGCTTCGGGCCCGAGCGCTCCTCCACGTGGCGGGCGAGGACCACCGCCGAGTTGGTGGCACCGAGCTCGGGCACCGCCGCGGCGACCACCTGGGCCGGTGCACCGCCGACGGGCTCCGCCGCGAACGTCTTGGCCCGCACCACGAAGACGGCCGGCCCGGCGCCGGTGAAGCGCGCCGTGGCCACCTGCGCCCCGCCGAAGAGCCCGTGCTGGGAGTGGACCTCGTCACCAACGACGTCCAACCCGACCACGTTGGTGATCACGGGCACGTCGAGCTTGACCGACAGGCGGCCGGCGACGTCGCGCCCGTCGTAGGTGGTCGGGACGAGCAGGACGTCGGGCCCGTTGCCCGCCTTCACTAGCTCGGCGATGGCGCCCGCCACCGGGGCGCCGGGCAGCGCGTCGCCGATGTCGCCGATGTCGTAGACCGTCGTGGCGCCGTGGTCGCCGAGTGCCGTCGCCGCTGCCGCGGTGTCAGGGCCCCAGCTGAGCGCCTCGACGGTGCCGCCCATGGCCCGAGCCTGGGCCAACAACTCCAAAGACGTGGTGATCGGGCTGCCGTCGGCGATCTCGGCGAGGACCCATACTTTGTCGATCGACATCGTGGTGTCTGCTCCTGCGGTGTGCGGTGGGGGCGGGGAAAGGGGCGGGAGAAACGGGGGCGCTCAGACGATCTTGAGCTGCTCGAGGAACTGGACGACGCGCTCGTAGCCCTCGCCCTCGTCGACGACGATCTCCCCGGCCTTGCGCTCCTCGGCGGCGCTCACGTCGGTGACCTCCTGGCGCGCCCCGGCCGCACCGACCTGGCCGGCGTCGAGGCCGAGGTCGGCCACCGTGAGTTGGTCGACGGGCTTGGACTTGGCGGCCATGATCCCCTTGAACGACGGGTAGCGCGGCTCGACGACGCCGGCGGTGACAGTGACCACGACGGGGGTGGGCGCCTCGACTTCGTCGTAGCCGGCCTCGGTCTGACGCTCGACGTGGACCTTGCCGTCGCCGACGGAGATCTTCTTGGCGAATGTGACCGCCGGCATGGACAAGAACTCGGCCAACTGCACCGGCATCGTGCCCGTGTAGCCGTCGGTGGACTCGGTGGCGGCGATGACCAGGTCGGGCTGGACGCGCTGGATCGCCTTGGCCAGGACCCGGGCCGTCGACAGCGCGTCGGACCCCTTCAGGGCGTCGTCGCTCACCAAGACGGCCTTGGCCGCCCCCATGGCCAGGGCCGTGCGCAACCCGGAGGTCTCGCCGTTGGGGGCCATGGAGACCAAGGTGACCTCACCGCCGCCCGCCTGCTCGGCGAGCTGCAGGCCCATCTCGACGCCGTAGGCGTCCGAGTCGTCCAGGATGAGCTTCCCCTCGCGCACAAGGGTGCGGGTCTGGGGGTCCAAGGCCTGGGGGGCAGCTGGATCGGGGATCTGTTTGACGAGTACGACGACGTTCATGGGGCACGATTGTTCCCGACGATCGCCGGTGCCGACCAATCGACCGACCGACAGGGGAGCCGCCGGCGTCGCCCTGTGCCCGGCGCCTCAGCCCGGACGGCAGGCGGCGACGGTGGCGGCGACCTCGTCGGTGATGAGACCGTCCACCCCGCCGGCCAGGGCACGACCGACGTCCGACGGCTCGTTGGCGGTCCAGGTGGTGACGCCCAGGCCCAGGTCATGGGCCCGTTCGACCAACTCGGCGGTGACCGCGGACACATGGGGATGCAGCGCCGCGCACCCGAGCGCCCGGGCGCGGACAAGCCCGTCGACGGCGTCGAAGGCCGGGTGGACCAGCAGGGCGAGGGCCATGCCCGCACCGATGTCCGATGCCGCTTCGAGGACCTCGGGCCAGAACGACGAGACCACGACGCCGCAACGGGCACCGACCAGCGCCGGGGCCACGGCCTGGGCCAACGCCCCGGCAGCGGTCACGGAACGCTTCGACCGGCTCGATTCGACCTCGTCCAATTTGAGCTCGACGTTGACCACCGCGCCGGCACACACCTCGAGCGCCTGGGCCAAGGTGGGAAGCCATGCCGGCAACTCGCGGGCGACCGTTACCGCGATCGGTCCCGAGCCTTCGACGTCGGCGTCGTGGTGGACCACGGCGACACCGTCCGCGCTGCGACGTACGTCGAGTTCGACCCCGTCGGCCCCGGCGGCCAGGGCGCCGGCGAACGCGGCGAGCGTGTTCTCGCGCCAGGGCCCCCGACCCCCTCGATGGGCCAGCACGGCAACGGGCTCCCCGAAGCCCCGCCGGGGCCACGACGGCCGCTGCCCGGAACGGTGATCGCTCGGCACTTGGGACCTCCGGGTCGAACCGTGGGGGTGATCGCCGTCCACATGCCACCGCGCCCGGATCGTCGAGACACGGCCCGGTGCCCACCCGTCGTCTTCCCGGGAGCGTAGGCGTACCCCGGCCGGCGCCAGGCGTTTCGGCAGCCCCCCGGTCTCGAAATACCACCTCTAGCGATTATGACCTAACGGTGAGTAACGTATTGGGACGGGCCCGTCGGCAGACCTGGGGGAGGTCTGATGCACGGCGGCGGCCGCGCCGGGGGTGGGGTGGGGAGTCTCGACTCGTCTCGGGCTTCCCGCCCTCACTCCTCGGACAAGCACCGACCGCACGATCCGCCGGCAACGGTCAGCGGCGGACGCCCCGGACGCGCAACGACCCCCGGCGACATTGGCGGGGGCCGTTGCTCGGAAACGTATGTCGGGTGCCTCTGGGCACGCCCCAGGGGGCGTCCCGCTTCCTATCGACACGGTCAACGGACAACTTGAGCACTCTCCGTGGCTCGATCACCGGATACCGTCCCCGATCGGCCACGATCCTGGTGGAACTTCACCATGTTCCATGGGGTCCCGACCCATCTCCGCTCGCATGGTGCTTGCAGGGATGAGCGCTTGGGAGTAATTTCACATACTGCTGAGATCACCCGTCGGCCAACATTCGTGGCCAGTCATGTGATCCCAATCACAAGTCGTGTGCTTCGGCGCGGAATGCACGGTGCTCGGAGGAGGAGAATCGTGGCTCTCATGTGGAACCGCTCGGTCGAGTGGGACGCGGACGACTGGCGCAAGGTTGCCGCGTGCCGGCACACCGAGCCGGACCTCTTCTTCCCCGTCGGCACCACCGGTCCGGCCATCGACCAGATCGAGGCGGCCAAGCGGGTGTGCAACTCGTGCGAAGGCATCGAACCCTGCCTGGAGTTCGCCCTGGCCACCAATCAGGAGGCCGGCGTCTGGGGCGGCACGTCCGAAGAGGAGCGCCGCAAGCTCCGCAAGGCGTGGTTGGCTGCTCGTCGACGGGCCTCCTGACCCGACGCCGGCACGCCACGCCGGCCACATCCGCGACCACACCGGCCCCGGCGTCTGCCGGGGCCGTTTCGCGCCCGTCGTCATGTTTCGGTGGTCTGCTCCCCTGGTCCTCCGGCCCGCGCCGGAAGGCCGAAGGGACCGACGACTCAAGACGACGGCCAAATCGGCCGACACCAAGGAGGTCGTCGTGCGTACGGATGCGGCCACCGGTCGGATCCGGCGCGTGCTCGACCTTGGGGCGGACGGGTGTCTGACGAGACCGGTCGGGGTGGAGGCCCTCCGCCACCTGGTTGGACGCGAGTTGGAGGCCACACCGTCGTGAACCTTGAAGAAGGTCTGCTCAAGAGCTCGGTGGTCCTCGTCGTCGACGACGAGGAAGCCAACGTCGCCCTCATCGAGTCGATCCTCTACCGCTGCGGCCTGACCCAGGTCCGGGGCACGACCGATGCTCGGCAGTTCCGGGCGCTGTTCCTCGGGAACCGGCCCGATGCCGTGCTCATCGACCTCGACATGCCCGATGTCGGCGGACTCGAGCTGCTCCGTGAGGTAGCGACCCTGCGCCGCGAGGGCGAATACCTCCCGGTGTTCGTCGTCTGCGCCGATGCCACCATGCGGGTCAAGCTGGTGGCGCTCGACGCCGGCGCCACCGACTTCCTGACCAAGCCCTTCGACGCGACCGAGGTGGGGCTGCGCGTGCTCCATGCGCTCGAGACCCGACAGCTGCACCTGCGCCTCGACGAGCACGGGCGGACCCTGGACTCCCAGGTCCGGACGCGCACCGAAGACCTCGAGCGGGCTCACCTGGACTCCCTGCGCCGACTGATGCTCGTGAACGAAATGCGCGACGACGAGTCAGCACAGCACACCACCCGGGTGGGCGTGGCCGCCGCGTTGCTCGTCGCCGCCGCGGGGGGCAATCCCACACAGGTGCGCGTCGTCGGCCAGGCCGCGCCGCTCCACGACGTCGGCAAGGTGGGCGTGGCCGACGCCATCTTGTTGAAGCCCGGCCCGCTGACCGCCGGCGAGTTCGCCCATATCCGCATGCACCCGACGATCGGCGCTCGGCTCATCGGTGAGACCACCTCCGACGTCTTGACGACGGCCAAGGTCATCGCCCAGACCCACCACGAGCGGTGGGACGGCCGGGGATATCCCTCCGGGCTCCGCGCCACGGCCATCCCCTTCGAAGGCCGCGTGGTCGCCGTGTGCGACGTGTTCGATGTGTTGACCCAGACCCGTCCCTACAAGCGGGCGTGGTCGGTCGGAGAGGCGACGAACGAGCTCCTGGCCCAACGGGGACGGTGCTTCGACCCCCATCTCGTCGACCTGTTCGTCTCCGAGGTCCTCGGCCAGCTCCCGTGGGCCGGTCGACCCGATGACTTGCTCGCCGGTGTTGGAGGCACACCATGAGCCGGGACCGTTCGACGACACGACGAGCCGCCGTGGTGGAGCGATCCCGGTCGATCACGCCGGTGAACGACGGTGCTCGGGCGGTCCACCGCGAGGGCGCGGGGGTGTGGCGTTGCGTCCCAGCACCGGGCGGCGAACCCCACGGGGGAATTCGCCGTCAACCGAGACCGATGACGTTGTCAGGCAGTACCCGACGGGCTACCCGGAGGTGGGAGCGTTGACCATGACCGAAGACGAACACGCTGTTCTCGTCGCCGAGGACGATCCGGGGAGCCGCACAGCCACCCGATTGTTCCTCCAGCGTGTCGGCTACCGCGTTGGCGAGGCAGCAGACGGACCGGGCACCCTGCGGGAGGCCAGCCTCGGAAACTACGACCTGGTGCTGCTCGACCTCGGCCTGCCGGGCCTCGACGGCGAGAACGTGCTCGCGCGTCTGCGCCGCGACAGCGCACTCCCGGTGATCGTCCTGACCGGGCGATCCGAGGAAACCGAACGCGTCCGCGTCCTCGATCTCGGGGCGGACGACTACGTGGTCAAACCCTGCTCCCTGCCGGAGCTCGAGGCCCGCATCCGGGCCGTGCTCCGCCGCGGCCAACCGGCCGCGCCGCCGGCACGTATCGAGCACGAAGGATTGCTTATCGACCGGTCCAAACACCGCGTCGAGGTGGCCGGCGAGGTCGTCGACCTCACGCCGAAGGAGTTCGACCTCCTGGCCTTCCTGGCCGCAACACCCGAGCAGGTGTTCAGTCGTGAAGAACTGCTCGAGCACGTCTGGGGCTCGACCCAGGAGTGGCAGGACCCGGCCACGGTCACGGAGCACGTGCGCCGCCTCCGGCTGAAGCTCGAGGCCGACCCGGCGAACCCCAAATGGCTGCACACCGTGCGCGGCATCGGGTACCGCTTCTCGGCCGGCGACGCCGACTGACCCACACCTCCCGGCGCTCTCCCGCGCCGGTCGACGAAGCTAGGGGCCGCCGGGCACCGCAACGTCGGGACAGACGATCGCGACCGGGCCGCCGGCCGACCCCGTCGTGGTCCCCGACGTATCCCCCGGCTGGGGCCCGGACCCCGACGAGGCCGGAGCCGGCGTCGGCGTCGGCGTCGGCGTGGGGACGGTCCCGGACGGGACGGTCGTCGTCGGAACCACCGGTGGTGTCGGCAGGGGCGACGGGACGGGTGCCGGGAAGGTCGCCGTAGCCAGCACGGCGCCCGACGCGGCGAACAGCCGCACCGTGGCTCGAACCGCATAGGGACCCGTGTCGGCCGACGCGCTGGCCGCAGCGATGTGGTGCGCAAGGACGACGGTCCCGTCGATCGGCGCCATCTGGTCGCTCGACCCGTCGGCGAAGGTGGCCACGGCCGACGTCACGTCCTCACCGACGTCCATCGCCACCCACCACACCGGGTCGCCCTCGGCTACACCGAATGCGCCGCTCGTCTCGGCCGAGACGGTAGTGGCGGTGGGCAAGGTCGTCGGTGGGGTCGTGACGACCGGTGGGGTCGTGACGACCGGTGGGGTCGTGACGACCGGTGGGGTCGTGACGACCGGTGGGGTCGTGACGACCGGTGGGACGGTCGCCCCCGACGCGCTCACACCGGGTGAGGCAACGGTCGGGTTTTCAACGGGCGACGAGCCCAAGGTGCCTTCCCCGACGGCGGTGTCGTCCGAGAAGCCGAACGACACGATGGGCGCGCTCGGGCACAGCTCCCCGCCCGACGAGCCAGACTGGCCGCTCGACGCCGTTGCGCCGCTCGAGGGCAACGTCCCACAAGCGGAAACGGCAGCACTGCGATAGGCGCGGATGGTGATCCCGTCGGCCGTCGTGCGGTTGAAGAGGTGCGTGGCCGTCCCGACGCTCGGCGTAGACGACGAGGCACCCGACTCGGGGCAAGCGATCGCAGCACTTGCGCTGCCGGCGCTGGAGGCGCGACCGGGGCTCGGCGCCAGGGCCGACACTGCCCCGCCGGCCGCCGCGTGCGCAGGTCGCGACGCGGAGGCGGAGGTCGTCGTTCGGGCGTGCGAAACGAGGTACCCCCCGGCCGCTCCGGCGATGAGCGCGACCACAGCGGCGAGGGCCATCAGGCGTTGGCGCCGTCGGGTCGACCTGGCGATGCGCGCCGACAGGTCGCCGAGGTCGCCTGCGGCCACGGGCCCGCCGGCGCGCCGATCGAGGTCGGCGCGCAACCTCGATTCGAGGCCTTCTCGGCCGTCGTGCGCGTCACCCGTCATCGTGGACCACCTCCCGGAGTCGCTCGAGCGCCCGGTGCACCAGCGACGCCACCGTCCCCACCCGGCACCCGAGTGCGACCGCGATCTGCGCGTCGGGCAGGTCGGCGTAATAGCGGAGCACCACTGCGGCCCGTTGTCGGTACGGCAGGACGGAGAGGGCGCCGGCGAGCTGGTCGGCATCGTCGGTGCGGGCCTCGGAGCGGGCACCGACCGGCGGGGGGAGGCTGATGCCGTTCCCCGCGAAGGGCTCGTGGCCCGGACCGTCGCCGGCCGGCGGTCCCGGCGGCGCGTGGCGGCGCTCGCGGCCGACGCGCCGGTAGTGGGACCGACACGCGTTGACCACGCACCGGCGCAGGTAGGGCTCCGGGTCGCGCACGACGCCCCAGCGGCCGTGGACACGGACGAACGCATCTTGGACCAGGTCTTCGGCCGTGTGCGGCGAGTCGACCAACACGCGCGCCAGGCGGACCATGGCCGGGTAGGAAGCCTCGTAGAAGCGGTCGAACGCCATCGGATGCGGCGCCCCGGGTTCGGGCGCCACCCCGGGGGTCACGGTCGTCTCGACCGCCGGAACCGGGGCGTCTGCCCCTCCCCCGCCGAGGTTCGAACCGGTCACCAGAGCGCCCCTTCCTGCCATCGACGGTCCAGACGCCCCGGGATCCCGAAACCTTGCACCCGTCCGACTCGGGACCCGACCGATGCCCGAACCCGGGCCGACACCGTCGTGGGCGCGGCCACCTACCCGTAGGCGTCGTGGTCGTGGCTGGCGAGTGGCACCTCGATCGCCACCAGGGTCCCCCCGTCGCTCTCCATGGCCATCGTCCCGCCCAGTTGGCTCGTCACCAGGTCACGCACGATGGACAGGCCCAGGCTCGAGGTCTGCTCGATGTCGAAGTCCTGGGGCAGCCCGCGGCCGTCGTCGCGGACCCGGACGCTCAGGCGCTCGGCGTCGTGGGCCAAGAACAGCTCGACGTGACCGACCCGCTGGCCGTCGGCGAGCCCCGCGGCGGACACGCCGGAGGGCACGGAGTCGTCGAAAGCATGCTCGACGGCGTTTTGCAGGAGCTCGGCGAGCGCCACCGCCAGCGGCGTGGCGATGCCGGCGTCGACCTCCCCGATGTCGCCGGTCACACTGATCTCCACCGGGTACTCCGAAACCACCGAGTCTCGACACATGGCCACCAGCGACGTGACGATGTCGTCGAACGGCACCTCGTCGCCGGGCTCGCGCGACAAGATCTCGTGCACCAACGCGATCGACCGCACGCGTCGCTCCGCCTCACGCAGCGCTTCCTGCCCGCCGCCGGGCTCCAGGCGCCTGGCCTGGAGCCGCAGGAGCGACGAGATGGTCTGAAGATTGTTCTTCACCCGATGATGCACCTCACGAATGGCCGCGTCCTTCGACAACAGGAGCCGGTTCAGCCGACGCAGGTCGGTCACGTCGCGCAGGAGCACGAGTGCGCCGGTCACCTGGTGGCGATGCAGCAGCGGCGTACAGTGCAAGAGCACGATGACGTCGGGCCGGCGCTCGACTTCCTCGATCACGGGGCAGCCCGTGAGGAGCGCGTGTTCGATGGCCATCTCCTCGATGCCGAGCTCGGCGAACGAGTGCCGCTCCACGGACTCGCTCACGCCCATACGGTGCAGCGCGCTCATGGCGTTGGGCGAGGCGTATTCGATGCGTCCTTGGATGTCCACCAACACCAGGCCGTCGCCGACGCGTGGGGCGTCCTCGGCCGTGACGTCCTCCTGGGCGTAGGGGTACTCGCCCACCACCACCATCTCGGCCAGGCGCTGGTAGATGTCGCGGTACACCCGCTCGAGGCGCCCGGCCCGGCGGCGGTCTTCGAGGGTGCCGACCCGAACGATGACGGCGATGGACCGGCCATCCATGTTGACGGGCACGTACTCGAGCTGTGCGGTGTCCGGGACGGCGGGCATCTCCCCGGTGTCGGTGGCGTCGACCACCTCGACCAGCCCCCATCGCGAATGCGACAGCAGCGGCACCGATCCCGATCCGGCCACCAGCTTGGCGGTACGCAGTGCCTCCGCCGCGATCGGCCATTCGTCGGCGCGCACCACCTGGCCGACGAGGTCCACCCGCAGCAAGGTCGCCCCGGTCGTGGGCCGGATCTGGCCGAGGACGACGAGCTCGTCCTCGGGCGAGCGGGTGGGCACGAGCAACAACAGGTCGGAGAACGACAGGTCGGCCAGGATCCCCCACGAACCCAGCACCCGTTGCAGGTGGGCGAACCCGGCCCCGTCGAGGTCGGTGTGACGGGCCGCGATCTCCGCGGGGGTGGTCATCGGCAACCCCCGTCGGCATGCAGGGGCACATCGGTTGGCACACGACGCCGGTAGGCGCGCAACGAGTCGACCCCGGCCTGGTCGAGCAACCGGGCCAGGGCGCCGACCCGGTCGGCGACATGGGAGAGCCGGTGCGCATCCGAGGCGGTGGTAAACGGCACGCCGCGAGCGGCGAATCGCGCCAGGAGCCCGGGGGCCGGGTACGCCTCGTCGACGGGTTTGCGCCACCCGGCCGACGACACCTCGGCGGCCATGCCCGAGACGGCCGCGGCCTCGGCGATCCGATCCCAGCAGTCCTCGGGCGCGGCCGGGTGCCGTCCGGTCACCTTGACCAGGTCGGGGTGGGCGAGGACGTCGCAGACGCCGGACGCGCCGAGCTCTTCGATGGCGGTGGCGTAGTCGTCCCATGCCGCCTCCACCGACCGCCACGACCACTGCGCCATGGACGCCTCGTCGGAGAGGTCGTCGAATCGCCAGGTCCCGAGCCAGTGCACGGACCCCAGCAGGACGTCAAAGGGATAGCCGGCCAACAACCCCGCCACCTCGGCCATGCGCCCCCGGTAGTAGTCCACCTCGAGGCCGAGCACCACCGGGAGCCCGGCCGCCTTGGCGTCCAACACACAGGTCACGTAGGCGTCGAGGTCGGCGTGGGCGTGGTCGTCCCAGTACTGCGCCATCGACGCCCGCAGGGCGGCGTCGGGCTCGTCGGCCCAGAAGTCACGCAGCAGCGCGTCGGCCTGGGCGAAGCGAAAGAGGTGCTCGGTCAAGGCGATCTCGGTGACCCCCTCGCCCATGGCGCGCTCGCAGTAGGCCGCCACCTCTTCGAGGGTCGGGGCGCTGTCGCGCTGGCCATGGGGCCAGAGGTGGAGGTGGTAGTCGAGCACGGCGCCGAGTCGACGATCAGCCGCGCCGGGGGTGGCCAGGGTCGTCGGCGCGCCGGATGAGGGTCACGCCGTCGCGCACGGTGAGTTGGACGCATACGAGCCGGCCGTCGACCGCCACCATGTCGTTGAACGAGCGCATGGCCAGCGCGTCGTCGCTGGTGTCGTCGGGATCAAGCACCGAACCGCCCCACAAGGTGTTGTCCATGGCGATGAGCCCGCCGGGGGCGAGCTTTTCGAGCGCCGCCTCGAGGTACGACGCGTAGCCGCTCTTGTCGGCGTCGATGAACACGAAGTCGAAGGGACCGTGCAGGGCCGACACCGATTCGATGGCCGGGCCTTCGACGATCTCGATGCGGTCCGCGTACGGGCTTCGGCCGATGTTCTCCCGAGCCTCGGCGGCGTGTTCGGGACTGAGCTCGCAGGTGGTGATGCGCCCGCCGGGGGGAAGGACGGCGGCCATGGCGATCGAGGAGTACCCGGTGAACGTGCCGATCTCGAGCACCGCCCGGGCACCGAGGGCGAAGACGAGCATCTCGAGGAACCGCCCCTCGAGCGCCCCCACCAACATCCCCGATCTCGCCCCGAAGGTCCCGTGGGCGCGGGTCTTGTCGGCTACCTCGGTGAGGTGAGCGGGCGGAGACGTGGTGTGCGCCTCGGCGTACTCCTCGATCCTCGGATCGACGATGTCGGTCATCGGGCGTCCTCCATCCCGGCATCGTAGGCGCCAACCGCTTCGCGGCCCCCTCCATCGTCCTCCGTCATAACGCCGGGTCGTCGTCTTCTCCCCACAGGCGCGCGCCGAGGCGCAGCAGGCCGGCGAGGTCATAGACGTCGGTCTCGAAGTACGGCACGCTCACCAGGGTCTCGGGCACGGCCGCCAGCTCGGAGCGCTGCTCGGCCTCGCGCTGGGCCACCACCCGGTAGTCGAGGTAGCTCCGGCCGACCTCGTCCAGCACCCTCCGCACCTGGGCCACGTCGGCCCCGGCGCCGAGTTTCGGGGCAAGGGCCTCGGCGAGGTCCTCGGCGCGTTCGGTCAGCGCCTCGGCCACGACGGCCGCCTCGGGGTCGCGCAGGTACGACGGCAGGACCTTGTTCAAGACGATGGCGCCGAGGTGGAGCCGTCGTTCGGTGAGGGCCTGGGCGAAGAACTCGGCTTCGCGCAGCGGCACCATCTCCAGCGTGGACACGACGATGAACGACGTCCGACGGTCCGCCAGGAGGCGCTGGACGGACCGGGCCCGCTCGACGAACCCTTCGTACATGCTCTGGAACAAGATGAAGAACTCGGCGATGTCGGCGAGGAATTGCGTCCCCAGGATGCGGTCGGCCACCTGGTAAAACGGCCGCGAGGCGAAGTTCACGAGCTTCGAGCGATACGGCACGATCAACCAGCGCAACAACCGGCTGGAGAAGAAGTCGGCCATCCGCTCGGGCGCGTCGAGGAAGTCGAGGGCGTTTCGCGTCGGTGGCGTATCGACCACGATGAGGTCGTAGGTGCCTTCACTGTGGATCTCGAAGAGCCGCTCCATGGCGATGTAGTCGTGGCTCTGGACGAAGCGGCCGGCGATGTTGCGGTACAGGGGGTTGGCCAGGATCTCCTCACGGGTGCGGGCATCGGGGGCGTGGTGGCGGATGAGCGCGTCCCACGACTCCTTGGTGTCGAGCATGGCCGCCCACAGTTCGCCCATGGGCTTCACGCCCGCCTCGACGAATGTCTCGAGCGGCACCCGGCGCTCGGTGTTGCCGATGCCCTCAAGCCCGAGCGCGTCGGCCAGACGTCGGGCGGGGTCGACGGTGAGCACGAGCACCTTGCCGCCCAGGCGGGCGGCGGCCATGGCCGCGGCGGCGGCGGCCGTCGTGGTCTTGCCCACTCCGCCGGGCCCGCAGGCCACCACGATCTCGCGCGAGGCGAGCAAACCGTCGAGGGACCCCGCGTCGTCGGCGCGCCGGCGCGGCCGGGACCTGGCCATCAGGTCCCGAGCTCCTCGCCCAGCGAACGGGCCACTTGGCGAATCGTGCGCAGACCGTGCGACCGGGTAAAGAGGTACGGGAGGTAGAGCATGGGCACCGACGGATCCAGCCCCTGGCGGAGGCGTTCGAGGTGTCCGGCACGGGTCCGGCGCAAGGTCACCGCCAGGCGGGCCGCCTCGAGCACCGGGGCCGGGTCCCCGCCGACCATCTCGGCCACGACACCGGCCGCCGCCGGACGGCGCAACTCCTCGAACACGGCCTCCTCGCCGCGCCCGAAGAGCTCGGGCAGGACCCGGTTGACCACGACCGCGGCCAGCTCGACAGTCGTCTCCTCGCGCACCTTCACGGCGAGCTCCATCGTCTCGTTGACCGGCATCTCCTCGGGCGTGGTGACGATGGCCAGCCCGGTTTGGGCCGGATCGGACAAGATGTCGAGCATCCAGTCGGTCTGCGAGCGGATCAGCCCCACGCGGACCAATTCGTTGATGGCCTGGGGGGCGGCCAGCTGGCCGACGATGTGGCCGGTGGCCGAGGCGTCGACCACCACCAGGTCGTAGCGGCGCTCACGCACCTCCCAACAGAGCTTCCCGACGGTGAGGATCTCGCGGACGCCGGGGGCCGCAGTGGCCACGAAGTCGAAGGCCTTGGCCAAGGGGCCGATGCGCCCCACGACGGGGATGCGCAGGTTCAATTTGAGGTATTCGCGCAACGACGCCTCGGTGTCCATCGACATGGCCCACAGACCCGGCAGCACCTCGCGCCCGGCAAAGGAGGTGGGCCCGGTCTCGAAGTAGGCCGAGATGTCACCTTTGGCGTCCACCTCGCACAGCAGCGTGCGGCGCCCGTGCTCCGAGGCGTACAGCGCCAAGGAAGCGGCCACGGTCGTCTTGCCCACCCCGCCCTTGCCGGTGACGAAGACGAGGCGCCGGTCGAGGAGCCCGACCATGAATGTGCCGGCGGGGCCGGGTTAGGGGGCGCCGAACCCGACGCGGCGCTCGGTCACCGGTGCTCCCACCTCGACATAGGCCACGGCGGCAACCGGGACCCCGACGCGCCGACCCTTGCGATCGGTGAGCCAGAGGACGCCGGCGGCGTTGGCGAGGGACTCGTTGATCTCGGCGATGAGGGCGTCGCGATCGGCGTCGTCGGCCAACTCGACGTCGAGTTCTTTGACGCTCCTGGCGATCCCGATGCGCACGTCCACCTGCTCCGCTCCTTCGATCGGGGGAGGGCCCGAATCCGGGCCGGTCCCCGACGATACAGCGGTGAGGCACACTTGAAGCCGAGCGAGGGTTGGAGGGCCGATGGAGGCGAGCTCGCCGGAGGTCGCCCAGAGCGATCGGAGCCGGAGGTGGGCGGCCACCATGACCGGCCACGAGGGACCGGGCGTGCGCACGGCCCATGTCGACACGCATGCCGGGCTGGGCGGCGGGTCGCTGACGCCAATGGGCCGTGAGGAGCGCGAGGAGGCCGAGGACGCCACCATGGTCCCGGGCGCCACCCGGGCATCGGGGGCCGGGCGCCGGGCCGCCGCCGAAGGACCCGACCCACAGCGTACGTGTTTCGAACGCGACCGGGACCGGATCCTGCACTCGGCCGCCTTCCGGCGCCTGTCGGGCAAGACCCAGGTGTTCATCTTCCCGGCCGACCACCAACGCACCCGCCTCACCCATGCGCTCGAGGTGGCCCAGGTGGCCACCGGCATGGCACGGGCGCTGCGCCTGAACCTGGCGCTCACCGAAGCCATCGCCCTCGGCCACGACTGTGGGCACGGGCCGGGGGGTCATGCCAGCGAGGACGCCCTGGGCATCTTCGTGCCCGGCGGCTACGACCACGCCGTGTGGGGCGCCAAGGTGTCGCTGGCCGGGCTCAACCTGTGCGCCGAGACGCTCGACGGCATCCGCAACCACTCGTGGTCGCGCCCTGCTCCGGCCACCCCCGAGGGCGAGATCGTGAGCTGGGCCGATCGCATCGCCTACGTGTGCCACGACTGGGAGGACGCCGTGTCGGCGGGCATCGTGACGCCGGCGCTGTTGCCGGAGGTGGTCCGGGACCGCTGCGGAGCGGGCCGCTCGAGCCAGCTCGGCGCCTTCATCGGCTCGGTCGTCGCCACGACACTGGCGTCGGAGCGCATCGGCATGGGCGACGACCTGGCCGAAGCCCTCGCCGAGTTCCGGCGCTGCAACTACGAGCACGTGTACCTGCGTCCCACCTCGGTGCGCCAGGGCGAGGCGGTGGTGGCCGTGCTCCGCGCCCTGGTCGGCCTCTTCGCCGACCAACCCAACCGCATCCCCGACGTCCGCGCCGGCGGTGGGCTGGCCGGGGGCAGCGACGAGGCCGTGCACGCGGCCGTGGGGTACGTGGCCGGGATGACCGACCGCTTCGCCATGGCCCTGGCCGTCTCCGAGCTCGGCTGGGACCCTCAACGCCTGCCCCGGGGGGTCGACGACTTCCACCGCTCGTGAACCGACGGGTCCCGCGCCCTGTTCACAGGGTTCACCAAGGTTCGGGCGCTTTCATGGGGGTGCGAGCGCCACGCCCAGGAGATGAGCATGTATCGATACGGACCAGTCGTCCCTCACCACGTCCACGTCGTCGCCTGGCTGATCCTGATCCTGCTCGTCGCCTTGCTCGTGCTCGGGATCGTCGCCCTGGTCCGGCTCTCGAGCTCGCCCAGGGGTCGCTCGGGCGGGTTTCGCCCCGAGCCTCCGCCGGTCCCGATGGACCCGGCTCTCGTCGAGCTCCGGGTCCGTTACGCCCGCGGGGAGATGAGCTGGGAGGAGTGCGCAGGGCGCGCCGCCAACCTCGGCTACCCCACCGTCCCCTGGATGGCGCCGGCCGGCCCACCGCCCGAGACCGTGGCGGCCCCACCGCCTCGCTAGGGCGGCGCCCCGGCGGTGCCGGCGTGCCCGGTCAGCGGATCGTGAGCTCGGATCGGTAGATGCGCGCCGGGCCCAACTCGACGACGCTCCGGGCGAGATCGTCGAAGGCGCGGGCCGCGTCGCCCCCGGGGTCCGACACCCGCACCGGGACGCCCTCGTCGGCGCCCGAGCGGACGGCGGGCACGAGCGGGATCTGGGCCAGCAGTGGGACCCCGAGGCCGTCGGCCAGCTCGCGACCGCCGCCGGCACCGAAGAGTTCGTAGCGGGTGCCGTCGTCGCCGACGAACCACGACATGTTCTCGATGACACCGCGCACGGGGAGCTTGAGCCGTTTCGCCGCATAAGCGGAGCGTTGGGCCACGCGTTGGGCGGCGGGCTGTGGCGTGGTCACGACCAGGATCTCGGTGCGAGGCAGGTACTGCCCGAGCGACAGCGCCACGTCGCCGGTCCCCGGAGGCATGTCGACCAGGAGGAAGTCGGGCTCACCCCAGTAGGCGTCGACCAGGAACTGCTCGAGCGCCTTGTGCAGCATCGGGCCCCGCCAGATCACGGGCTGGTCGTCGGGGACGAAGAAGCCCATGGACAGGCAGCGCACGCCATGGACCACCGGCGGTACGAGCAGCGCGTCGATGGCCAGCGGGTCGTGCTCGGCGCCGAGCATCTTGGGGACGGAGAAGCCGTAGACATCCGCGTCGAGGAGCCCGACCTCGTGCCCCGCGGCACCGAGGGCGACGGCCAGGTTGACGGCGACCGACGACTTGCCCACACCGCCTTTGCCCGACGAGATGCCGATGATCCTGGTGCGCGAGGCGGGCTCCATGAACCGGTTGGGACGACCCTCCTCGTGGCCCAGGGGCCCCGCCGCGCCACCGGCCCCTGGCGCGTGACGGTGACTGCCTCCGGCCCCGGGTCGGCGGGCACCCGTGGGCTCGCCGCCCGCCGGTCCAGCGAGCACCCGGTGGATCCCAGCACGCTCGGCGTCGGTCATGACCGCCGTGCGCACGACGATCTCGCCGACGCCGTCGAAGGACCCCACGGCCCGGCGCACCGCCTCCACCAGGACATCCTGTTCGGGCCAGTCGGCCACCGGCAGAGCCAGCTCGACGGTCACCGACCGCCGGCGCACCCCGATGTCCCGGATGAGACCGAGCTCGCCGATGCCCCGCAACAACGTGGGGTCGTCGACGGCCGACACGGCGGCGCGGACCTCGGCTTCGCTCGGGGACACGGGACCTTCCTGCACTGGGGAGATGGGTACGACCAGGTATTTCTCGGCGCCCGACCGGTAGACTAGTGCCGTGCTGCCGCCATCTGACCCTGCCACCGCTGCACCGGCCGACCGCCGGTTCTCCGCCGCCGTGGCCGCCGTCACCTCCGCCTTCGGCGACCCCACGCGACGCGAGATCTACCTCCACGTGCGCTCGCACCCGGGCGCGACGGCCTCGGAGATCGCCCACGCCTTCTCGCTGCACCCGAACGTGGCCCGTCACCACCTCGACCGACTGGCCGCCGGCGGCTATCTCGAGGTGAGCCTGGAGCGCTCGCCGTCGGCCGGAGCCGGGCGGCCGTCGAAGCACTACCGCGCCGGCGACGGCCCGGGCACGGACCCCACCCTCGACCTCGTCTCACATCGCGACGGCCTCGTGGTGTCGTTGCTGGCCGAAGCCCTGGAACTGCTCGGACCAGAGGTGGCCGAGAAGATGGCCGAACGCGTCGGCGAGGACTACGGGCGCGAGCTGGCCGATCGCATGGACCCGGGTGTTGGCCAGCGGTCCGTGCGCGGCGCCATGCACGCCATCGCCGACGCACTGACCGCCCACGGCTTCGCCGCGCACGCCGAGGACCGGGGCACGTCCACCGCGGTGGTCGCAGAGCACTGCCCCTTCGGCGACACGGCCACCGCGCACCCCGTCATCTGCGCCGTGGACCGGGGCATGGTGCGGGGGTTGTTGGCTGGGCTCTGCGGTGAGACCACGCACGAGCCGATCGCCGTGGTGCTGTCGTCGCGCGCCCGCGGCGACGACGCCTGCGCCGCGCTGGCCTGAGCCCGCCCGCGCCGCACTCGCCGGTGGCCCGTCATTACCTCGACCACGCCTCGACGTCGCCGCCGCGCCCCGAAGTCCGCGCCGCCATGCGCGACTGGCTCGAGGTCGGCGAGGTCGGCGACCCGGGACGGGTCCACACCGAGGGGCGGGTGGTCCGGGCCGTGATCGAGGAGTGCCGCGACGCGGTGGCCGCCTGGTTGGGCACCCGTCCGCGCCAGGTGGTGTTCACCTCGGGTGGCACCGAAGCCATCAATGCCGCGGTGCGCGGGGTGGCCCGGGCGCGACCGGGCTCGCCGATGGTCTTCGCCGACGTCGAGCACTCGGCCGTCCGTGAGGCCTCCGAGCGGGCGGCGCCGATCCGGCGCGTCGCGGTCGACGCCATGGGTCGGATCGACACCGGTGCGCTCGGCGACGTGCTCGGGCGCCTCGACGCCGCTCGAACGCCGGCGGCCTTGGTGCACTGCCAGACGGCCAACCACGAGGTGGCCACGTGCCAACCGGTGGCCGAGGTGGTCGAGCTGGCCCGGGCCCACGGTGCCTGGGTGCACGTCGATGCGTGCGCGGCGGCCGGACACCTGCCCTTGACACTCGACGCGCTCGGGGCCGACCTCGTGTCGGTCACCGCCCACAAGTTCGGCGGCCCCCCGGGCATCGGCGCTTTGGTCCTCCGTCGGGGTGTGCGCCTCGAGCCCCTGCTCCTCGGCGGCGATCAGGAACGGGGGCGGCGTGCCGGGTTCGAGAACGTCGTGGGCATCGTGGGCTTCGCGGCGGCCGCAACGGCGTTGGCGGTTGCGGGCCGCCTCGAGGCCGAGGCGGCCCGCAACCGCGAGGCCACGGACCGCCTGGCCCGGGCGGCACTGGCCATCGACGGTGTGCACGCCCTCGGTGACCTGTCCGAACGCGTCCCCCACATCGTGTCCCTGACGGTCGACGGGGTGGAAGCCGAGGGCGTCGTCCTCGGGATGGACCAGGTGGGCGTGGCCGTCCATTCCGGTTCGTCGTGCGCGTCGGAGTCCCTGGCCCCCTCCGCCGTCCTCGGCGCCATGGGCGTGGACGCAGAGCGGTCACTGCGCGCCTCGGTCGGATGGTCGACCACCGACGAGGACGTCGACGCGTTCACGGCGGCGTTGCCTGCTGTCGTGGAGCGCCTGCGGGCCCTTCGGGCCTGATCGCCCTCACGCATCGTCCGCCGGCCGGGTCGGCTCAGGCGCCGGGCAGGGGGGGCGGTGCCAGCCCGGACTCGGCGAAGGCGCGGGTGATGAACGGCGCCGCGCCCTGCACGCTCGACGCCGGCGGGTCATCGGCCAGATACGTGCGGAATTCGGCCACCGCGGCGGTGGCGTCGCCCTCGACGAGGAGCATCGAACCGAGATAGAGGTGCGGCCCATAGGCCCTGGGGTCGGCGCGCGCCGCCGCCTGCTCTTGGACCTGTCCCGAGGCGATGACATCGCCACGCCCGGCCTGGACGCCGGCTTGGAACTCGAGCCATCCCGATTCGGCTAGGGCCTGCGCCTGGGTCGGGTCGGTGGCCAGGATCTGGCGGTACAGGCGCAGCGCGTCGACGGGATGTCCCGACGTCTCGAGCACGGCGGCCTGGGCCAATTGGCGTTGGATCTCCTGGGCCCGCCCCAAGGTGAGCGACCCCGTCGGGGTCTCGCCGGGGAGTCGGTTCGTCGTCAGCGCGACGACCCCGACCACAGCGGCGGCGACGAACACGACGACGACCCCGACCACCGCCACCGGCCGGCCCCGGTGCCGCCCGCGGCGGTCCGCGTCCGACCCCCCCACGGCGTCAGGCGACCCCCCGACGTCGAGTCCGGTGGCGCCGGCTCCGTCAGACGCGGCCAAGGCCCGCAGCACGACGGCGGCGCGTGCCGTGTACCGGTCGCGCAGGGCCACGTAGTCGTCGTCAGAGAGGTCGCCGGCATCGCGCTCGATCTCGAGGTCGCGCAGCGAGGACAACAGGAAGTCGCGTTCGTCCTCGAGCTGGCGCCGGTCGACGGCCACGGCCGGACCGGTCATCGCGGCCCGGCCAAGGCGGCGTCGACGATGTCCCGGTCGGCGTCGTCGACCACCACGCGCTCGGGTACCCGACGCCGCCAGAAGGCGGCCGCCAGGCCGGCGACGCCCAGCGCGATGGCGACGATGGGGATCGCCCACACCAAGGCGGCGACGCCGCTGGTCGGCGGGCGCAGCAAGATGGACGGGCCGTACCGGCTGACGAGGAACTGCTCGATCTGCGCCTCGCTCTGCCCGGCTCGCAGGCGGCCGAGGACGCTGGCGCGGATGGCCACCGCGGTCGCTGCGGTCGAATCGGCCACCGACAGCCCCTCGCAACTCGGGCACCGCACCGCGGCGTCGACGGCCGCCGCCCGCTGCGCCGTCGTCTCGGCGCCAGTACGGTGCCCCGACCCGTAGGCCAGGGCCACGACCAGCACGATCCCGCAGGCCACCCAGGCCGCCACCCGACGGCGCGATCGGACGCCGGGACCAGATCCCCGCCCCGCGTCGACGGCCGGGGCGCCGGTGGCCGTCATTGGGTGCCCTGCTCGGCTCGCCGGAGCCAGTAGTCGAGCGACGCCGTCGTCATGGGCCCGTCGAAGTGGGCCACGACGATGCCGTCGGGAGACACGAGGAAGGTCTCGGGCGGTCCACGCACCCCATAGGCCAGCGCGATCGACCCGTCCGGATCGCCGAGTGCGGGCCAGGTGGCCCCGCTTTGGACGAGAAAGGCCTTGGCGCTCGAGGCGGCGTCGTCGTAGACCACGCCGACCACGGCGGCGTCACCGGGCGCGCGGTGCTGATAGGCGAAGGCGACCAGGTCGGGCTCTTCCTGCTGGCACGGCGGGCACCAGCTGGCGAAGAAGTTCACGAACACCCAACGACCGGCCAACGACGACAGTTGGAACGCCTGGCCCGCCAACGTGGTCCCCGCCAACGCCGGGGCCGGCGCCCCGACCAACGGCGAATCCACCTCGGTGGCGGTGGCCGGCGGCCGGGTGGCCAACACGACGACGAGCGCGACACCCACCACCAGGACCGAACCCGCCACCCAGCGGGCCCGGTGACGCGTCGGCGTCCGACCCGCCACGGGCGCGGTGGTGGGCTCGTCGAGCGCCGTCACGGCGTCCCCGCGCCCACGGGCTCGTCGGGACGGGTGCCGGGTGCCGCCGGCCCACCGGGTTCGGTGCCGGTGGGCGTCACGGGGAGCGACGGATCGGGTTCGGGGCGTCCGGCCGCGGCGGCGACGGCCGGCACCGGCGCGGACAGGGGGTCGGTCGCCCGTCGGCGCCGGCCCGGGAAGGCGGCCAGGAGCGCGCCGAGCACGACGATGGCGCCGCCGACCCAGATCCACATCACGAGCGGCTGCACCGTCACGGCGATGGTGACCGCGCCCCGCGTCGTGGTGGGCAGGGCGGCGATGGTCAAATAGACGTCGTCGTAGGCCCCTGAGTCGATGGCCGGAGTGCCCACGGCCTCCGTGTCCGGGCCGAATTGGCTCACCGCCGGCCGGTAGGGGCCGGAACCGTCGACCCGAACGACCGCTTCGACGGCCTGGCGCGCCGGCGTCCGCACCGTGTCCAGACCGACGAACTCGATGGCGTGGCCGTCGAAGTGCTCGGTGGAGCCGACGCCCACGGTGACCTCGGTGCGGTGGCCGAACGACGATGACGCGGCGATGGCAACGGCCACGACGACGACCCCGATGTGGACCACCATGCCGCCGTTGGCCCGTCCGACCAGCCCCCGCCACGCCCCCACCCCGTGGCGCCGGGCGCTGCGCATGGCCCGCACGATCTGGCGAACGTTCGACGCCAGCGCAAAGGCGGCGAGCCCGAAGACGACGAGGGGGAGCAGGCCGCGCACCCCGGTGGCCACACAGGCCACCACCGTCGCGGCGCCGACCCAGGCCGGGAGGATCAGGCGGTCCCGAAGCGTGGCCATGGTCGTCTTGCGCCACGGCAGCGCCGGCCCCACGGCCATGAGGAACAACAAGGCGACGACGATCGGCACGGCCATGGTGTCGAAGTACGGCGCCCCGACCGTCACCTGTTGGCCACGCAGTGCCTCGTAGAACAACGGGAAGACGGTGCCCAGCAGCACCACGAAGGCGAAGCCGACGAACAGCAGGTTGTTCAACAAGAACGCGCCCTCGCGGCTCACCGGTGCGTCGATCCCGCCGGGAGACCGCAGGCGGTCACCGCGCCAGGCGATCAGTCCGACGCCGGTGAAAAGGACGAGCCCGAAGAATCCGAGCAACAGCGGCCCGATGTTCGAGTTCGAAAAGGCGTGCACCGATTCGATCACCCCCGACCGAGTGAGGAAGGTGCCGAGGATGGTGAGGGCGAAGGTGGCGACGACGAGTGAGAGGTTCCACACCCGCAACAGGCCCCGGCGTTCCTGGACGAGCACCGAGTGGAGGTAGGCGGTGGCGCACAGCCAGGGCAAGAAGGAGGCGTTCTCGACGGGGTCCCAGGCCCAGAACCCGCCCCAACCGAGCACCTGGTACGACCACCACGCCCCGAGCACGACGCCCACCGTGAGACAGCCCCAGGCGAACAACGTCCACCGACGCGTGGCCAGCTGCCAACCTTCGCCGAAGCGGCCGGTCACCAAGGTGGCGATGGCGAAGGCGAAGGGGATGGTGAAGCCGACGAACCCGAGATAGAGCATGGGCGGGTGGATGGCCACGAGGGGGTTGTCCTGGAGGAGCACGTTGGGGCCGAGTCCGTTGGTCGGCGCCGGCCCGGCGACGGTGGTGAACGGGTCGGCCGGTCCGGCCATCAGCCCGAAGAAGAAGGCGGCCACCACGTAGGTCACCAAGGTGGCCCACCACACCAACGGATCCGACCCCTGGCGGCGGAACCGCCACACCATGGCCACGATGTAGCCCGACAGCACGAAGCCCCACAACAGGATCGAGCCGGCCAGGGCCGACCACATCCCGGTGATCGTGTAGAGCGTGGGCGTCTGGCGGCTCCCGTTGGCGGCCACGTAGGCGAGCGAGAAGTCGTGGGTGAGCAAGGCGCGCTCCATGGCCACGGTGGCCAGTACGGCGCCCAAAAAGATGAGGGGGGCGTACAGCCGCCCGCTGCGCGCCAGCGCCGGCCGCTGGCGGGCGATGCCGAGCGCCGTGACGACGATGCCCACCAGCGCCGCCACCAAGCCGAGCAGGACGCCCGTGTGCCCAAGGGCAGCGTTCACCGCGTCGTCCCGTTCGGCGCGCGCACCCGGCTCGGGAACTCTTCGATGTACTGCGCCGAGTGGTCCACGATGATCTGGTTCGAGATGAAGACGGCGCCCGAGAAATGGCCGACCACCACGACGGGGACGTCGGGCTGGAAGAGCTGCGGCGGGCTGCCGTAGTTGACCACGGCGATCCGGTGGATGGTCCCGGCCGCCACGAACTGCACGGTCGATCCGCTGCGGTGCACGGTCCCGGCGACGACCAGGCCCTCGAGGCGGAAGGTCTGCCCACCGAGCATGGTCTTGTGCGCCACGGCCTGGTCCACCGTTTCGAAGTAGTCGAGCGACCCCCCGAGGCCTTTCACCAAGAGGGCCACGAAGGCACCGGCGAGGACGATGCCGACGACGGCCAGGCGCACCCGCGAGGCACGCGACGAGCGCGAACGTCGTCCCGGGTGCGGGCCGCTCCGAGCACCGACGCCCGTCGACACGCCGGCTCCGGCGCTCACGTCCGCCGCGGCGTCGGCGGGCACCGCGTCGACGGGCGCGGCGTCGGTCGTCGTGGGCGTGTCGGTCACGACTGCTCGTCCTCGACACGCGCCGCCAGGCGCTCGAGGCGTCGGCGGCGCACGACCAACAGGCCGGCGTAGACGGCGAGCGTCGTCAGGGCGATGGCGTACCCGGCCACGATGTAGCTCACGGTGCCGCCTCCGCCGGCTCGGTGCGACGCGCCGACGCGCCGACGCTGGCATCTCCTTCGGCCCATCGCTCGTGGAGGGCCTCGTCGAGCTCGGCACCCTCGAGGGCCTGTTCCAGGGTCTCGATGCGCAGGCGCATGGCCAGCATCCAGGCGAACACCAGCGTGAAGGCGACGAACCCGAGCAGCAAGGTCCAGGCCATCGACCCGTGGACCGTCGGCGACAGGTTGGCGTTCAACACGGTCGCACCCTGGTGCAGCGTCTTCCACCAGTCGACGGAGAAGTGGACGATGGGCACGTCGACGGCGGCGATGAGAGCCGCCACCGCACAGCGCCGGGACCGGGTATCGGCGTCGGAGGGCACGCGGCGCAGGGCCAGATAGCCGAGCAACATGACGAAGAGGAGCGCCGTCGACGTGAGGCGCGCGTCCCACGCCCACCACACGCCCCACGTGGGGCGCCCCCAGATCGACCCGGTGACCAAGGTGAGGGCGGTGAACACGGCACCGACCTCGACGGCCGAGGCGGCCAGGCGGTCCCACAGCGGGCTCCGGGTCCGGGGCCACAGCCACAAGATGCTGGCCAGCGCGGCGATGCCGAAGGCGCAGTACAGGGCCACCCAGGCGATGGGCGGGTGGATGTACAGGAGCCGGACCAGTTGGTGCTGGACCTTGTCGGGGGGCGTGATCCACAGCCCGAGCCATACCGTGCACACGATCGAGACGAGGGCGGCGATGCCGAGGATGCGCACCGTCCACGTGCGACGCCGCGTCCATTTGGGCACCACTCGCCCGGCGGTCGGCGCGTCAGCGGTCGAGAGCGTCACGATGCCTCCTGCAAGGGGCCGAAGATCACCACGCCGAGCGCGAGATAGACGGCGGCGAACACGCACAACAACCGCAACCACGGGTCCCCCGACCCGCCGGTCCCGCCGCCGGATCCGAGGGCCGACTGCCAGGCCCGGGTCCCGGCCACGAGGACGGGCGCCACCACCGGCAGCAACAAGAACGGAAGCAGCGTCTCCCGGACGCGCAGTCCACCGGCCAGCGCGCCGTACAAGGTGCCGGCGGCGGCGAGCCCCAGTGTCCCGGCCACGCAGGCGGCGACGAGGGCCCACAGCGAGTGCACGACCACGCCGTAGAAGAGGACGACGCCGACGGCGAGGATGACCTCGAGCGCGGCGAGCTCGGCGGCGACGGCCAACGTCTTGCCCAGGAACACGCCGGCGGGGTCGAGCCCCGACAGTCGCAGTCCGTCGCGGGCCTCGGAGGACTCGACGGCGACGCTGCGCTGGACGGCGAGCACGGTGGCGAAGAGCACCGACACCCAGAACAACCCGGGCGCGGCGTTCGTGAGTGGCGCCGGGCTCGGGCCCAGGGCAAAGGCGAAGAGCACCAAGACCACGAGGCCGAACGGCGCCACCTGGTTGAGGACGACGCGTGACCGGGCCTCGATGCGCAGGTCCTTGCCGGCGACGAGCGCGCCGTCACGCCACATGCAGGCCCCCGGACCCCAGGGTCGGCGCCACCATGGTGGGCGCCGCGGTCGGCGACAACACCGAGACCTCGTCGCCCCCGCTCGCGCCGATCTCGAGTGTGTCGTTCCCGAGTGCGTCGCTCGCCCCGCCGTCAGAACGCGCCGCCGGGTGGTCGGCGCTCACCCGGCCGCCGACCATGGACACGATGCGATCGGCCAGTGGCGACGACGCGTGGGGCTCGTGCGACGCCAAGATCACGGCGGCGCCGGCGGCCGCGGCCTCGCGCACGACATCGTCGAGCACGGCCCTCGCCCCCGCATCGAAGGCGGCATGAGGTTCGTCGAGGAGCCACAGCGCTGGCCGGCGCGCCACCACCACGGCCAGCGCCACGCGCCGGCGCTGGCCGGCGGAGAGCCGGCCCGCCGGTGTGCGCCGGAGTCGGCCGATCAGGCCCAGGCGCTCCAAGGCGGCGTCGACGCCGGCCTCCACCGACGCGGCCCGTGCCCTGCGCCCGCCAGCGGCGCCGGCGCGCACGGCGAAGCGCACGTTCTCGACCACCGTCAGGTCGTCGTACAAGGCGGCGTCGTGGCCCAGAAACCCGACCTCCCGGCGCACCCCCACCCGGTCGCGGCGTAGGTCGAAGCCGAGGACCTCGGCGTCGCCGGCGGTGATCGGGAGGAGCCCGGCGCAGGCGCGCAACAGGCTCGTCTTGCCGGCGCCGTTCGGCCCTTCGAGCACGACGACTTCCCCCGGGGCGACGACGAGGTCGACGCCGGCCAGGGCCGGGAACCGCCCGGCGAGAGCGACGGCGGCACGAAGGAGGACTGCGGAGGCCATGACCAGAGCCCACATGCTACGGGTGCCCCCGCCCGCCGATCCAAGCGGGCTCCGCGGTGGCCCTCGGGCGGGTCAGCTGACGGTCAGCCGCCCGAGGCCGATAGCCCGCAGCACGTCGGCCACCTGGGTCGACAGCCAATGGAGGTTCCCGCTGAGCAGCAGGACCCCGAAAGCGACCAGGGCGCCGCCGGCGACCAGGTTGACGATCCAGAGCCGGGAGCGGACCTGGACGAACACCGCGGTCAGGCGGCCGAAGGCCAGCCCGGTGGCCAAGAACGGTACGCCCAGGCCGAGCGAGTAGGCGACGAGCAGGACGATGCCCGACACCAACGTGGCGCGCGTGGCGGCCAGGCCCAGGACACCGCCGAGCACCGGACCGATGCACGGGGTCCAGCCGAAAGCGAATGCCATCCCCATGACCGGTGGGGCCCACACCCCCAGTCGCGACGGACGGGGGTGGAACCGGAACTCGCGGTGGAACAGCCGGGGGGCGCCGAGCCCGGCCAGCCAGGCGCCCAAGGCGATGACGACGACCCCGGCCGCCACCTCGAGGCCACGCTGGTGGTCGAGGAGCACGCGGCCGACGCTCGTGGCCGCGGCGCCGAGGGCCGTGAACACGAGGGTGAAGCCGGCGATGAACCCGAGCATCCCTCGAAGCAGCGGGGCGAGGTCGCGTGATGCGCCCGCCTCGAGCTCGGCCGCCGACAGCCCCGTGACCATCGAGACGTACCCAGGGACGAGCGGGAGCACGCACGGTGAGAGGAACGACACGATGCCGGCGCCGAAGGCCACGGCGATGCCGACGGGATCGGCCGAGATGACGGCGGACGCGCCGTAGAGGGCCCCCGACACGATGGCGTCGTCCTCAGGTCGAGGCGCGAACGAGATCGAGATCCGCGTCGACCATCATGGCCACCAAGCCGGCGAAGTCCACTGTGCACTCCCAGCCCAGCTCGAGGCGCGCCTTGGTCGCGTCACCGACGAGCAGGTCGACCTCGGCCGGGCGCAGGAATTTCTCGTCGATGACGACGTGCTCGGCCCAGTCGAGACCGGCATGGGCGAACGCCACCTCGCACAGGTCGCGTACCGAATGCGTCCGACCCGTCGCCACCACGAAGTCGTCGGGCTCATCCTGCTGGAGCATGAGCCACATGGCCCGGACGTAGTCGCCGGCGAACCCCCAGTCGCGTTGGGCCTCGAGGTTGCCGAGCATCAGCTTGTCGTCGAGGCCCAAGGCGATCCGGGCCACGGCGTTGGTCACCTTGCGGGTCACGAACTCAAAGCCACGGCGCGGGCTCTCGTGGTTGAAGAGAATTCCCGACGAGGCATGGAGGTTGTAGCTCTCGCGGTAATTCACCGTGATCCAATGGCCGTAGACCTTGGCCACCCCGTAGGGACTCCTCGGGTGCAGCGGCGTGCGCTCGGTCTGGGGCACCTCACGGACCTTCCCGAACATCTCCGACGACGAGGCCTGGTAGAAGCGGATCCCGGGGTCGACGATGCGGATGGCGTCGAGCAGGCGCGTCACGCCCAGCGCGGTGGTCTCGCCGGTGAGCACGGGCTGGCTGAACGATGTCTGCACGAATGACTGGGCCGCGAGGTTGTAGACCTCGACGGGGCGGTGCTCGCGCAGGATCCCGATCAGCGACACCTCGTCGAGCAGGTCGCCGGCCACCAGGGTGAGACGGTTCTGGATGTGGGCGATGCGCTCGAAGTTGAGCGTGGACGACCGCCGGACCATGCCGACGACCTCGTAGCCCTCGTCGAGGAGCAGTTCCGCCAGGTAGGAACCGTCCTGGCCGGTGATGCCGGTGATCAGCGCTCGCTTCGTCATTGGGTCGGTCGGTTCATCCTCGCTCGGGCGACGGCCCGGGGGCCTCGCAGTCGGGTCAACGTCCGAGCCAACTCGGAGGGCGCTTGTCCAAGAACGCCGCGATGCCTTCGGCGGCATCCTCCGTCAGCGTCGTCAGGGTCAGCAGGGAGTGGAGCAGGGCCAGCGCGTCGCTGGCCGTCATGTCCCACACAGCGTAGAACGACTCACGACCCAGCTTCATCACCGCCGGCGACTTGCCGGCCAGGACGGCCACCAGCTCGTCGACGGCGGCGTCGAGCTGGTCGTGGGGGACGACCCTGGTCACGAAGCCGATGCGCTCGGCCTCGGCGGCATCGACCACCCGGCCCGTGAGCATGAGCTCCAACGCCTTCTTGGGCGGCATCGAGCGGGTCAACGGCACGGTGATCATGTACGGCCAGAGGCCCACATCCACCTCCGGGGCGCCGAAGCGGGCGCGCTCCGAGGCCACCACCAGGTCACACGACAGGGCCAGGCCGAACCCCCCGGCCATGGCCCAGCCCTGGACCCGGGCGATGGTGGGCTTGCCCAGGTGCCAGAGGTCGTCCATGAGCCGGGCGAGCTCGCCTCGGGCGTCGTGGACCTCGAGGAACCCGGCGTCGTGGCCGCCCATGGCGCCGAGATCGGCCCCGGCGCAAAAGGCCTTGTCCCCCGCACCGGTGAGCACCACCACCCGCACGTCGGGATCGGCCTTGGCCTCGGCCAGCGCCTGGCGGAGGCCACGCATGACGTCCCAGGACATGGCGTTGCGGCGCTCGGGGCGGTTGATCGTGATCCGGGCGACCCCCGCGCCGTGCGACGACTCCACCACGTCGGCGTCGGCGTCGGTGTCAACCGGTGGGTGACCGCCGCCGACGGGCGGGGCGGGGCTGTCACTGGCGTCGGGCACGGGTGCGACGGTAGCGCCGATCGGGCCGGAGTCGCCCGTCGGCGGCCCGGCCGTCCCGGTAGGCTGGAGATCCCGTGGCCAGGCCGATCGTCGCCATCGTGTCCTTCCGCCTCGGCGGCTCCGACGGCGTCTCGGTCGAGGCGGCCAAATGGGGCCGCGCCCTCGGGACCCTGGGGTTCGACGTGGTCACCGTGGCCGGGGACGGGCCCGTCGACCGCCTGCTGCCGGGTCTGGCCATCGACGCCCACGAGCCCCCGACGGCCGGTGATCTCGATGCCGCTCTCGATGACGCCGATCTCGTCGTGGTCGAGAACCTGTGCTCGCTGCCCCTCAACCCCGCCGCCGGAGCCTTGGTGGCGACCCGTCTGCGGGGCCGGCGGGCCCTGCTGCACCATCACGACCTGCCCTGGCAGCGCGAGCGCTTCGCCGGGTTCCCCCCGCCGCCCGACGACCTGGCGTGGGCCCACGTGACCACGACCGACCTGAGCCGCCTCGAGCTCGCCCGACACGGCCTCCGCGCCATCACGGTCCACAACGCCTTCGACACCGGCGCCGCCGCGGGCGACGGCGACGCGGCCCGGACGGCGATCGGCGTCGAGCCCGACGAGCGGCTCGTCCTCCAACCGACACGGGCCATCGCCAGGAAGAACGTGCCCGAGGGTCTCGCCCTGGCCGGCGCCCTGGGCGCCACCTACTGGCTCCTCGGCGCGGCCGAGGACGGGTTCGACGCGGAACTCGACGCCATCGTGGGCCGAGCCCCTACCCGCGTGGTGCACGGTCATGGACCCGGCGCGGCCCTCCCCATGGCCGACGTCTACGCCGCCGCCGACGCCGTCGTCCTCCCTTCGAACTGGGAGGGATTCGGTAACCCCAGCGTGGAGTCGGCCGTCCACCGCCGGCCGCTGGCCGTCGGCCACTACCCGGTGGCCAGCGAGCTGGCCGCCTACGGGTTCCGGTGGTTCCCCTCCGACGAAGCGGGGCCACTGCGCCACTTTCTCGAGGCACCTGATACGAGCCTCATCGAGCACAACCATCGGGTCGCCGACCGCCATTTCGCCCAGCGCGACCTGCCCCGGCGCATCGGCCGGGTGCTCGGGGAGATGGGGTGGAGCTGCCCGTGACGTACGCTTCGGAGGTGCCCGACACCCTCCCGGCCGGGACGCCACCGCCCGGCACCAGCACGCCGACCAGGCGGCTGCCGGCCGACCAGCGACGCCAGCAGTTGCTCGACGTGGCCCTGCGGCTGTTCGCGGCCCGGGGCTTCAGCGCCACCACCATGGACGACATCGCCGAAGCCGCCGGCGTGACCAAACCCCTGCTCTACCAGCACTTCACGTCGAAGCGGGCCCTGTACCTGGAGCTGGCCGACGCGGTGGCCCAGACCATGCTCGAGGCCATCGGCAAGGCGGTGGCCGAGGCCGAGGGCCCGCGCCAGCAGGTCGAAGGGGGCTTCGCCGCCTATTTCGACCTGGTCGTGACCCACGCCGACGCCTTCCGGCTGCTGTTCGGGAGCGAGGCACCCGACGACCCCGAGCTGTCGGCCGCCGTGCGGCGGGTGGAGGACAGCGTGGCCCAGGCCGTGGACGTGCTCATCGACGCCGGGCTCGACCGCGACCATCGCCTCATGCTGGCCCATGCGGTGGTGGGCATGGCCGAGGGCGCCAGCCGCCATCTCCTCGACAGCCTCGACCCGACGGCCGGACCCCTGCCCCCCGACGAGGGCACCCGCCAGGCGCGACGACTGGCCGAGCTGGCCTGGGCCGGGCTGCGCTCGGTGCACCGCGACTGACCGCCGGCGTTCCGCCGGGCCCGGTCGGCGAGACCTCCGAAGCTCCGGGCCGGGTCGGCCCTTTCTCGGCCGGTCCGGATCGCCGATTGCAAAAGCTGACTATCCCGATAGGCTTTTGGGCCGGAGGTAGCCGCCATGGCGAAGCTTCGATCGGTGCTCAGCTTTCCCAACCCGGTCAACGAGAAAGCGGCGCGTGTCGTCGCCGGCGGCGTGGTGGCCATGGCCATCGCCGCCATCGTCCTCGGGACCATGGGCCAGGGGTGGCCGCTCGTGGTGATCGCCGCCGGCTTTTGGGCCCGAGTGCTCTCCGGCCCGACGCTCAGCCCGCTCGGCCAGTTCGCCGTCCGGGTGGCCGCCCCGCGCCTCGGACCGCCGAAGGAAGTCGCCGGGCCGCCCAAGCGCTTCGCCCAGGCGATAGGCGTTGCCTTCTCCTCGACCGCGGTGGTCCTGTGGTTCGAATTCGGGTCCCACCCGGCGGCGCTCGTGGTGATCGCCATGTTGACGGGCGCCGCCTTCTTGGAGTCGGCGGTCGGCTATTGCCTCGGCTGCAAGGTCTTCGGTCTGCTCATGAAGGCGGGCATCGTCCCCGACGACGTGTGCACGGCGTGCGCCGACATCACCTTGCGCCACCCCGGGGTGACACTCGCCTCGTCGCCGCGTAGCGTCGCCCGCTAACCGGCGACGTCCTCGGTGACGTCCTCGGTGACGTCCGGCGCGCCGAGTCGAGTCACGAGCGCGGCCACCAATCCGGCCAGCCCCCTCGCGCACGACACGTAGTCCTCGTCGTCGCCGCCGGCCGGATCCTCGACGTCTCCTTGCGCCTCCGGCGCGACCTGGTCGAGGCCGAGCGCGCCCACCCGCTGGGCCAGCGGGCCGGGGACCGCGTCCAGGTGGGCGGCCAAGAACCTGATGGTGGCCGTGCGCGCCGCTCCGACCGGATGGCGACGGCGCACATAGTGGACATGCTCGGCCGCCATGGCCACCACCAAGTCGGCCGCAGCGACGTCGGCCTCGGTCACCTGGCGGCTGCGATGGGGTGGTACCTCGATGCCGACCGCCCCGAGCGCGGCGCGGGTGCGGATGCTCATCGGCTGGTGCTCGAGCACATGGGTGCCGGCGGTGACCACGTGCACCGGGGCCCGGGCCGCGACCAACATGGCCCCCGCCATCACCGAGCGCGCCGCGTTGCCGGTGCACAGCACGATCACCTTGGGCCGATTGTCGGTCGCGGTCACCGGCTCGTCGCCGCCGCTCGCACGTGCACGACCGGCCACGCTACCCGAGCGCGTCGGCACGCCCCCGGGTGAGACCCGAGGGCGCCCCGGGTCATCCGGTCTGGGACAGCACCGAGCGCCAGAACTCGTCGGCCGGCTCCGCTTGTCCGTAGATGTACCCCTGGGCGTAATCGCAGGACATGTTCTCGAGGCAGCGCGCCTGCAGGGCCGAGCGCACGCCCTCGGCCACGACCTTCAGGCCGAGGGCGTGCGCCAGCTGGACGACCGACTTCACGATGGCCTCGTCGCGGGGGAACTGGCCGAGTCCGGAGACGAACGATTGGTCGATCTTCACGGTGCTCACCGGGAGTTCGCGCACATGCCGGAGCGACGAGTAGCCCGTCCCGAAGTCGTCGATGGCCAAGTCGATCCCGAGGCGGTGGAGATCGATGAGATGGCGGAATGCCTGGTCCTCGTTGTCGGGCAGGAGCGACTCCGTCATCTCCAGGCACAGGGCGAACTCGTCGGGGTCCACCCTGGCGTCGGCCAGGATGGCCGTCACGCTGGCGAAGAGGCCGGGCTCGGCCAGCTGGCGCGCCGACAGGTTGACGCTCAGCGACAACCGGTCGTTCGTCGCCAGGCCCGCGTTCCAGGCCCGGACCTGCGCGCACGCCTCGGCCAGGACCCAAGCGCCGATGGGGACGATCATCCCGGTCTGCTCGGCCACTTCGAGGAACGACGAGGGCTCGAGCAGTCCCCTCGTCGGGTGGTTCCAGCGAACGAGGGCCTCGGTCCCGACCCAACGGCCGCCGCACACCTCCACGATGGGCTGGTAGTAGACCTCGAGCTCACCGCGTTCGAGCGCCCGGGCCAGGGCCGTCTCCATGTGGATGCGTTGGCGGGCCGACGCCCGAGCGGCCTGGTCGAAGAGCTGGATCCGACCCGGCCCGCTCCTGGCCTTGGCCAGGTACATGGCGAAGTCCGCGTCCCCCAGCAGTTCCTCAGCGCTCGGCAGGTCCTCCTCGACCGAGGCCACGCCAATGCTGATCCCGATGTGGAACGTCTCGTCGTCGATCGTGAACGGATCCTCGAAGCTGGTCATGATTCGCTGCGCCAACGCCGACACCGTCTGCTCGTCGGTCACGTCCTCGCACAAGATGACGAACTCGTCGCCGCCGAAGCGGGCCACGGTGTCGCTCGACCTGGTGAAGCTCTCGAGCCGCCGGGACACCTCGATGAGCAGACGGTCGCCCGCGCCGTGTCCGAGGCTGTCGTTCACGAGCTTGAAGCGATCGAGATCGAGGAACATGACGACGGGGGGGGCGGCATCCGATCGCGCCCCGCGGGCAATGGCGTGACGCAGGCGATTCACCAACAGGACCCGGTTGGGAAGACCGGTGAGCGGGTCGTGGAGGGCTTGGTGGGCGAGCAACGACTCGGCCTCCTTGCGCTCCGTGATGTCACGGATGTTCGCCACGTATCCACCGACCGAAGGTCGATCGCGCAGGTCGGTGACGATGGCCTCGACATGGCGCCAGCTTCCGTCGTCGCGCATCATGCGGAACTGGAGCGGTTCCGCCTCGGCCGACAAGCTGAGCCGGCGCGTCGTCTCGGCCTCGGCCGGCTCGCGGTCGGCGGGGTGCAGGAGCTCCCCGGCGCTGCGGCCGACGATGGCCGAGGGCTCGAGACCGAGCAGACCCACGACCGACGGGCTGGCGTAGGTCACGATCCCGCCGGCACCGAGCACCAGCGTGGTGTCGGACGAATTCTGCACCAGCGAGCGGAAGCGGTCCTCGCTGGTGCGAACCGCCGACTCGGCCTGCTCCTTCTCGTCACTGGCGGCACCGGCCATACGGATCACGAACATGACCACGAAGATCCCCATGGCCCCGAGCGTCTCGGCCTGCAACCGCGCCAGTTCGGAGGGGACGAACCGGTACCAGATGCCGACCTGTCCGATGGCGATCGAAGCGAGGCTCCACAAGGCGACGGGCCGCCACGCCCGGGCGCCGCTGCGCGAGATGCTCTCGAGGGCGATGAACATGTAGGCGCCGGTGAGCACGGGTCCCCACCCGCTCATGTAGATCACCGTGGCCACCGCCGACACGTGCACGACCATGCGGACGTGGAGGCGCACCACCGTCGGGTTCCGGCGATAGGCGGCCTCGGCCAGGACGCTCGAGAGCGGGATGGCGGCGAAGACGGCGAGGTAAAGGACGACGGGCTCTCGCGCGATCACCCCGTAGCGCCGCAGGACGAGGAGGACGGCCAGTGCGGCCGGGCCCATGAGGTAGCTGATGAGGACCACCAGCCGACGGTCCCGCACCTCGGGCGCGCCGAAGCCGGCCACCGTGTGACCAGACAGCTGCGCGCGCGGACCAGCCGGCACCGTCGGCAATCGGGCTCCAATCCTCTGCGTTCTCCCCCATCCATCGACTCCCGGCGCGGGGTGGCTGAAGTCGAACACCACCCGCCGAGCGGCGTTGGGCGGCCGTTGTGAATCGCAGCCCACGGGCGACGAGGAGGGCGATGCGGCCCACCCTTTCGATGATCTCGAGCCGACGCCCGGCGATGGCGGCATGGTGGCGCGCGCGACCGACGGGAACGATGTGGTCCTGATCGCCCCAGACGACCAGAGTCGGCATCCGTGCCGCGAGATAGAGACGGTCCATGGCGCTCACCGATTGCCCGCCGGGGTCCACGACTCCGCGCCGGGTCTTGACGAACGCGGCTCGACTCTCCGGCTCGGTGAGCGACGCGTCCGCCCGCCACATCTCCACGCCCCGGGCGTGACGGAACCCGGCGCCGTGGAAGAAGCCGACGATGTCGTTGCCCCGGTGGCGCACGAGCCCCGGGAACCCGACCTTGCTTACGCCGTCGGCGGCGACTCGACCGGGTCCACGCCGAGGCCATCGGGTGTCGCGCCGGGCTCGCCCCGCCTGCCGCGGCGGACGAGCTTGCCTCTTCTGGCGAGGGAGTACAAGCCGGCCAGGAGCCAGAACGCGAACCACGCCGCCAAGGCGCCCCAGACGACCGGTTCGCGTAGAAGGTTGCCGATCTTGGCCGGATAGAAATGGTTCACGGCGACGACGGCACCTACCAGCGCGCCCACCGCCAGCAACACCACGAGGATCTCCGACGCGACGCGAGGGCGCACGGGGTCCGCCGGTCCGGCCGAAGGTGGCGAGGCCGGGACCGGGTCCCGGTCGGCGAAGAGCGGCAGCTCGGTCCGGGTGGAGACGACGGGGGGAGGAGGCCAGGTGGCCCCCGTGGCCCCGACAAGGGGCAGCGGCCACGCGATCTGGGTGGAGGCGGCGGGAGGTGGCCACGGGCGCGGCGGCGGGTGTATCCGGGTGGAGGCGGCCGAGGGTGGCGGCCACTCGATCCGGGTGGAGGCAACGGGGGGTGGCCACGGGGGCGGCGGCGGCTGTATCCGGGTAGAGGCGACGGGAGGAGGTGAAGCCCGGAGCTGGGCTCGCGGCCCGGGCCCCCAAAGGGGGACGGCCGCCGCTGGGCCCTCCATGGTCACCTCCGCCCTGCCCTCCACGTGCTCCTCCCTGGGTGCGCCATCGCTGGCTCCCACCGGGAACGACGAGGCCAAGATTACCGGCGGGCACCACGGCGTCCGCAGCCGGACCCGGGTGCCCGTCCTGGGACCGCTACCTGATATGCACTCCGGAAATGGCCCGGGCGATGATCAGGCGCTGGATCTCGGAGGTCCCCTCGAAGATCGTGTAGATCTTCGAGTCGCGGTGCCAGCGTTCGACGGGGTGATCGCGGATGTACCCGTACCCGCCCATGATCTGGATGGCCTGCTCGGTCACCCATACCGCCGTCTCACCGGCGTAGAGCTTTGACATCGACCCCTCGCCGGCCTCGAACGCCTGGCCCGTCGCACCCATCCACGCGGCCCGCCAGACGAGCAGCCGGGACGCGTCGACCCGCATCTTCATGTCTGCCAGCTTGAAGGCGATCCCCTGGTTCTCGATGATGAGGCGGCCGAACGCCTTGCGCTCCTTGGCGTAATCGAGGGCGTACTCGTAGGCGGCCCGGGCGATGCCCAGCGCCTGCGCGCCGACCGCCGGGCGTGACGCCTCGAAGGTGGCCATGGCCGCCTGCGAGTTCGACCGCTTGCCTTCGCGGGCGCGGGCCAGCTTCTCGTCGAGCTTGTCTTTGCCCCCGAGCAGGCAGTGCCCGGGCACGCGCACGTCGTCGAGGATGACCTCGCCGGTGTGCGAGGCGCGGATGCCCATCTTCTTGAACTTCTGGCCGGCGCTCAGCCCGGGCGTGCCCGGGGGCACGATGAAACTGGCCTGGCCGCGGGAGCCCAGCTCGGGCTCGACGGCGGCCACCACCACGTGCAGGTCGGCCATGCCGCCGTTGGTGATCCAGGTCTTGGTGCCGTTGAGCACCCACTCGTCCTTCGCCTCGTCGTACTGGGCACGCGTGCGCAGAGAGCTCACATCGGAACCGGCGTCGGCCTCGGACACGCAGAACGCCGCTACCTGGAGCTTCTCGGGGGTCCCGAAGCATTGGGGGCCCCACTCGACCAGCTGCTCGGGCGTGCCGTTGGCGGCGATGCCGGCCAAACCGAGCGAACTGCCGAAGATGGCCAGCGCGATGCCGGCGTCGCCCCAGGCCAGCTCCTCACTGGCGATAGGGAGCGTGAGCCCGACCGGGTCGAAGAAGCACTGGGTCATGAACTCGAACGAGTAGAGCCCGACCCTGGCGGCCTCTTCCATGACCGGCCAGGGGGTCTCTTCGCGCTCGTCCCACTCGTGGGCGACAGGGCGGATCACCTGCTCGGCAAAGTCGTGGACCCATTTCTGGATGCTCAACTGGTCGTCGTTGAGCGCGAGCGAGAAGTCGGCCATGTCCTCCCCTTCGTTCCGCCCCGCCGGACGGGGTCACCGCGGCGGCGAGGCTGCCGTGCCCGGCGGGCTTCGGCTCGGTCCGGCTCCTCGTCGCCTTTGTTACTCAACGGTAACCTGGAACGGAGGGGCATGACAACCTTCTGCCGAGCACGCTGGTAGCACGCCCCTGACCAGGGACGACTCCTGGCCCGGGCCACGCCCGGGGCGCCTCACCGGTGGAGCCGGGTCCCCTCCGGGCCATCCTGGACCACCCAGCCCAAAGCGGACAGGGCGTCGCGCAGCTCGTCGGCCCGGGCCCAGTCGCCCGCCGCCCGGGCGCCGTCGCGCTCGGCCACCAGCGACGCGCTCTCGGCATCGACGGTGCTCTCCCGGCCACCGACGGCCAGGCCCAGTGCCCCGGCCAGGACCATGGCGCTGCGCGCGCCGCGGCGGGCACCCTCGTGGTCCCCGCCGTCGGCCGAGGCGTTGGCCCTCCGGACCAACTCGAAGATCCCGGCCAACGCCTCGGGTGTGTCGAGGTCGTCGTCCATCGACCCGAGGAACCGGTCGAGTGCTTCCGCCTCGACACCGGAGGAGCGCGCCGTGTCGGCGTCGAGGGCGCCGGGAATCGCCTCCACGCCAAAGCGCCGTGACGCGGCGTCGAGGCGGGCCAGGGCCTCCTCGGCGTCGGCGACGGTGCGGGGCGTGACCTCCAGCGGCTTGCGGTAGTGGCTCCGGAGGACCAGGAGGCGATAGGCGCGCCCGTCGGTGCGGGCCAGGAGGTCCGACAGCGAGGTGAAGTTGCCCAGCGACTTCGACATCTTCTCGTTCCCGACCATGACGAAGCCGTTGTGGACCCAGTGCCGGGCGAAGGGGCGACCGAGGGCCACGGCCTGGGCACGCTCGTTCTCGTGATGGGGAAAGGCCAGGTCGATGCCGCCCCCGTGGAGGTCGAACCCATCGCCGAGGAGGTCGAGCGACATCACCACGCACTCGGTGTGCCAGCCCGGACGGCCCGGACCCCACGGCGACGGCCACGAGGGCTCGCCGGGCTTGGACTTCTTCCAGAGGGCAAAGTCCGCCGGCGACCGCTTCTCGTCGCCCGGCTCCACCCGTGCCCCCGATCGCAGGGAGTCGAGGCTCTGGTGGGCGAGGAGGCCGTACCCGTCGACGGTGTCCACCGACAGGTAGACGCCGTCGCTCGTCTCGTAGGCCGAGCCCCGATCGGCCAACGCCACGATGAGCGCCACCATCGCATCGACATAGGCGGTGGCGTGGGGCGTGTCGGTGGGTCGCTTCACCCCGAGGCCGTCCATCGCCTCCCACCACACCGCCTCGTATTGCTCGGCCACCGCCGTCGACGAGCGGCCCTCGGCGTTGGCCTTGGCGATGATCTGGTCGTCGATGTCGGTGATGTTCGACACGTAGTGGACGTCGAGGCCCTGGAATTCGAGGTACCGGCGCAGCACGTCGAACACCAGGGAGAAGCGCCCGTGGCCGATGTGGGGCACGTCGTAGACCGTCGGCCCGCAGACGTACATGGACACTCGACCCGGGTCCCTGAGCCCCAGAGGCCGGGGCTCCCCCGTCGCCGTGTCGTACAGGCGCAGCACTCGGGTACCGTAACCCGATCGTGGACACCACAGTGACGACCGCCGCACCCCGCCCGGAGCTCGAGCCGCCGCGGCCCCCCGTCGTCCCCGAGCGCCCCGGCCTCGAGGGCCTCGAGGACAAGTGGGCGGCGCGCTGGGAGGCGGACGGCACCTACCGCTTCGACCGTCTCGCCCCCGCCGACGCCGTCTTCGCCATCGACACCCCGCCGCCGACGGTGTCGGGATCGCTCCACGTCGGGCATGTCTTCTCGTACACCCACACCGACACCGTGGCCCGCTACCGCCGCATGCTCGGCCGCGAGATCTTCTACCCGATGGGATGGGACGACAACGGCCTGCCCACCGAGCGCCGGGTGCAGAACCACTTCGGCGTGCGCTGCGACCCGAGCCTCCATCACGACCCGGACTTCGCACCGCCCGAGCACCCCGGCAAGGACCAGCTGCCGGTGTCGCGCCCCGACTTCGTCGCGCTGTGCCACCGGCTGACCGCGGAGGACGAACAAGCCTTCGAGCACACCTGGCGCCATCTCGGGCTGTCGGTGGACTGGAGCCTCACCTACACCACCATCTCGCCCGAGGCCCAACGGGCGAGCCAACGTGGATTCCTGCGCCTGCTCGCCGGCGGCCACGCCTACAGCACCGAAGCCCCCACCCAGTGGGACGTGGACTACCAGACGGCGGTCTCCCAGGCCGAGATGGAGGACCGCGAGCTCCCCGGGGCCTACCACCGCATCCGCTTCGACCGGGTGGGTGACGGGCCGACCGGCGCCGGGCCCGACGCCATCGAGATCGAGACCACGCGCCCCGAGCTCCTCGCCGCGTGCGTCGCCCTGGTGGCCCACCCCGACGACGAGCGGTACCGGACGTCGTTCGGCACCGAGGTGCGTACCCCGCTCTTCGGCGTGCGCGTGCCCGTCGTCGCCCACGAGCTGGCGGACCCGGACAAGGGATCGGGCATCGC
>Ga0181536_10000329_pt1 | contig 57423 bp, 60 predicted proteins | sample PEATcosm2014_Bin_41_FD_121105 | JGI IMG/M metagenome (GOLD analysis project Ga0181536, IMG submission 121105) | Peatland microbial communities from MTU Mesocosm Facility, Houghton, MI, USA - PEATcosm2014_Bin17_60_metaG | ecosystem: Environmental > Terrestrial > Soil > Wetlands > Peat | place...
TAACGTCCCGCAGGGCGAACTGAAGTTCGCCCCTGCACGCTAAAGCGTGCGCCACGTACCGGCGTCAAGTTCTCTGACATTGGTGACGACCCGCAGGGTCGTTCACGCTAAAGCGTGCGCCACAACGTAACGTTATGCGGAGGCGCGCGCGTAACGCAGAGGCCGCGCCATCGTTCCAGGCGTTACGCGCAACTGCGGACGTTCCCACCGACGCTTCCAGGACATCCAAGCCAGGCCGACCACGTGAAAGACTTCCTTCATGTTCAGGGGCTTGGCCAGGACATTGTATGCGCCCAGGTTCAGCACCTCGGACCACAAGCGGTCGTCCGCCATGCGGGAAGTAACCACCAGCAGCGGCGAACACGGCATCGTGCCAAGCTGACATAGGACATCCTGCCACGAACCGTCCGTCAGTTCGCTCTCGCAGATGACCACCGGCGTGGTGTTTTCCGACAGAAATTCGAGCGCTTCCCGCTGGGTGCGGGCGCCATATTGTTGCCAGTTCGAATGTTTCAGGATGTCATGCAGATGTTGATGATCCTCGTCAAACGGACTGATTAACAGCACTTTGACGGCTCTCTGCGCGACGGCTTGGGTGTCTTCGCTATTCATGGCCTCGTCCTCCTTGGCCTGATGCACCAGACATCAAGGCAAATTTATCGGGAATAATTAATATTAGCACACTGTGCATATTTGTCGAGCATTTTCTCAACAAATATCCGGAATTCCGGAAAATTAGGTACTGTTTTAGACTCGCGCGACCACCACTGAGGGCTGGGTAACATGGGTACGCACCAATCGCCCCAGCACCCCGATGAAGCGTGGCGCATCGTTCAGCCCGGGCACCATTCGGTACTCCTGAATCCCCAACCCGAGAGCCTGCGCGCGATGCTCGATCTCGATTTCGTGCAGCGTTTCCACATGGTCCGACACGAAGGAGACGGGAATCACCAGCACGCGCCGGCTGCCCTGGCCAGCCAGCCGCTTGAGCGTAGCGTGCATGGAAGGTTGCAGCCATTTCGATGCGCCGACCTTGCTCTGATAGCAGAGGTGCCGCCGTCCCGGCCAACGCCCCTGGCTCCAGACCAACTCGACGGTGCGCTCGATCTGCCGCTGGTATGGATCGCCCGCGTCGATCACTGTCATCGGCACGCTGTGCGCGCTGAACACCATATCCACTTCGGCTGGATTGTCGAACGCGGCCAGCGACTCATCGATCGATTTCACCAGCGCGTCGATGTAGCCGGCATCTTCATGAAACCCGGTCACCGCATGCACCCGCGGATTCCACCCGTTCGGCTGGAAGCGGCGTTTCCATTCGTTCAGGCTGCTGCCGGTGGTGGTGCGGGAATACTGCGGATAGAGCGGCAGCAGCACCACCTCGTCCGGCGCGTGCGCCTCGAGCTCGCGAATGGCTTGCGCGGTGAACGGATGCCAGTAGCGCATGGCCACCACCACGCGGGCGTCGAAATCGCGCCGCAACTCGGCTTCCAGCGCCCAAGCCTGCCGTTCGGTAAATCCCAGGATGGGCGAGCGGCCCCCGATCGCGGCGTAGTGACGGCGCACGTGCCGTGCGCGCGTGGTGGAAATCAGGCGCGCCAGCGGCTGCCGCGCAATGCGCGCGAACGGAAAGTCGATGATGTCGGGATCCGAGAAAAGATTGTAGAGAAACGGCTCGATGGCTTCGAGCGAATCCGGTCCACCAAGCTGAAAAAGAACGACCCCTATTTTGTGCCCCGCGCTGTAGACAGACATCCCGATTAGTTTGAGTGTACCCTACTTTGCAAACGTGGCGCACGCTTCAGCTCGCCGAAGAGCGGGGCTAAAGCCCCGCGCGGGCTGAAGCCCGCCCTCCAGAGCGCGAACTGAAGTTCGCCGGAGCACGCTAAAGCGTGCGCCACATGCCACACTAGAGGGATGCCTCTGTTGCGCCTGATGCTGCTCGCCGGCGTTGGGCTATCGCTGTTTGCCCAAGCGCCCTGCAATAATACGCCAGCCTTCACGCCGTGCGAGTTCGTGTTCGACCTGAATCCGCAGGAAGCCGCCGCGCACCCGAACCCGTACGTGGATGTCGATCTATCCGCCGAATTCCGTTCGCCCCACTTCCATACTTTCAAGCTGCCTGCGTTCTGGGATGGAGGCCAGCGTCTGGTGATCCGCTTTACGCCCACCGAGGCAGGGGAATGGCTCTGGCGCGTCAGCAGCAATATCCAGCGGTGGGAGGGCCAGTCGGGCGCTTTTACAGCGGCGGAATCCGATGCGCCGGGATTCGTGCGCGCGGCCAACGTGCATCATTGGGCCTGGAGCGCGGGACTCGGCCACCAACCGCACCTCTGGATGGGCGACACCCTGTACCCGTTTGCCTTCCTTGCCCAGATGGACCAGGCGCTTTTTCAGCGCATCGTGGATACCCGCGCGGCGCAAAAGTTCAACCACATACGCGGCCTGGTGCTGGGCACGCCGGAACAAGCCGCCCGCATTTTCCCCTCGCCTGACCGGCCCAACGTGGAGCATTTCCAGCACCTCGACCAGTCGATCCGCTACATGAATCAGAAGGGCATCGTCGCGGACCTGATCCTGGCCGGGCCGCAAAACCAGCTCACGCGCCTGTTTCCCAATTGGCAGCAGCGGCAGCGTTATGTCAGTTATATCGTGGCGCGTTATGCGGGCATGAATGTCACCTGGCAAGGCGTGCAGGCGTTCGAAACATACTCGACCGGCCGCGCACTGATGAAGGAGATCGGCGGGCTGCTGAAGCAGATGGATCCTTACCAGCATCCCCGCACCAGCGGCAACCTGGCGACCTCCGGTCCGCTGATGGACGACGCGTGGATGGGTTTCGTCGCGCACCATACGGGCGACGATCAGGTCTGCGCCATTGAGCACCAGCTCTTCGCCACGCCGTTCGTCAACCTGAAATTCGCGGGCGAGGACAGCGGCGCCGGCAAGTCGCAGCCCGACGACGTGGATAGCAACGCCTTCCGCCATCGCCTCTGGAACGCGGCGATGGATGGCGATTACCTCACTTACTTCAATAGCGGCACCGCGGGCGCCGGCAACATCCCGGTCGAGGCGCGGTACCTGGATTCGCCCGGCGCGAAGGCCATGACCGTGTGGTACAACCTCTTCGCAGGCAGCCGCCACTGGGAGTTGGAGCCTTATTTCGACGTGGATGGCGGCCGCGCGGTAGCGGTGCCAGAATTCCACATACCGCTCGGAGCAGGCGGACTGGGTGACGAGGATGTCATCTCGGCAGTCGAATATATCGTCTACGTGGAGAATCCCCGACCCGTGGAGTTGCGGGTGGAAAACCATAGTTACGACGTCGCCTGGATCAACCCGATCGACGGCGAAGAACTCAAGGAGAAGAAAGGTTATCACGGCGAGCATTTCACCGGATCGCCGCCGGATAACTCCCACGATTGGGTGCTGCACGTTTCGCGCGAAGGCCACAAGGCGGGCATGCTGAAGTCTTACAAGTTCGAGTCGCGGCGCATCGATATGCAAGTAGTGGAGCAGGAGGTGCAGAAGGTGCCCTTCGAGATCGCGCAGCCGGCGGACACGGCGATTTCGGAGACGAAGCTGCCCTGGTTCGAGGCCAAGTTCAAAAAGGAATCGCGCGCCACGCGCTCCATGATGTGGCTCTGGACCGGCGAGGCCACCGTGGATGGCGAGGGATATCGCGTCCTCGGGACCGGCCAAAAAGGCACGGTCAGTTTCCCGCCTAATATCGCCGTGAATTATCCGGCGGTGATGGACCTGCGCCTTTACGGCATGAACGCCAACGGCAAAGTCTACAGCGTGGACAAGACTTACCAGCTCGAAAAGTGACCGAACTGATTCTGGCGGTAGACACCACGCACGAATTCAGCAGCCTGGCGCTGTTGCGCGGCCCAGTGGCGCTGGAAGAGGTGTTGCTGCATTCGCCCAAAGGGTTCGGCCAGATTCTCTTCGGCCGCCTCGGAGAACTGCTGGCGCGGCATACCTCGAAACCGGCGGACGTGGATTGCTTCGCGGCGGCGTCCGGCCCGGGATCGTTCACCGGCGTGCGCATTGGACTGGCCTCGATCAAGGGACTCGCGGAGGCCACCGGCAAGCCCGCGGTAGCGGTGTCGAACCTGGCGGCGATGGCCCGGTATGGCTCGGCTGCGCTGCGCGCGGTAGTGCTGGATGCGCGGCGCGGCGAAGTCTACGGGGCGGTGTACGACGCGTGCGGCGCGGTGGTGGCGGCGGAAACCGTGATGCCATTCACGGCATGGCTGCGCACTTTGCCGGAGGGCGAGATCGAGTTTGTAGCGACGGATTTCAGTCCATTCGCGGCGGCGCTCGAGGGCACGCGTTTTGCGGGAGCGGTGGTGACGACGGCGCCGCGTGCGCTGGCTGCCGCCGTGGGGCGCATTGCTTACGAGCGATGGCGCGCCGGGCAGGCTGGCGACCCGGCCGGCATCGATGCGAACTACGTGCGCCGGTCCGACGCCGAGCTGTTCTGGAAGGAGTATTGATGGAACCGAAGTGGCTGGATTGGGCGCGGCGCCTGCAGGCCATCGCGCAAAGCGGCCTCGCCTATTCGCCGAGCCAATATGATCGTGAGCGCTACGAGGCGGTGCGCGAAATCGCGGCCGAGATGATGGCGGACGGATCGGCGAGCGCGGTCGTGCCCATCCGCGATCTCTTTGCCGGGCAGGCAGGGCACGCCACGCCCAAGGTGGACGTACGCGGCGCGGTGTTCCGCGACGACAGGATTCTGCTGGTCCTGGAGCGCGTGGATGGGGGGTGGACGCTGCCTGGCGGATGGGCCGATGTGGGCGAGTCCGCGGCGGAAGCCACGGTGCGCGAGGTGCGGGAGGAATCCGGCTACCAGACTCGTGCGGTGAAACTGCTGGCGCTGTACGACCGCAATCGCCATGGCCACCCGGCTATCCCGTTCCATGCTTACAAGGTCTTCTTTCAGTGCGAGTTGATTGGGGGGGAAGCAGCTTCGAGTCACGAGACTGCGGGCGTGGATTGGTTTGGTGAAGGGGAATTGCCGGCGCTGTCGACGTCGCGCGTTACCGCGGCGCAGATTCGGCGGTTTTTTGAGCACTACCGGCATCCGGAGTGGTTCGCGGATTTCGACTGAGGGGGAAGCGGGGCTTAAGCCCCGCGCGGGATAAATCCCGCCCTCCTATTCCGCTTCGTAGAGCTTGTTGCCGGATATGTATGTGGATTTGATTGAGATTGATAGATTAGATTTATTAAAGTAATACTCTATGATGTCTGCTCGGTCTCCTGGGACCAGGCCGGCGGTGCGGCCGGGGACGTGGCCGGCTCGGGCGGCGTTGGTGGTGGCCATGCTTACGGCGTCGGCCAAGCTGAGCCCCGCGATACGCATGAGGTTTTCAACGCCGCGGTCCATGCGGAGCGCAGAGCCGGCCAGGCGCTCCTGACCCACCAGCATGACGCGTTGGTCCGCAGTGAGCTCGACGGCCTGCTCGCCCAACCAATAGCGACCGGGTGGACAACCGGCAGGGGCGGCGGCGTCTGTGATCAACACAGAGCGCGCCACGGTCTTGGCGCGCAGGGCGACCTTCAGGAAAGAGGCCGGCAGATGGATGCCGTCCACGATGAAATCCGCCATCAGGCGGTCTTCCGCCAGTTGTTCCCAGAGGTAATTGGGATGACGCCGCAAGACGGGATGCGCGCCGTTGCCCAGGTGCGTGGAAAGCGATGCGCCGGCGCTGACCGCATCGGCGAGCTGCTGGGTGGTGGCATTGGTATGGCCGATGCTGGCCACCACTCCATCGGCGGTGATGGCTTCGATATAGCGCAGAGCCTCCGGCCAATCGGGTGCCAGGGTGACGATGCGGACCTGGTTGCCGGTGGCTTCCTGCCAGCGGCGGAATTCGTTGAGATCCGGCGGGCGCACCCAGCGGCGCGGATGTGCGCCGCGCGGACCATCGTCCGGCGAGATGTGCGGACCCTCGACATGGAAGCCGTCGATGGCCACGCCTTCGCGCAGTGTTTCCTGGGCGCACATGAGGTTGCGCAGTGCGCCCAGCATATCGGCCGGCGAGCCGGTGATGACGGTGGGATAAAAGCGCGTGACACCGGTGGCGAAGAGGCCGCGGATGGCGCGCGCGATGTGTTCCGGAGTACACTTGGGATCGTTAAAGTCCGTTCCGAGAAAGCCATTCACCTGGATGTCGATGAACCCTGGAGCGAGATAGAGTCCGCCTGCATCGCTCACAGGCTCGACGGCGGAGATGGCGCCGTCGAAGGTGAGGGAGACCGGTGTTCCGCCGAAAGTTTCAATTCCGATACAATTCATGCAGGCTCTGCTTTATACACAGGATAGCCACAGTGCGCGGCTGGCAAGCGAAAGATTCTGCAACTCCATAAAGTTGTTGAAAAGGGCCGCAAAACTAAAATTCTCTCTGGCAATCGCGGGGTGCATAGGCTACAAAGAAATAGTCCATCGGCTGCAGCGCATCCCGGAAAGCAAATCTCGGGGGAGGTGGCCTTCCGGGGTGTGCGGGCAGCTAATCACTTGTCAGCGCCCACCGGCTGTCGCGCGTGCACCGGCGACAGCCATCCATAGCGGTCGGGCGCCGTGCTGTCGATCACCGCAAAAAACTCCTTTTGCAACTTCTCCGTGATGGGGCCGCGATGGCCCTCGCCGACCGGGATGCGGTCGATAGAGCGAATGGGCGTGATCTCGGCGGCGGTTCCGGTAAAGAACACCTCGTCGGCGATATAGAGCATCTCGCGCGGCACGATGTTTTCGACCACCGGGATATCCAGATCGTGGGCCAGGCGCAGAACGCTGTCGCGCGTGACGCCGGGCAGCACCGAGGCGCCCAGCGGCGGCGTGTAGAGACGGCCGTCGCGGACCAGGAAGATATTCTCGCCGGACCCCTCGCTCACATAGCCGGCTTCGTCGAGTGCGATACCTTCGGTGTAGCCGTTGGTGATGGCCTCCATTTTGATGAGCTGCGAATTCATGTAATTGGCGCCAGCCTTGGCTAGGGCGGGGAGGGTATTGGGCGCAATGCGCTTCCAGCTTGAGACGCAGACGTCGACGCCGCCGGCGAGGGCTTCCTCGCCCAGATACTTGCCCCAGAGCCAGCAGGCCAGGTAGACATCCACCGGGTTGTTGAGCGGGTTCACGCCCATGTCGCCATAGCCGCGGATGGCGATGGGACGGATGTAGCAGGATTCCATGTCGTTGACGCGGACCAACTCCAGCATGGCTTCGGCGAGCTGGTCGCGCGTGTAGCCGAGATCCATGCGGTAGATTTTGGCGGAATCGGTCAGGCGGCGCACGTGATCGCGCAGGCGGAAAACGGCGGGGCCGGCGGGGGTGGCATAGCAGCGTATGCCTTCGAAGACGCTGGTTCCGTAATTGACCACGTGGGAGAGGATGTGGATGGTGGCCTGTTCCCAGGGGATGAAACGTCCGTTGTGCCAGATTCGTTGGGTGGGCGTCAGCATGGCTTAATTATAACTTAGACGGTTGGAATGGACTGGAAATGTGTGAAGGCAGGCTCGTGGCGCGATCCCGGTGGCGAAGGGCGATCGAGGCCGGAGCCTTTGTTCGCTTTCGGGTTGCAGCAGGTTGCACCTTGTTGCATTTCGTCACTTTCTGGCTCGGGGGCGGCGGGTGCGAAAGAATACGGTTTTCCGTTGCGTCGCGTAACATTGTGTCGCCAAGGACGGGTGGCGTCGCGGGCGGTACGATACCCCCATTTGCGCACGGGCGATACCCCCATTTTTTGGGTTCGGTCCGTATTTTGGGTAGTGGGTCAGTTTGCCTGCGCGCTGCAAGCCGCCTGAAAGGCGGCTGCGGGCATTGATTGCCCGCCCTCCAAGCAAACTGACCCACTACCGTATTTTGCCGTTGCAGTTGTGCACGGTTGGGCGGTTTGGTGCTTCTCCGACCGATGAGTGGCATCCCGATTTGATTATATAGTGGGTCGCGGCATTTGGCGGCGGCAACCGGCTGGAACGTGTTGAAAGGGCAGGGAAGAGGCTTGTTCGCGGGGCGGTGACCGGAATCTGGGAACGGCAGGCCTGGCTTATTGCACCGGCGGGTTTCCGTTCCCGCCGTGCCCTATCGAATTGATAAACCGCTGCAGCTTCTCTTCGGTGACTAATTGGGCCGCCGCGAGCTGGCTGATTTTCTCGTCCAACTCCGAACTGCGCCTCCGCGCATTGCGCGCCTCCCGCACACCCACGGCGACGGCCCGCCGGAGATAGGCGCGCATGGCGGCATCAGCCCGGCGAATATCGGCCATTTCACCGCTCCTCCGCGGCTTTTGCCCGCGCCTCGCCGTCCGCCTGTAAGTGCGCGAGGAGCTCAAGGCTCTGCGTCAGGGCTTCGAGGCGTTCGTCGATTGTCACGTCTATTCAATCTTCGCTTCTTCCGCGCCGATCTGTCAAACGGGCCGGATCGAGCCGAGCCGGCCACGGTGAAACTTAACTACTAAAGGCCCTGAGTGGCGCACGCTTCAGCACCAGCGGCCCTGCGGGCCGTCACCAATGTCAGAGAACTTGACTCCGGTGCGTGGCGCACGCTTTTAGCGTGCAGGGGCGAACTTCAGTTCGTCCTGCGGGACGTTAGTCCCGCTAGATCAGTGACTTGCGCAGTGGTTCTCTGGAGAGAGCATGCCGCCGTGGGCTTCAGCCCAGGTCCGACGGTCATCCGAAGATGGCGAGCTGAAGCTCGCCAAAGAGCGGGGCTAAAGCCCCGCGCGGGCTGAAGCCCGCCCTCCATCTGGCCGGCGTCATTTCACCGGTCCGATGCTGAGGGCGATCTGCTTCGCGATGTCGTCCTTCACCTTGGGCAACTGGAACGTCACTGCCGCGTGGCAGCGGCCTTTGCCGCCCTTGCCGGGCACGCTCGCGTGGTATTGTTTCGAGGCGCCCGCCTTGTTGGAGTAGAACACGCGCTTGTCCGTGTTTTCGATCATCTGATCCGCCAACAACTTCTGTACGGCTTCCGGCATCGGCTGGAGGCGGTCAACATCCGAGGTCACCACCAGCATTCCTTCCAGCATGTTCTGGACGTGCGCCACACCGGGCTCCTTTCCTGGCGCCCAGTCCGGTGGAATTGCGGCCTGGCAAGCCCCTTGTTTATCCTTGACGATGTTCCACCCCGCAGGGACCGTCTGCGCGGCTGCCATGCCGCACAGCGCGAGCAAAAGACCTGATGTAAGCAGCGGTTGCATAATAGCTCCTGGGAGAAGCTTACGCTCCTTGCGGTTCGAAATCAAGGAATTAGAGGCCTGAAAATAGGAAACATGGAACCGGGTCGCGGCTCGATAACATCCGAGCGTAGAATAGCCCTATGCGCATTGCGGTGATTTCGGACATCCACGACAACCTTTGGAATCTGGCGGCGGCCATCGAGCATGTGAGCGCATCGGCGGATGCGTTGATCTGCTGCGGCGATTTGTGCTCGCCGTTCGTGATGGATGTGCTGGCGCGGTTTCCGGGGCGGGTGGACATCGTATTCGGGAACAACGACGCGGATCTGTTCCGGATTACGCGCAAGTCTTCGGAGCGGGTGCGCGTGCATGGCGAATTCTTCGAGACGGAACTGGGCGGGAAGAAGTTCGCGGTGAACCACTTCGACTACCTGGCGCGGCCGATCGCCGCCGCGGGGCTATACGACATCGTCTGCTACGGGCACAACCACGACTTCAGCGTGGCGCGGGTAGGCGGGACGCTGGCCATCAATCCGGGGCCGATTATGGGGGCGCGGTTTCCGGGCGGCAAGTGGCAAGATGTGCTGTCGACGTTTGTGATCGCGGACACGGAGGTTGGGAGGGTGGAGGCTTTTGGCATCCATGCCGACGCCGGGACAGCCCGGAGAGTCGCGCGGCACGCGTTCGAGGTTGGGGAGGGCTGGCCGGGTTAGCTACGGATTTGGCTGGCGCGGAGGAACTCGCCCATAGCGGAGATCAGCTTGTCGATGCGGGCGTCGGTCTCGCGGAAGCGCCTGTCCGTTTCGCGGTCGCGGGTGGCGGTTTCCAGGATGAAAGTGTCCAGGTGAGTGGCGATCGCGTCGACGCGACCGGCCAATTGGTCCAGTTGCCTTTGGGTGTCGCGCCAGAGTCCGCGGAGTTCGTCGCGGTCCTTGTGGCGTTCTTCGGCCAGACCCGCAGTGACGTGCTCGATCCGCGCGAATCGCTCGTCGATGGTCATGGTTTTCCTCAGTATAAACTGAAACAGGCTGGGCGATGAAGCCAGTTAGGTTAGCTTCCGATAACGAATATTATGTAAACTTATTGCCGGCGGCCGGGCAAACAACAAAAAAAGCGGGTCCGTACCACGAAGTGCTGGTACGGACCCGAGGGAAGAAACTGACCTTTTTACCGGTGTCCGCCGCCACCGCCATGGGAACCGCCACCGCCGCTGGTGTGCGAGCTTCCACCGGAAGAATGGCTGCTCGTTTCGCTGCGCGGCGCGCTGCGCGTCCCACTGCTCTGCGAGGATTTCTCGCGCACCACGGGAGGCGCGACACGGATGGACTGCTGACCACCGCCGCTGGCAGGCGCGGGCGCTGCGTAGGGACGATATCCCGAGGCGCCGGGCTGCCCGTACGCCGGCCGCGGTGAATATGAACCGCTAGGACGCGGCTCGCCAAAGCGCTGCCATCCGCTGCTTCGATCCGGAGCGTAGCCGCCCGCATTGCGAGTCGCAGGCGCCGCTGGTGACGGCTGAGTTGCCGGCCGCCAGGAACCCACGCTGGGAGCAGCGCTGCGGGTCTGCCCCGCCCCAGGCGAAGCTGGGCTGGTGGTACTGCGCCAAGCGCCGGCCGCTGCGCCGCCGCCTCCACTGCGCGCCATAGCCGCGGCCGCCGGCTGCCGGCTGAACTGTTGCATGGCCCTTTGTTGCTCGGCGAAAGGAACCCGCTGTACCGGGGCCGACGCCGTACGGCCGAAGAAGCGAACATTGTCCGAACTGCGCGGAATGCCGGCCACTGCGCGGTTCGAATACCGGAGATTCGCGGCGCTCGGCGCCACCGGCAACTGGCCGCGGACCAAGCCCGCCTCGCGAATCTGCGCGCCCGTAGTCCGCGAAATCGCGCTGAACCTTCCCTGCCGGAAGTCCGTCGCGCTCACGGCGGAGATGCCATTCGCCACGCGGGCGTTACGATATATGTTACTGACATTTGCGTTCGTAACATTCACGCCACGGTTGAAGAAACCGGGATTGCGAAATCCGGCGTAGAACCCGTGGCCCCACCACGCGTATATAGGCTCGAACGGGGCCAGCGCGACCCAGCCGATATTGCCAAACCCGAAACCTACGCCCAAGCCCGGCCCGAATCCAAAGAAAGCCACCATGGCGGGCGACCAATAATGACGTCCGAAACCGCCGGGATACCAGCACCAGCCATGCAGACCTGAAAAGAACCAGCGGCCGTAGTGAAACGGCGCCCAACCCCAGGGGTCGTAACTGACCCAGGTCCAACCATAATAGTCTTCCCAGACCCAGCGGCCGTTCTGATACGGCGCCCAATCGGGACCGACCTCCGGGCTCCAAACTTGGCCATAGGAAGGCTCATTCACCCACTCGCCGTGGTTGTCCAGATCTTCGGCACCGTACATATCCTGCGGCACGTTGCTATAGCTTGGGGAGCTAAGCATCTCCCGGTCGCGCTGTTCGTTCCAGCGGTCCCACTCGTCGAGCGCGATAGCGGGCACGATGCGGAATTCAGGATCGGCGGGGTCGCCGCGCGTCAGCATGGTTTGTCCCGCCTGCAATTGCTGGGTGCCTTTAGGCGTGACGACTTCCACAGAGCCCAGGCGCACCGTGATTTCCGTCTGACCATCAGCTTGAGCATAGATGCGGTAAGCACCGATGTGAGAAGGTCTTACGGAAACAGTTGGGGTATCGATCTCAACCTTTGCTTGAGATTCCCGCAGAACGCGGAAGCTGACCGTGCCGTGAGCTACTTGCAGGTGGTAGTGGTTGTATCCCAACTCCGCCAGGCGGATCTCGGCATTGGCGCCAATGCGGACCAGGTTCGCGGAATCGAACTGCACTTCAGCGCGGGAGCCGGTGCCCGTCGAAACCCGATCTTCCACCATGAGCGGTGCGTTGATGACCGCCGCCACCCAGTCGCCGGAATCTCCCCGGCGGACCGATACTTCGCCGCCGACGATACTGATGCGAGCCACTCCGCGCTCCGGAGCTCCGGTATCCTGCATCGGAGCGGTTTCCTGGGCGTGCAGGATCGGGGCGGCCACTATCAACATTGCGGCAGCGAGGTATCCGGAAGAGCGGGCGTGGCGTGGCATGATCTTCATCAACCGCCCTGTTCATGGCAATTGATGGTCCACAACTCAATTCACGCCAATTCAGCGACTTACATAATCTGGCGCACCACGGGTCGATGGCTGAAAACCACCAGTGTGATTGGAAAGCAGCAACCCGGGCCGAGTGCCGGCTTGACGGGGTATAATGTTTGCGGCCGATGGATTCACCTGTCTTGCAGGACAAGCCCCACGAGCGGATTCTAGTAGCGGAGGACAACCCCGTGTTTCGGGAGATGCTGCGCAAGATGCTCGTGGAATGGGGCTACGAGGTGATTGCGGTCTCGAATGGCCAAGAAGCCTGGGACCTCCTGCGGCAGGAGAACGGGCCGCGCCTGGCGCTATTGGATTGGATGATGCCGGGCATGGAGGGCGCGGAGGTCTGCCGGCAAGTGCGCGCCCGCATCCGCGACCGGTATGTTTACATAATGCTGCTGAGCGCTCGCGCGGAATTGGAGGACGTGGTGGACGGCATGGACTCGGGCGCGGACGACTACATCATGAAGCCTTTCGAGGTAGACGAACTGCGCGCCCGCTTGCGCGCCGGACGGCGAGTGCTGGCCTTGCAGGACGAACTGGTGGAGGCGCGCGAGGCGCTGCGCGAGCAGGCGACGCGTGACGGACTCACGGGATTGTGGAACCGCACAGCCATCTTCGACATTCTCCAAAATGAACTGGCCCGCTCCCGCCGGAGCGGCGAACCGCTGATCGTGCTGATGGCCGATCTGGACGGGTTTAAGCCGGTCAACGACCGTTTTGGCCACCAAGCCGGCGACGCGGTGTTGCGTCAAGTGGCGACACGCATGAGGGCAGCGGTGCGGCGCTACGATTCGGTAGGCCGTTACGGCGGCGAGGAGTTTCTGATCGTGCTGCCCAGTTGCGAGCTTGTGGGGGGGCTGGCACTGGCGGAACGCATACGCCGGGCTATTGGCGCCGAGTGCTTCCGGGCCGGAGACGTCGAAATCCGGCTGACCTGCAGTTTGGGAGCGGCTTGTGCCAGCCCGCCGGCGATTCCGCCGGCCGACGACCTGGTGCGTGAAGCCGACGCCGCGCTTTACCGCGCCAAGCACCAGGGGCGGGACCGGGTGGAAGCGCCGGCGCAGTAAGGCGCGCTTTGCGCGCCGAAGAGCGGGGCTAAAGCCCCGCGCGGGCTGAAGCCCGCCCTCCATCAGGGCTGGCTGAAATAATCGGCATAAATCTGCTTACATCAGGATGCACTGGGTTATAATCATTATCGCCCCCCGAGTTTAGGTTTACATGTTCACACCCGCTACCGATGTTTCCCCCGATCCGTTGCAGCAACGGGTCTGGCCGATCATGAGTGGCCTCGTTCACGATCTGCGCCAACCGCTCAGCGTGATCGATGCCTGCGCCGACTATCTGAATCTGGTGTTGCCGGCCACCGATCATCGTGCGCGGCGACAATTGGAATTATTGCAAGAGCAAATCGGCGAGGCCAACCGCATTCTGCATGAAGCCCTGCTGAAGCTCGATTACAATGACGCGCCTGCGGTACCCGCCGATGCGCCGGCCGCCAGCAACCGATCGTTGACAAATGCGGCCAGCGCGGCGGTCACGTATTGAGGCGGCCGGACCGGAAAGCGCGGCTTGCCATCCAAAGACTCGAGGGCCACACCGTTCCAGAGCGGCTCCCGGATGCCGCACTCAATCACGACGCAGGCGTCGGCCCGGCTCAGGAAGCGCTGGGTGGACGCTTTGAAATCCCTTTGGGCGAAGTCCAGCACCACCAGGTATAAGTCCGGCGTCAGGAATTCGACGATGCTGTTGGATTCGACGATCAGGTTCCGGCTGGCGGCGTAGACCTCGCGCACTGACGGCATAGCGTCCGCAAGCTGGCCAGTGGCCGTGCGCACCCAGTAGGAGCTACGCGCGCCAGCCGCCAGGAAACGGCCTGTATCGGAATGGCCGGGGTGGAGTTCCTGGGCGATGGCATAGGGATGTTCGGGTGTTAGGGAACAGTCGCAGCCACGCTGGGTGATCTTCATGGCTGTCCAGTCGAATTGGGGCAGCGCTTGGATGAGGCCGGCTACCACCGACGTTTTTCCTATGTTGCGGGAATGCCCGCCGACTACGATTAGCATGGGGCTGAAGCCGCCTGAAAGGCGGCTGCGGGCAAAATTGCCCGCCCTCCAAGACTACTTTACATTCTCTTCCAGGTGCGTCAGGCGGCGCTTGAGATCGGCAAACTGGCGACGCATTTCGGGGAGCCGCGCCAGGTTGGCGAGCTGCTCCAGGTGCTCCTTCAAGGGACGCGCCGGCGTTCCCCAAACGGTTTGCCCGGAGCGCACAATTTTGGAAGTCAGGACGCCGCAGCCGGAGCCGAGCACCGCCCGCGATTCGATGCGGGCCTTGTCGCCAATACCGACTTGTCCGCCGATGACCGCGTAATCCTCTACCACCACGCCGCCCGAGAATCCGGTTTGCGCCGCCACTACCACGTGGCGGCCGATGCGGCAATTATGGCCGACGTGAACCATGTTGTCCAGCTTGGTGCCTTCGCCGATCACCGTGACGCCCAGCGCGGCCCGGTCGACGCACGAATTCGCCCCGATCTCCACGAAGTCGCCGATCTCGACGCGGCCCACCTGCGGGAACTTGTGATAGCGGTCGTGCTCGAAGACGTAGCCGAAGCCGTCGGCGCCGATCACGCAGCCGGAGTGCAGGATGACGCCGCGTCCGATGTCCACGTTGTCGTAAATCGTCACGTGCGCGTGCAGCACGCAGCCCTCGCCCAGCACCACACGTTTGCCGATCGAGCAGCCTGCGCCGATGCCGCTGGCCAGGCCGATGCGGCTGCTGTCGCCGATGCTGACGTGGGGCCCGATGGCCGCCAATGCGCCGATCTCCACATCCCTGCCGATCACTGCCGTGGGATGAATGCCAGGTTTCATCTCGACGGTGGGATAGAAGCGGTTCATGGCGCGCGCGAAGGCGGTGCGGGGCTCGGGCGCGCGAATCACGGTGCGGCGGCTAGGGCTGGGATAATCGGGCGGCACGATCAGGCAGCCGGCGGCGGAGGAATCGGCCAGCTCGATAGCCTTGCGGCCGCCCACGAAGGAAAGCTGGCTGCCGCCCGCGGTCTCCAACGGGGCCACGCCCGTCAGCTCCTTTTCGCCGTCACCTTCGAAGGTGGCGCCTAACCATTCCGCCAGTTCACGTACGCGCATGTCTTATGATACAAGCTGTGATTGTGATGCCACTAATTTCGAGGAGCCGCCGCGGGGCTGAAGCCCCGCGCGGGATAAATCCCGCCCTCCATGATTGCGCCAACGGCTAAGATTCATCCGGACGCCAAGATCGGGCCGGGAGTCGGCATCGGGGATTTCTGCGTGGTGGAGTCCGACGTGGAGATCGGCGCGGGTTGCGTGCTGGAACCCCACGTCTTTGTGAAGCGCTGGACCACGCTGGGGGAGCGCAACCGCATCTCCGCGGGCACGGTGCTGGGAACGGACCCGCTGGACAAAGCCTTTGACGCCGCCGCGCGCAGCTATCTGCGCATCGGCAACGGCAACCAGATTCGCGAGCATTACACTATCTCGCGCGGGACGCAGCCGGAATCCGTCACCGAGATCGGCGACGAGAACTACATTATGACCTCGGGCCATATTGCGCACAATTGCAAGATCGGCAACCGCACGGTGATTTGCAGTTGCGCGCTGGTGGCGGGCTACGTGGAGGTGGAAGACCAGGCGTTCATCTCCGGCGGCGTGGTGGTGCACCAGTATTCCAAGATCGGGCGGCTGGCCATGATCGGCGGCAACACGCGCGTGAACAGCGACGTGCCGCCGTTTTTTCTATACTCGGGCTTCAACGTGGCGGCGATGGGCCTGAACCTGGTGGGCCTGAAGCGCGCCGGCTATAAGCATGCGGACGTAGTGGCGCTCAAGAAGGCGTACCAGATCCTGTACCGTTCGGGACTGAAGCTGGAGGAGGCGCTGGCGCGCATCGAGACCGAGATCCCTACTCCGGAGACGCGCCACCTGGTGGAATTCGTGCGGCGCAGCGAACGCGGGATTTGCCGCGAATAAGGGAGACCGCTTACTGACGTGCGCGGCTCGGTAGGTTAGGCGGCTCGGCAGGTTCAGCGGCTCGGTAGGTTCAAATGACGTTCGAAAAATTGAAACAGTTTCTGCACGAGATTCCCTTCAACGCACACGTCGGACTGCGGCTGGTGCGATTGCATAAAGACGGCGTGACGATTGAATGTGGGATGCGGCCCGAACTGCTGAACGGCTCGGGCGTGCTGCACGGCGGGGTGACGGCGACGCTGGCCGACGTGGCGGTCGGCATGGCGCTGGCCCGGCACCTGGGCCGGCTGCGCGCCGCGACGACGGTGGAGATGAAGATCAACTATCTGCGGCCGGTCGCACATGGGAAGATTCGGGCGCGGTCGCATTTGGTGAAGGTCGGTTCGCGGCTCTGTTGCGGGCGTGTGGAGATCTTCGACGGAGAGAAGCGGCCGGTGGCTGCGGCGCTGATCACGTACATGATTCTGGACGGATAAGTGGCGGCTAACGGCTGGTTCTGCACAAATTGAGGCATATGGGGAGCGCAAAGCTCGCGCTTTCCGCGGCGTTAGTGTCTGGAAATCTGGTATCATGGAATGGAATTTGATTTGCCCGCAAAACTGGCCGAGAGTTGTGCCTAGTCTGCTCGCTTTCAAATACGAGGAGATCACGTGAAGAAGATTTTCGTAGGCAACTTAGATTTCAAGGCGACGGAAGATTCGATCCGGTCGCTTTTCGAGCAGCACGGGACCGTGGAGCGCGTCAGCCTGATGACGGACCGCGATACCGGCCGGTCGCGCGGCTTCGCTTTCGTGGAAATGACCGACTCAGCCGAAGCGGAACGCGCCATTGCAGCCCTGAACGGGTTCAATTTCGGCGGCCGCGCACTGAACGTCAACGAAGCCCGCCCGAAGGTAGAGGGCGGCGGACATGGCGGCGGTGGCGGCAGCTTCCGCGGCGGCCGCGGCGGCGGCGGTGGCGGCGGCGGACCTCGCCAGCGCCGTGAGCCCCGCTGGTAAGCAGCGCCGCAGCCGCAAAGGCTGTGATTTGACTCAGTCCACGAGAAGAGCGAAAGAGGAACTTTATGGCCATGAGATCGCGCACGACTTTCAAGAAACGCCAGAAAGAACTCGCCCGCCAGGAGAAGCAGCGCGACAAAGCTGCCCGGCGGGTCCAACGCAAGCTGGAGAAAGGTTCTCCGGGATCTGGGGACGGTTTATCGGACGAAGGCTTGGATTTGGAAGACGATTTGGCGGAGGATGGCGACGACGTTCTGGAACCGGTCACGCCATCCGCCGCTAGCGACCCGCATTCAGGCGCTTAGGAGACGGAAAAAAGAAGTCAGGAGACAGAAGTCAGGAGCCAGAATGTCTGCTTGCGAATCCTGACTTCTGTCTCCCTGGCGCTATTGAGCTAGAGCTTTTTCGATTGCGGCGGTCACCTTCGGATCGTCGGGCTTAACCGGCGATTCAAAGCGGGCCACAATCGCGCCGTCCTTGCCGATCAGGAACTTGGTGAAGTTCCACTTGATGTCGCCGCCGGTGGATTTCGTCAGGTAGTCATAGAGCGGCGCGATATCCGAACCCTTCACGGAGATCTTCGCGTACATCGGGAACGTCACGTTGTACTTGCGCGAACAGAAGGTTTTGATTTCTTCATTCGTCCCGGGTTCCTGAGCGCCGAAATTGTTGGCCGGAAAACCGGCGACTACCAACCCCTGGTCCTTATACTTCTCGTAGACCGCTTCGAGTTCCTTGTACTGCGGCGTGAAACCGCACTTGCTGGCCACATTCACGAGCAGCAGGACTTTTCCCTTGTAGGCGGCGAGCGGCGCGGGCGCGCCGTCGATGGAGTTCAACGTAAATTCGTAAACACTGGCGGCGCCGAAAAGGGCGGCCGCAAACACGAGCAACGAGGCAGACAGCAGTATCTTGAGCATGCAACCAGTATCGCATTTTGAGGTGGCGCCAGCGCAGCATCGCGCGCCACGACCGCTTGCCGACGCGCACGCGCCACGACCGCTTGCCGACGCGCGCGGCTCAACTGGTGTGGTCGTGGATGATCTTCCATCCGGCAGGCGTCTTCCGCAGAATTAATGTGTAGCGCCCGGAGGCGTTTCCACCCCCGGCGACGGTGCGCTCCAGATGGAACTCGCCGGTGACCAGCGCGAGATCCGGCGCCAGCATCCGAACCGCGACATTCGAAAAAGAAAGCGTTCCCATGGCGTCGCGGGTCGGGTAGGCTTTGCGATAGCGGGCCAGAATCGCCTGCACGCCTCCCCGGACGACTTCCCGCCCGATAAAAGTGGTTTCCGGCGAATCGTCGTAGTAGGAAGCGAAGGCCGCCAGATCGCCGCGGTTCCAGGCTTCCTGAGATTGTGTCAGGATCGCGCGGACATCGTCGCTTTGCGCGAGCAGAAGCGGGATACAACAGAACAGCACACACCAGCGGGACATAGATATAGCATAGTCGCATGCGCCCGGCGGGCTTGGCTCGCCGAAGACCGGGGCTAAAGCCCCGCGCGGGCTCAAGCCCGCCCTCCATTAACCTTCGCCAGCTTACTTACGCCGCCCAGACCTGCTACATTCGAGGCGCTATGCGCAATCTGCCCGGACGCAGCATCCTCATTCGCTGGATGTTCGACGCCCTCGGCTTCCTGCTCATTTTCGGCCACAGGTTCGTGGTCCACTCCGTCCTGCGCGCCGATTTCTGGGCCGGACTCCTCTTCGGCAAGAAAACCGCCGGCTATGCATTCTTCATGGCCGTTGTCTACCTCTACATTCTGGTCACCCCGCTGTTTTGCTGGGTAACCGCTTACGGCCTGAAGCGCAACAAACGATGGTCGCACCCCGTCGGTATCTGCACTTGCACTCTTCTCCTCCTCGGGCTTCCCTGGCTCACCATTGCCGGCGCCATCGGACTTTACGTGTTGACTGTTACGTCGTCGCGTCCCAAGCCGGCGGCCGACCCCGTCCCAACCATGCCCACCACGGACTTCTGGGGTTCCAAACGCAGGTCGAAAGCGCAGCCGGTCGTCCTGACTATGTTCTGGATGGCCGCCCTCGTGCCGCAGGCGTGGTTCGCCATGGATGCGCACCGCGCAGGCATGCCCGCCTGGCATCCGGGCTGGACCTGGTGGCCGTGGTATTCCGCTTTCATCTTCGTCAATATCGTTTTGCATGAGTCCGGCCACGCCATCATGGCTTGGGCCGCCGGCTTCAAGCTCCGCATCATTTCGATCGGGCCTTTTACATTCTGGAGGGACCACTCTCGTTTTCAGTTTCGCTTCGATCCGGCGCGGCTGTTTGAAAGCGGGGGTTACATGGGCGCCGTCCCGGTCTCCGATCGGAACCTGCGCTTGTACGAAACCGCCGTTGTAGCCGCCGGTCCGGCTGCCAACGCACTCACCTGCCTCGTCCTTTTTGCCGTCTTCTTTTCCCTGCCCGGAACCGCGTGGCAGCCGTGGTGGTGGATCGCGTCCTTCAACGGCGTCATAGCCGGCGTCATGGCCGCAAGCAACCTGATTCCGCTTGGCTACTGCGATGGCACCATGCTTCTGCATCTCATCTTGTGGACCCCCGCCGGCCGCCTGCTCCTCGACCGCAAACGCGTGCTCCAGATGGGCGAAGAGGCGGATGCGTTCCACGCTCAAGCCGCCTTCGACAAGGAGATCGAACTTAGAGAAGCCATGCTCGGGCGCTCGCTCGCATTCGGCCAGGCCAACGCCTTCATGATCGCCGCCTGCCACCAGGCCCTGGGCACCGCCTACTCGCTCCTCGACGACTGGCCCGCCGCCGAGTCCCACTACCGCAAATGCCTCGAGTTCGAAGCCGAGATCGCCGCCAACCCGGCCCTGGCGGGTAATGCCTGGTCCGGCCTACAGAACGCTACTATCCGCCGCCATCACGTGGCCGCGGTGGGTCGCGCCTACGTCTCCGCACTTGACATACTCGAAAAGCGGAAAGCCTCCGGCGGCGGGCCTACCGGACCCGCTGTTACGCTTACGATGCTCGCCCTAGTGCACTTGCGCAACGGTTCTTTTAAGACCGCGCTCGGCGAGATCGAACAAGGGCTCAAATCGCTTCCCCGCGGCTCCAGCAGCCTCTTCTTACGCGGACACCTGCTGCGCTCGGAGGCCGTCTGCCGCGCGCGGCTTGGCGAAATCGACGCGGGCCTGGCCGCCGCCCAATCCGCTGCCGATCTCTATCGTTCCCCCGGGGTTCCGCCCGACCGCCGCAACCTGGCCTGGGAGGACGTTGCGGATCTCGGAGACGAGCTAGCGTCGACCGGCCAATCCGCCCTTGCCATCGACCTTCTGCGCGCAGGCATCGCGCCTCTCGAATCCGGCGGCGCCCGGTCCGTTGCCGGGCTGTACCGGATCAAGCTTGCCACCCTACTTCGCCAACTCGGCCGGCCGGATGAAGCCTGCGCCGCGCTGCCCGCGGAACACACGCTCTCCCCCGCCCTGCGCCGGGCTTTCCTCGCCGAGCGTGCCCGACTCCACCTGGTCGCTGCCCATGCCGATCTCGCCGTGGCCGATTGCCGCGAACTCGTCGCCCTGTGGAGCGCGCACCCCTGCACGCCCGCCCCTGAGATCGCCTCCGCCGAAGCGCTGCTTGCCGAAGCGTGCCTGGCCGCTGGGGATCCCAGCGAAGCCGAGGCGCTGGCCATGAAGGCCGCCGATGTGCTTGGTCCGTGGCAACATCCCGACGCCGCAAGCTGCCTCATCACCATCGCCCTTGCACGATCGCAATCCGCCGGCGAAGGAAGTTCCGTTCTAATCGACGAAGCGTTCCGCTTCATTGAGGGCGACGCGCTGCTGGGTCCAGCCGAGAAAGCGCGACTGAAAGAGTGCGAGACTGCCCGCATCCGGGAGTTTGCTGCCGACGTGCGCGCCGTGGCATGAATACGGGGACGGACGGCCTGAGAGGCCGGGCCCAGAGGGCACCCCGGCTGAGAGCCTGCCCCACTTTACGGCTCCCATAGCTCGATGCGGTTGCCTTCCGGATCGTACAGGCGGGCAAACCGTCCATACGGATACGACTGGGGGTCAATCTCGACTGAGACGCCCGCGGCGCGCAGTTGCGCCACCATGGCATCCAGGCTGCGCACCCTGAAATTGATCATCCAGGTTTTGGCGGCGTTGGGGCCAAAGTAGTCGCTCGTTTCGGGAAACGGGGCGAAAGCGGTCGTCCCGGCTTCCTGCTGCCAGGGGAGTTCCCCTTTTTTCGATGGCACCGGCGCAACTCCCAGGTTATCGCGGTACCACTGGGCGAGCGCTTGGGGATCGCGCGCGCGAAAGAAAAGCCCTCCGATGCCGGTCACTTGTTCCATCGGGTCATTATGACACATGTACCAGGCTGTGTTTCGCGCGGTAGACTCTAGGTGTGAGAGAGTTGCGCGCACTGACGCCCGAGGAACTGGCGCGGGCCGAGGATAGACTGCGAAATCCGGCGCCGGGCAGCCGCATTGAAGCGGCCAAGAAGTTCGGGATCGACTTGACGCTGCTGATCGGCCAGTTGCGGCTGACGCCGGCTGAGCGCGTGGAGCGGATGCTGGAGGTGTCGCGTATCGCGCAAAGCGTCCGCGGAGCAGCCAGGCGGCGACGGCCGTGAGCATCGACGCGGCGGTGCGGGCACTGGTCGACGCGGATGTGGAGTTCGTGCTGATCGGCGGCTGGTCGGCGATCATTCACGGCAGCCGGTATATGACGGACGACCTCGACATCTGCTACTCGCGGAAACCCGAGAACCTTCGTCGTCTGGCGCGGGCGTTGGCTCCTTATCATCCCCGGCTGCGCGGCTTACCGGAAGGGCTGCCATTCATTTGGGACGAGTCTACACTGCGAAATGGAACCGTCTTCACCCTAGTCACCGACTTGGGCGACATCGACCTGCTGGGCGAGGTCAGCGGATTGGGATCGTTTGAAGAGGTAAAGGCGGGCTCCTATGTGGCGGAGGCGTTTGGCCGAAAGATTCGGACGTTGGATCTCAAAAGCCTGATCAAGGCGAAGCGAGCCGCGGGCAGGGATAAGGATCTCAGGGTCCTGCCCGAGCTCGAAAGTCTGTTGGAAGCCGAGGAGCCGTAGGATCCGCGCATGTTTTGGATGGATAAAAGCAAAGTGCAGGCCGGCGAAATCCCCACGCCGGAAGGATTGCCGCCGGACGTCATTATCAGCCCGGACACGCGGCGCGCCGGCCGCATTCCACCCGGCCAGAGCCGGACCAGGAAATGGCCGGTGCTGGACGCGAGCGGTCCGCCTTCGATTGATCTCGTGCGCTGGCGTCTGCGCATCAGCGGGCTGGTGGGCCAGGCCACCGAGTGGAGCTGGGATGATTTTCTCAAGCTGCCCAGGGTTAAGGTGTTCGCCGACTTTCACTGCGTCACGCGCTGGTCGCGGCTGGGCAACGTATGGGAAGGCGTCTCCACGCGAGAGTTGCTGCGGCAGGCCGGCGGCGCATTCCCGGCAGCCGCGTATGTGATGGCCTACGGCTACGACCGCGGCTGGACGACCAACCTGCCCCTGGACGGCTTTTTGAGCGAGGACGCGCTGGTCGCCTTCCGTCACGATGGCGAGCCGATTACCGCCGAACATGGCGGCCCGGCGCGTTTGATCGTGCCTCAGCTTTATGCATGGAAGAGCGCCAAGTGGCTGGCGGGAATTGAAGTCATGGATCGCGACCGCGCCGGCTTCTGGGAGAAGAACGGGTATCATATGCACGGCGATCCTTGGAAAGAAGAGCGGTACGGATTGTAGTGCGTGTGGCCCGGCGAACTGAAGTTCGCCGCTGCACGCTAAAGCGTGCGCTACGGGGCTTCCATGTTGACCATCTGAATCAAGGCCTGGATGTACCCGAACGCGTAGGCGAAAGCTTGCTTGCTTCCGGCGTCGCCGTCGATGACCGGTACGTGGTCCGGCATCAGCATTCCGTCGTAACCGATTTCCTTATAGACGCGCATGGCGCGGATCATGTTCACGTCGCCATTGTCCGGAAAGGTCTCCTGAAAGTTCAGGAAGCCGCCTCTGATATTGCGGAAGTGCACATTGAAGATCTTGCCGCGCGCGCCGAAGTACCGGATCACATCGAAGATCTCGTCCGCCGGCCGGGCGAGCATCTCGGAGATGGTGCCCTGGCAAAAGTTCAAGCCGTGATACGGACTGGGCGCGATCTCGATGAAGCGTTTGAGCCCGTCCACGCTGCCGAGCACGCGATCCACCCCGCGGAAGCCCTTGCCGGGCAGCATGCCGGGATCGTGAGGGTGGCATGCCATCCTGATTTTGTATTCTTCAGCGACGGGGATGACTCGCTTCAGGAAATACGCGATGCGCTCCCAGGCGGCCTCCGCCGCGACTAGCCCGGCTTCGGTGAGCGGCGGGTCTTGCGAAGCTTTTTCGTAGACGAACGTGCTGTAGTGCGCGCCGCCGCGGCCGGGCGTAGGCTCCGACCGCACCACGCCCAGAATGGTCAGATTGTATTTCAGCGCGGGAATACCGGCGCGCGCGGCATTGCGAATCATCTGGCAGATCGCATCGATTTCGCGGTCGCGCGCGGGGCTTTTGCCCAGCATGATGTTGGGGTTTTCGGAGCGCGCGATGTAACTGGAACTCAGCGGCAGCGGGACCATATCCAGGCGAATACCGAACGACTCGACGCGCTCGCGCAGGCGGGTAAGTCCTTCGACGGACCAGTTCCCATCCATGTGGGCCGAGGGCAAAGTACTGCAAATATGATTGACACCAAAGGCGGCGAGGACGCGCAGGGCTTGGTCGGAAGAATCGTTCTGGGTGCCCAGCTTTAACGCGTGGTGGGACAGGCCTCCTGGCCTGTCCTGGCCGGCGACTTGTCCTGCCGCCAGGGCCGTCGCAGCGGCTTCCAGAAAATGACGGCGGCGCATGGCGTTCCCCAACTCAACGGATGGGCGAGAAATCCAACGGGCGCAGGATGGCGTTACTGATGTTGGAGACGATCTCGCCGTCCGCATAACCCGGCTGCGCACGCAGTTTCTGCCATGCGGCGTCTGCGCCGAACGCGCCCCACAGTTTATCGCGCGCCGCCATGCTCTCGAAGGAAAGCATGTAAGTCAGGTTGGGCAGGTTGCGGCCGACCAGCGTCTCGCCGAAGAAGACCGGCGCCATGCCGAGCCGCTGGAAGATGGCGGCTTCACCTTCGTTGAACATGCGGATCTTGAGCTGGGCGGCCTTGACGTTGTTGGATTCGTAGGTGCGCAGCTCGAAGATGCGCGGCGGGCGACTGGCGGCGAGAGGAACGGTTATAGACGGCATGCAGTCGAAGGCCCGCAGCAGGGAGTTCTCCATGCGGATGTAACTCAACTCCGTCATGGAGTTGTACTCGTCGAAGCCCCGCTGGAACTCCTGGTCTGCGGCCAGGCGTTCGGCGGCGCCGGCGAAGGCCGCGGCGGAAGGGTAACCGGTCAGCGCCAGGATAAAGGGGCTGCCCTCGGCGATGACGGCGCTGAAGAATCCCAGTGGGCCGATGCCCAGGCGCTGGGCGGCGGGCAGAAAATGTTTGCCCAGAAAGTCCGCGGTGCGCTGCGTCTGGCTGCCGTTACGCATGTGGTAATAGCGCAGCTCGAAGATAGCGTTTTGTTGGGCAGCGGCGGCCGGGGCCGCGGCAAGGCCGGCCGAAGCCGCCGCTCCCATGAATTGACGGCGTTGCATCACGAGTTACTTATAGCAGATTGCGCATTCACGCGGACGCGGACAGGCCAGGAGGCCTGTCCTACAATGCCGGGTGTTACACTCCGGGCATGGCTAAGTACATCGACCGTGGCTCTGGGAAACGCGGAGGCCACGGCGTGCGCATCACCATCATCGTCCTCGTTATTGTGATTTTGCTGGGAGCGCGCTCACTGGCTTCGTTCTCCATCGAATATCAATGGTGGAAAGAGTTGGGTCAGATCGACACCTGGCTCGCTATGTTGGCCTACGGATTTGCGCCGCTGCTGGCCGCAACTCTCATCGCTTTCGGCGTCCTATGGGTGGCGCACGCGCGCGCCTTGAAGTTTGCGGGCACGGGACTTTCCGGGCATCCCCTATACGGCTGGATCTCCAGCGCCGTCCTGTTATTTCTCGGATATCTCATCGCGGCCGGCTCTATCGAGACCTGGACCGTAGTGCGCTATCTCGGCGCGCGCGGCATCCCCGCCGAGGCCACCGCCTGGCACGATTCCGTCTTCGGCCTGCCGCTCAGGTTCTATCTGTTCGATTTGCCGTTCTACTCCGATCTGCGCGGCTATTTACTGGCGCTGATCATCGTCAGCGTTCTGGTCTATTGGATCGCCGCGCGCGGCTGGCAGCTTCGCTTCAAGCTGCCGGAGATGGGGGACATGCGGCAGCTCGACCCCTCGGTGTTCCGTTTGGAAGGGGGCCTGGAAAGCCGCTTTCTGCGCGGCGCGCTGGTGATTTTCCTGATGGCGCTATCGCTGCGTTTCTTCCTGGCGCGTTACCAGATGGTCTACGACGATCACGGGTTCATGGTGGGCATCGATTACGTGGACCTGAATTTCGCGCTGCCGCTGCAGTGGCTGGCTATCGTAGCGTGTCTGGCGGCGGCCGCGCTGGTGTGGCTGCGGCGATGGATTCTAGCCGCCAGCATGGCGGTCTCGCTGGTGGTGCTGTTCGCCGTGCCCAAGCTGGTGGATGCGCTGTACGTGCGGCCGAATGAGATTTCGATCCAGCGGCCGTTTATTGGGACGCATATTCACGCGACGCGCTCGGCTTACGGGCTGGAGAAGCGCATGACCGAAACGGAGTTCAAGGTACACACCAACGCGCCCATCGATCCGGCCGCGCATAAGGGCACCCTCGACAACGTGCGTTTGTGGGATGTGGGCGCGTTCCATAACACCATTACGCAGATCCAGGCGCTGCGGCCGTACTACGTTTTCTCGGATACAGATGTGGACCGCTACACCATTGACGGCGCGTACCGGCAGGTGCTGCTGACGCCGCGCGAACTGGATATCAACCAGTTGCCGGGCGGCGCCAGCGCGAGCTGGATCAACCCGCACTTCGTGTACACACACGGATATGGCGTGGTACTGGCGCCGGTGAGCAAACTCACCGCGGATGGGCTGCCGGTGCTGCTGATCGAGAATGCGCCGCCGGAGATCAAGACGCCCAGTTTGAAGCTGACGCGCCCGGAGATTTACTACGGCGAGGTGGTGCAGGAGCCGGTTTTTGTGCGCACGGCGCAGCCGGAGTTCAACTATCCGTCGGGCGAGGACAATGTGCATTCGCGTTACGAAGGCACGGGCGGCATCCCGATTTCCTCGGCGGCGATGCGGCTGGCGGCGGCGGTGCGCGGGGGGGACATCAACATCCTGCTGAGCAATCCGATCACGAGCGAGAGCCGCATGATGATCCGGCGCAACATCAAGGAACGGCTGGAAACGCTGGCGGGGTTCATCGCGTGGGACCACGATCCGTACCTGGTGATCACGGATGCGGGGCGCCTGGTGTGGATGGTGGACGGCTACACGTATTCGAACTCGCATCCATATTCGCGCACGGTGGACGTGCCGGATTTGGGCGAGGTCAACTATTTGCGCAACGCGGTGAAGGCCACTATCGACGCATACGACGGCACCACGCGGCTCTACATTTTCGCGCCGGACGATCCCATTGTGCGGGCGTACCAGCGGCTGTTCCCTGCCCTGTTCCACGCGGCCGCGGAGATGCCGGCCGATTTACGGCGGCACGCCCGGTATCCCGAGACACTGTTCCGCGTGCAGGCGGAGATTTACCGGACCTATCACATGCTCGATCCGCAGGCGTTCTATAACAAGGAAGACATGTGGGACCTGGCGAAGTACACGGCGGCGCAGGAAGGGCAGCCGGAGACGGTGACACCGATGTACGTGGTGGCCAGCCTGCCGGATGAGAATCAGGCGGAGTTTATGCTGTTGCTGCCGTTCACGCCGCGGAATAAGGACAATCTGATCGGGCTGATGCTGGCGCGCTGCGATGGCGCGCACTTGGGTGAAGTGGTGGTGCTGCAGTTGTCGAAGCAGGAGCTGATCTTCGGGCCGGCGCAGATTGCGGCGCGCATCAACCAGGAGCAGACGATTTCGAAAGACTTGACGCTTTGGAACCAGCAGGGGTCGCACGTGCTGCGCTCGCAGACGCTGGTGCTGCCCGTGGACCACACGTTCCTGTATGTGGATTCGATTTATATACAGTCCAGTGCGACGAGCATGCCGCAGTTGAAGAAGATTGTACTGGCGGTTGGGAATCGGTTGATCTATACGGATACTTACGAGCAGGGGATCGCTCAGCTTTCGGCGGGGGCGCAGGCGCTGGTGCAGCAGGCGGAGGCTACGCCGCCGAAACCGGGAGCGCCGGCGGTGGTGGGGCAGGTGGCTGGCACCGCGGATCAGCGGCTGGAGCGCGTGCGGTCGCATTTGCGGCGGTATCGGGAGTTGGCGGCGCAGGGGAAGTGGGCGGAGGCCGGGAAGGAACTGGAGGGGATTGAAGCCGAGGTGAAGTGAGCGAGCGAGGGGCGCGCCAACATCGACAAAAAGCGTCGATGTTACGAGGGGGCGACGCGGCGAGGGGGCGACGCGGTGACACGGAGACGCGGAGACGCGAGGACGGGGATCGCGGCCGGGGACGCGGCGACGGCCAGCTATAGAAGCCATTGAAGCCGAGGTGAAGTGAGCGGGCGAAGGGGCGATCCGTGTTCGGGGCTGCGCGCGTTGGGCCGGCAAGCGCGAGACGACAGGCGACACGTTGAAAATCGTGTCGAAAGTGTCGATTTCCGTCGATTTTTGTCGGCTTGGTGTCGTTGTCAAAGATCCGGCGGAGGCCTGGGCCAGAACACGTGGCTGTGAATGCGAGGCTCTTTTCTGATATGACCATACCACAGCACCGCACACTGTTTGCCGTGTTGGTGGAGGTCTCACCTCTGTTTTCAATCGTATAGAGAAATGCGAGATGCGTCACCGAAAAGCGGCCGACTCTCAAAAGCGGGGTGGATGGGCGACCGAGCAGTGGTGGCGGCGGAGCGACTCGAACGCTCGACCTACGGATTATGAGACCGTCGCTCTAACCGACTGAGCTACGCCGCCATTGTTGATTCTAAGTGGTTTACGCTGAACCACCCTTATTGGTCTTTGCCCATTCCTTGCCCACGGCGCGCTCCAATTCCTTCATCGCCTTGTTCGCTTCTGACCGATCAACCACAATGTAATGCGTCTCCGTGGTGGCCACGTCAGCGTGGCGCAAGATCTCCTGGATCACCTTGGGCGGTACGCCGAGGCTGTAGAGATTTGAGCCAAGACCCCGTCGAAAACCATGCCAGCCTTTCCAAACATCTCCGACAATCGGGGTGATGACGCGACGGGCAAGATTTTCGAGATTCAGAGGCTTGCCTTTGCGTTCGCCTGCAAAGATAAACCCGTCACCAGTATAACGCTTCCGGTGCTCGTCCAGGGCTGTGCGCAGAATGGGAATGACCGGAACCGGATTCTCGCCGCTCTCTTCGGTCTTGGTCGGCCCGACATGAGTGCGCCAGACGGAGCGCGCGACGCGCAGTTCCGTTCCCGTGTAGTCCTCCCATCGCAGACCGCGGATCTCGGATGAGCGCAACCCGGCGAAGGCCGCTACCATGATAACGGTCCGGGCCGGTTCGGGAATCTTCGGGAGCATGACGGAGATTTCGTTCAGCGAGTAGGCATGGCGCGCGGGTTTGTAGCGGCGTCCATCGGCTTTGACGCCCTGCATGGGGTTGGCTCCCCGTATCGCATCCTCCTGACGAGCGTAGGTGAAGAAGCCGGACATCATCCCCTTCACATGCATGAGCGTGGTGTGGGACAGATTTGGCATCTCTTCGGAAATGCGGTCGAAGAGATGCCGCCCGCCCTTGGTGTGGAAGTCGCGCAGACGAATATGACCGGCACGGGTCTTCACGTATTTCTGGAACATGTCCCGGTACCCGAGCATCGTGCTGGGCCGCAGTTTCTTGGCGCGGCTGGGCAAATAGCGCTGTTCGACGAACTCGATCAGCGTCAGCGAGCCTTCGGGCTGAGCGTCGCCGCTGTTGACCGGCGAGAGAATCTCCGCGACCAGCGGCGCGAATCTCTTTTCGACTTGTAGTCGTCGGAATAGCGGGCGAGCTTCTTGCACACGCGCTTACGGATGGGCGCGCCGTCCTCGATTTCGTCTTGATAGTACCGAACGTACCAACTTCCGTTTCGGCGGAAGATTTGTCCCTGCTGCACGTTTTTCCTCGGGCCGCCACGTCCTGAATGCAGATCAATGACAGCTTTTGAATCGAATCTACCACATCGGCGAAGCCGCTGGCGGGGGCCCGGTTGCGCGCCCGCGCGGCAAGCGCAGAGGATACCTAAGATGCCCGGTTGCGCCCCGGTTGAGGTGCTCCGCAGACTCCGCGGCAGCGACCGATACAAGGCCATTCCGGTGCTCATCGTCACTTCTTCGGACTCGCCCACTCACTTAAGCCAGGCGGCCCGCGCTGGGCGCCAGTTACTTCCGCAAGCCGCCGAGTTATCAAAGACAGCGGTATGCTCTAATTGTGCTTCTAGGCTTCCAGCCCGCGCACGGCTTCAGCCAGTCCCGGCCCTATATCCGGACGCGGCAAAACGAGCAGTGCACCACGCTGTAGGCATGTTTGCCCAGCAGTTGCTCGATCACATATTGGAGTCTTACTTCCTTTTTCCACCCCCGGTTGCGCACCGTCGCCACATCGAACAACTTGACCGGATCTGTCAGCCCAGTTTTCGCCAGTTCTTCTCTTGAAGAAGTGATAAACAGATCGTTGTGCTCCGCGATCCGGCTTACCGACTCTTCGAGAGTCGTCTGAATGCTTCCGTAGGTTTCAACCGCTTTTCCCGATTCGCTCCCGTGGCTGCCCTGAAACTTCGACAGGCGGTAATTTTTGGATGAGCCCCCTGACTTTATCGTTTCCTTTACCATATTGGAATAACAAATCAGGCCCGAGGCGTTGGCCGGCGCGTCCAGCACTGAGTAAAACCGCAGCTCCGTCTTGACGTCAAATTCCAGATCCTCCGGCTTATAGCCGCCATGCGCCGAAATCACCACCTCATCCGAATAATGCTCGCTTCGTGTGAACAAGTATAGATAAGAACCAATAGCTATTTGCGCCATCGTGTCAACGCCTTCTCCTTGGTGACAGTATACCCCGCTCAACCCCGCTCCGGCGACCTTTCGAGGTACTCTCCAATCCGCCGGTCACTGTCAGCCGTATGTTGCTTCAGCCACTCGACGAGAAACTCGGCCACTTCGATGGTCATGGTAATCTCGCCCGCGGCCGCGCGATCCCGCCGCGCGCGCACCTTGGCACGCAGATTTTCAACCAGGATTTCCACTTTGGCTTACCGGGCTTTGTCTGAAGTTTACACCCAAACCGGCGCTCCAAGCCTTCATTAAAGTATTTTAACTTGACGCGCGAAGGCTCGGTCCTGACGCGCTCGCGGTCCTAGGCCAAAGGGGTGGGCTTCACGCGGCGGCAGGGCGCGGCGTTTCCACGCGGCTGTGGGCAGTTAGGTGTACCCCGTCAAGATCGATACCGACGAAATTCCGGGCGGAGAGAGCGTCGAGCCGAAGCCGCACAACGGCCCCTGCACGATCCCACCCGGCTTGCAGAATGCCTCGACAGCGGGCGCGGCGCTCGCAGAAACGGGCGGGCGAACGAGTCCGCCGTTCTCGGTTTGGCGGGCCGTAGCTAACGCACCGGCCTCCGTTTCGCCGGCAGACTTGTCCTCGCTGCATTTTGTTCTTGCGCCGATTCCTCGGTAAGCCACGTGATCACGGCGTTCCAATCGAATCGAATGTAGCGACCGAGGCGCAGGCACGGGATCGGATTGCGGCAGCGGACGCGGGTTTTTTCATAGACCCAGGATTCAGGAACCTTGAGCCGGACGGCGACTTCTTCGGGTGTGAGGATGTCTTCGGCCTTGAGGCGAATGCTGATGTGGAAAAAATGAAGGCTCACCGGGTCGGTAAGCTCGGGCTGATCGCCGGGGGATCGCCGCGGCCATGCGAGCGCACGATCAAGCAGGTCACGCATCCTGTGCATGTATCAAGGATTGTACTCCGAAACGCCGTCGCCGGCCCGGTTGCGCGAAGCGCAGAGCAACGAATACCCCCAGACACGAAAAGCCGGGCACACATTCGCCAGCGATAACGATCTGTGGCGCTGGGCGTACATCCTCGCCATAGATGGCGTCGATTCGGCAGTGTAGTAGGTTGCCGTCCTTAAGATGGAGTCACACCACCTGGCTTACGCGCAGGTTGTTTTTTCCTCCAAGACCCCACGGCTTTTGCAACCCCTTCCGCGAGACAGATTCCTGCATTGGCAAAGTCCCGGTCATTGGGACTGAGCACGGCATTAGCTACTTCCAGATCTCGCTCCTTTTGCGATTTGGCTCGATTTGTTTTGGTTCCATTTCTATGCTTCGCGTTGTTCATAGTCATCCCCCTTGCTCGTTGTTCAGTCCTTCCTCTTACAACTTCGTCCACTCTACCCATACATCTATTTCGAATTCGTTAATTTCGAAGGCATTGGCGCGTGTTTTTCCCTTACCGGAAGGCCTGGGGGGCGTCTCGGGCGCGTCCTGGACGCGATTTCTAGCATTTTAGACGGCGGGAGCGCCCGGACCGGCGTAAGCGCCGTTAATCGTTGGACCGGAGCCGGTCAAGACATCTTCGAGTCGGACCTGGGACCCTGGCGCTGCCGTTTGGACCGATGCCCGGCCCCGTCTTTGAATCCCCGCGCATATGCCTGTTCGGCTTCGCGGCTGTGCGGCAGCAGCATTTCAATAGCCCGCCAAACCTTCTCGGCAGCGGCGCGCTGATTGGCACCCTTGAGCGAACCCGCAACCGCCGCCGCCTTGCGCGCCGCCGTCACGACGCCTTGCTTGTGTCCGTCGCTTGCCCTGCTGTCGCCATAGGCGGCGATTCTCGTTTCCAGACGACTGGCCGTCCCTTTGTCGATCAGGCCGGAATCCAGCAGGAACGCAGCGATTTCGTGGGGCGTCAGGGGCTCTACGGTCATGCGTCACCTCAACGTTGGTTCAAAACGGATTCGGGGCTTTGGCCTTACGCGGCCGCTTGGAAGGGTCGAAGCGCGGCGCGGTCATTTCTCGGGCGGTAAAGCGCCAGTACGTTCTGAGCTTTGATGGCAGGTTGCAGGCCGTCAAGAGCCAGGCAACCTGCCGGAAAATCGCGCGCAGTTCTTGCGCCGGCCTGAAGATGTCCAGCAGGTTTCCCATGAAGGCAGGGAGGTGGCGGAGGGTGGGTTTGGCTCGCTCCGGCTGGTCCGCGACGCCGGAGCGCATCATCGGTCCCGGTCCGGCTTTCGTTCGCGTTCGAGTTCTTGCTTCCTTTGGCGCTCGGGGTCTTTCGCTTTTTCGCGTTCTTCCTTGGCTTTGGCAATTTCGTCTTGCTGTCTGACGAGTTCGTCGAGTTTGTCGTATTTGTTGGGCTGGGTAGTCCCCGGCCGCCGCACGATCTCCAGTTCGGCCTTCGCCTCGGTCCGCTCGCGCTCGCGGTCCTTTTCCGGAGCGCGCGCATCTCGCAATTCGCGAAGCTGCTGGCGCAAATCCTGGGCCTGGATGCGACAGTCGGTCGCGCGCAAACGCTGCTTGACGGCCTCCGGGCTGTCACGACGACCGGTAATGACCCAGGATTGTTGTGCGATCCGGTCGCTGGTCAGGGCGAGGTATTCGGCGCCCTCGATCCGCTTGCGCAGATCAAGCGCCTGGCGTTCTTGCGGATCTGCCGTTTTGGCGATCTGCTTGTCCAGGGCTTCGCGATCCTTAAGTTAAGGAAGGCGGCGTATTCCGCCATCGCCGCTTTGGCAAGAGAGGCGTAGGGATCGCGCATATCGTAGTGCTGACCGAGGGCCTGGCCGTAGCGGGCTCTCGCGTCATTGAGTTGGGGAGAGTATCTCCTCATCCCGGCCGAGCAGGGGCCGGACGCTCTCGGCGACAGCAATCTCCTTGCCTTGGCCAGCCGCATCACCAGCCGGTACTACTTCGGTTTCGCCACTGCCGCCGCGCATTATGGGCTGACAGCGCAGCAGCGCAACGTGATCTTTGTTGTCACGCCGCAGCGCCTGCGCGCGCGCGCCATCGGAGAATCGCGAGTCCGAATCGTCAATCAGTCGGAAAGCAAGTTCTTCGGGTTCGAGCCGGTCGATGTATTGGGCTGCAAGGTGATGATCTCCGACCGCGAAAAGACAGCCATCGACTGTGTCGATCACCCGCCGCTGGCCGGAGGCGTGGGTGAGGCCGCCATCATTGTTGCCACCGCGAGTCGCCGCTTCGACTGGAACAAGGCCGCTGATTACCTCGAACGGATCGGCGCCGGCGCGCTCGTGCGCCGATTCGGCTGGCTGGCCGACCACGTCAAGGCGGATATTCCGCCCGTCGTGCGCGAGCGCCTGCTCGGGCTGGCGGCGCGGAGCCGCAAAACCTGGCTCGGTGCCGCTCCTGAACACAGTGTGCCGGGCGCGATCGGTTACGACGAGACATGGCGTCTGTTCGTGAATGTTTCGCGCGAAGAGTTGCACGGCAGCGCCGGGCTTGGCTGGCGCAAAGTCGTCAGTAAGGAAAGCTAGGAATGCTCACGCAGAACCGTATCCTGGTTGTTGACTGGTGCGATGGAACTCGCTACATCCGATATCCATGGCCAATGCGCGCAAACGACGACCCGGAAAAGCTGTCGCCGCCACCCGTCCGGTGGAGACGCTGATCCGTGTAATCCGCGGCCAGAAGGTCATGCTCGATTCGGACTTGGCCGAGCTGTACGAAGTTCCTACCAAGCGCCTCAACGAAGCAGTCAGACGCAATTTGAAAAGGTTCCCAGAAACCTTCATGTTTCGGCTGTCCCAGGAAGAATCGGCCGCTCTAAGGTCGCAATTTGCGACCTTAGAAACTGGGCGAGGCCGGTACTCGAAATATCCACCACTCGCCTTCACAGAGCACGGCGTTGTGATTGGGGTGCCAATTTGGCACCTCAAACGAAACGCGCGGAGGCTCACCAGATTGATTCTTAGAAATTGGGTCCCTGCGAGTTTCCCGGCCTACGGTGCGGGCGGGCAGGGGATCGATTGCGTGCCGTCTGGGCCTTATTGACGGTGCGCTCGGCGTAAGAGACCGGGTTGTGCTTGTCATGCCGGAATGTGGCGATCTTTTGCTTTATAACGGCGGGGTCTTCGCCGCGTTCCAGCGCCCGGTTCGCAAAAGCCCAGTCCCGTTCGCTTTGCGAGTGGTGCGCGTAACCGGCCTGGCGGTGGGAAGCGACATTGCCGGGCTCGGCGGTTTGAGACGTGGAGTCCGGGAACGCGGGGAAGTCCAGCGGACGCAATCTGTAGGGCGGCGGGCTGTTCGGGATCTCGGCCACATAATGAGGCGTCTCGTATTTGTGATTGCGGAAACCGGGCACGCGAAGGACGCGCGCGGTGTCCCAGACGGCCGCATCGGCGCCGAACCGCCGCGCAAGTCCTCGCACGACGGTCTCGGCATGTTCCGCCGAAAAATTTTCGACCTGCCACAGCACCTGGTACTTGCCTTGGCTGCTTTCGAGCACGCTGTGCGGTTTCGGCATGTCGCGGTCGAGCAGGAGTTTGTTGAGCGCAGCGGGACCGCCCTCGTCGATATCGAGGTAGAGATGCCGGATGGCCGCTATGTCGGTTTTGGTCCTCCGCCTGGCATCGGGCTTGAGCGTATTGACGCTGAGATACACGTCGGCACCATGGGCGTTCGCGGCGCGAAGATGCGCCTGATAACGCGGGCTGGCAAGAAATTCCGCCGAGCCGAATTCGTGTTTGACGACGCCCGTCTTGCGGTTGATTAAAAGGACCGCGAGGCGATCGCCGGGTTCGTAATGCGCCTCTATGTAGCGGCTCGGAATCTCGGGGTCGAACATGACAGCCTCGCCTCTTGGTGCGGTGAGGGCGATTATGGCAGAAGACTTTTAAGGACGGGTTATCGGGCGCGGCGATTGTCTGGCGGGCATACCAGGGTATCCAGAAGCGGGCGGGCGGCGGCCAGACTCGCGGGGTAGAGCGGGGACTTTAGCTGCGCAGCGAAGTGGCGGAGCCCGTTTGCCATTCGTGAAGCATTCTTTGTCCGATGTCCTCAAATTCCGGATGTTGCTTGATATAAGACCGGACTTCTTTTGCAGTGTCCTGAATCGCTTCGTGGATGCGCTCCAAAATAGGTCGGACCTTTGCGGGCGTGGCGCCCGTGCGCGTTTCACCGAATTTCCGCAGGTCTTTTGCGCTTGGCCATTTGGTCGTGCCGTTGAGGGCAAGGGCCAAGCTGTCCTTGGGCACGTAAACGGACGTGGTCACGAGATCGTAGACGGGCGCAAGGCGCGCTTCGCCCTGTACCTCGTCATAGACAATTCCGAAATTCTTCAGATGCGCGTCACCATTGCGAAGCGCGCAGTTAAGCGCAATCAAGGTAAAGAGCTTCTCCATGTCCTCGGTGACATGGGTCGAGTTCGCGAACTGCCCGAAGCGATTCATGACGGTTGTCTCGTAGCTGCCACGGTATTTTTCGTCGGTCCTGCGGGCGTTAAGCACGCAGAAATCCTCAAATCCGCGATAAGTGCCATCCATGCGCAGGTCGAAGCGGTCGATGACCAGCGCCATGCCGTCTTCGGCCAGGCGGTAAGGGGACACGTCGAGTCCGCATTTGCGCGCGACCGTAAGGCAGAAATATTCATTCGCGGCGAGTTGCGGATACTCGTTCGGCTCCCACAATTTCACGATATGGGTCGCGCCCTTGCAGCTCTGCGAAAGCCGGCGTCCCGTCTGCTCCATTTCAGCGAAGGCTTTTTCGTCGCGCACGAGGATCTTCGGCTGCACGCCGCTGATGCCGGAGAATGACGCGAATTTCTCAAGCAGGTAGCGGAACAGGCCGCCGCCGCGCTTGCGTTCGAGAATCTCATCGACCGATTGGAAGGGCACGTCCTCGTTCAGCCGCTCTTGATCGCCGGTATAGCGGATGCGGCCGACCTGTGAACGGCCGACGATGGAGAGCAGGTCGAATTCATCGAACGTGCCGGTGGCTTTCGCAAATGCAAGGCGGAGCCGCTCGCGTAAGACACCTTCAGGCAGATTCATCTCGAAAATTGGAGGCAGGCCAAAGGGTACACTCCAAGATTCAAGCCGCACGGACATCGTCACGGAGACCGCGCGCGCGGCTGGCGTGCCGGGTAGGTAGGCGAAGGTGCTGCCCCTCTCGCCGTGACGGTCGAGGAGTCCCGCTTCAGCGGCGTCGGTCCAGACTTTGATCATCGCGATCCTCTTCGAGGAGTTCGTCCAGAGTGGGCCGGTGCGAGCTCGCGGCCTGGAGCTTCAGCTCAAGGCCGAGCGCGGCAAGCAGCTTGGTGATTTTTGCGAAGCCCAGCTCGCCGGCACGTCCGTTTTCGAGCGCATCGAGCGTAGCCCGACTGATTCCCACCTTCCGCGCGAGTGCGGTCTGGCTGAGCTTGAGCTTCCTGCGGTGCTCGGCTATTTGGGTGCCTATGGAGATCAGGTCGAGCATATTGCCTAGTATATTAGGCATTTGATCTATTTGCAAGTGTTTTGACTAATATATTAGGCATATCCGACCATGAGGCCGAGGGCGCGCGCCTTGCTCGACCCGGGGATACGGGCAACTTCCGCAGTGCGGTCGGTCCGCTAGACGCTTTAGGCTTGTATCTGAACAGCACAATCCGCTTGTAACGGCACAGCATAATATGCTTGTAGTTGCACAGCATGATATGCTTGTATAGACACGGCACAATAAGCTTGTAGAGACCCAAAACGCTGTCGAGGCCCCGCATGCCCAAACCGAACGAAAGACTCGCAGAATCGCTGGCTGAGCTTCAGGATCTTCAGAAGAACGGGCGCCGCGTTTTCCGCTCGCGAGAGCTGAGCCGCACGCACCGCGAGCGGCTGCTCCGCAACGGCTTCTTGCGGGAAGTGATAAAAGGCTGGCTGATGTCCTCCAGTCCGAGCGCGCGGGAAGGCGACAGCACGCCCTGGTATGCGTCCTTCTGGGAGTTCTGTGCAGGCTACTGCCAGGACCGGTTTAACGATGGGTGGCATCTGTCGCCGGAGCAGTCGGTTCTTATGCATGCGCAGAATACGGTAATTCCAACCCAGGTGGTGGTCTACAGCCGGAAAGGCATGAACCACACGATGAAGCTGCTCTTCGGCACATCCCTCTATGACCTCAAACAGGCGGAGATGCCGCCTGTGGCGGACGTGTCGGTCAAGGACGGGCTGCGCCTATTCTCTCCCGCAGCGGCGCTCGTGAAGGTTCCAGAGGCTTTCTTCGCCCGAAATCCTATAGAGACTCAGGTCGTCCTCTCCGGCATTCGCGAAGCGTCGGATGTGTTGCGGCTTCTGCTCAACGGCGGCCACTCGGCAAAAGCGGGGCGGATCGCCGCAGCGTTCCGCCGCATCGGCCGCCCGCAGATCGCCGACGAGATCGTGAAAACGATGAAGTCCGCGGGATACGACGTGCGTGAAGCCGATCCCTTCGCGCCGGAACGGAAATTCGGGGTTTTCCCCTCTGTTGCCGCGCCCATTGTCGGACGCATCCGGGCGATGTGGGAATCCATGCGGGGAGCGATTGTCGCGACATTCCCGAAAGCGCCGGGCCTTCCGCGAAACAGGAAGGAGTATTTGCGCGTCGTGGACGATATGTACAAGAGCGACGCCTACCACTCGCTGTCGATCGAGGGGTACAGCGTCACGCCGGCGCTGATTGAAAGAGTGCAGCGCGGAGACTGGGACCCGGATCATCACGACGCCGACCGTCAGAGCCGCGATGCCCTTGCGGCGCGAGGCTACTGGCAGGCTTTCCAGAAAGTGAAGGAAACCGTGGGCGAAGTGATTGCCGGCGGCAATGCCGGCGCCCTTGCGCGCGCGGCTCACACGGAGTGGTACCGAGAATTGTTCCAGCCGTGCGTGGCGGCCGGATTGATTGAATCCGGGGCGCTCGCAGGGTACCGGAATCACGCGGTCTATCTTCGCACGTCGCGGTACGTGCCGCCGCGCTGGGAAGCGGCTCGCGATGCGATGCCGGGGCTCTTCGATCTGCTGGAGCATGAACCCGAGCCCGGCGTCCGCGCCGTGCTGGGGCACTGGCTGTTCGGTTACATCCATCCCTACCCTGACGGCAATGGGCGGATGGCGCGCTTTTTGATGAACGCGATGCTGGCCTCGGGGGGCTATCCGTGGACGGTCATCCGGGTTGAGGATCGTGACGCCTATCTGGCGGCGCTAGATCGCGCCAGCATCGACATGAAAATCGAGCCGTTCGCGGAGTTCATCGGCACACGGGTACGGCGGTCGATAAAGCGGGCGACTGCGAAGGCGCGGGCGTAAAGTCGAGGGCGTCGCGACCCGGCTCATCCGCTGAAGACGTTAGAAATCGTCGCCGAGAAATCGCTTCTCCGCAAGGCTGGGTAACAAACGCCCCGGCGCAAATTCGTTATAGCAGGTCTGGTTAAACCAGGCGCACCGGATATCGGAGAGAGTGAGGCCGGGCACGAGGCGCGTTAAAGACAGCGCGTACGCGGCGAGCTGCGCTATGGGCTTGTTGGTGCGCGCGTCTGGCTTGTAGTCCAGTATATGGACGGCGCCGTTGCGCACTTGCAGGAAATCGATGTGTCCCGTGATGAATCGCGGCTTATGACCAAGCCCCGGACGCGCGTGGTGGATAGGCTCCTTGGGAACGATCTCGACGCCGTAGTAGTGTTCGAGCGCGGCGATATCGTCTTCGAGGAGAAAAATCGGGACTTCGACGGCGACGGTGGTGCTGTCGTTGATCAGCATGAAGCGCTGAAGCCGCGGATGACGGTCGTAGTTGGAGCCGACGCCCGGAATGATCAGCGCCGCCGTGTCGGTCGCGGTGTTCTGCTTTTCGACAACTACCAAGCGGTCGAGCGAGAGAAAGCCGGGCGCCAGTTGGGAGCCGCGGGCGCCGTCCTCGCGGCAAAAAAGCTCGTGCGGGCAATCGCGATGCGCGCGCTCCAGAAAATCGGCGAGCGGCGCGAATCTGGTGTCGCCTCTCCGGCGGTCGTCGAGAGTGCCCGCGCGCACGAAGGCGAGCTTGGCGCGATGGAAGGAGAATTCATAGACCTGGCGGTGATAGAGCTTGACCGTGCGGATTAGCTGCGGCGGCGTGAAGAGCTTGAGGCCGCGCTCGCGCAGCCTGCGGTATGTCGTAAGACGCGGATGGGCGGCCAGCCAGCGCGAGATCGTCGCTGGATTGACGGAGTGGCCGTGACGCGAGGACAGACGGCGGCTGGTTTCTTCCAGAGTATAGCCGCGATTGTATGTCGAGAGCGCGTCAAGGATTTCGTGGAGGGGATATGTCTTGTTGCGCATCGCGCGCGGGCCGGGCGTGAATGTGCGCCCGCACGACCGGCAGCGATACAGCCGGACCGTTTCGAGCTTCTTGGCGCGGCTGCCCCTCGCGGCGATGCTCCGGCTGTTGCACGACGGGCAGCGCTCGGGCGGCTTGATCGGCGATCTGGGCTTCGCGGCTGATTGCTCGGTCGTCCGGGTCATGCGGAGTCTATAGCATGGCCGGTTCTGTGTGTGCACGCATTTGCAAGGCGGCTGGCTGGGGTCTGTTGCGACGAATTTGCAAGGCGAGGGGAGTCGGCGGGTGTTCACGGATATGCAAGACGTGGGGTGGAAAATGAATGGAGCGGCAAGGGGTTGGCCGGCGCGGTCGCGCGCGGTTGCTTTAATGGGAATCCAAACACGAAAGCTGGAATCTTATGTCTTGCTGACCGGTCGCGACGCAGCGGAAAACTTCTGTTGCCCAAATCCTTGCCCAAAACTTTGCCGACTGCGCCCGAATGATGCCGTTTGACCCGACTGATGCCGCCGTAAATCGCTGAAAATGCACGGAGCCGACTCATGAGCGACGCATTATGAGACCGTCGCTCTAACCGACTGAGCTACGCCGCCTTTCTTATTGATTTTAGCAGACCGCCCGCGGGACCGGCGTATACTGGGTTGAATGCCATTGAATCGCCGTCATTTTCTGTTCGGGGCGCTAGCTGCGCCAGTGCTCGCCGCAACGAAGAAGCAAGCGGTTGCGCAGCGGCCCAATATTGTTTTGATCGTAGCCGAGGACCTCGGCGCTTACATGCTTGGGTGCTATGGGAACTCGGAGGTGCGCACACCGAATATCGACCGCCTCGGGTTAACGGGCGTGCGCTTCTCGAACAGCTTCTCGTGTTCCCCGGTTGCGCCGGACCAGGGCGCTTTCGCAAGTGCGGGCTACACCTGCTCCCGTAGCATTTCGGCGGCGCAGGCCAGCGAATTTCTGGACGCGCAGGCGCCCGCGAAGCCGTTTTTTCTGGCGATCGCCTGGCCCAGTCCGAACGCCGTGGCAGCGCCGCAGAAGAACCTGGACTTGTACGCGAACACCGGATTCGAAACGATCGGCTGGGACGCCGAGGCGGCCAACGCCACGCACAAGGAAATGCTGCGCGACGTGCCCGGCAACCTGCGCAAGTATGCGGCGGCCCTGACCACGCTGGATGATCAGATTCCCACGCTCGCGGTAGAGCTGCAACAGCGCGGCGTTTGGGACAACACGCTCATCGTTTTCACCAGCAACGGCGGATATCTGTTAGGCCGGCATGGGCTGTGGGGTGATGCGACGGCGTCGGATCCGGTGAATCTGTACGAGGAAGTGGTGCGGACGCCCTTGCTCTGGACGTGGCCAAGCCGGTTTCCGCCGCAGACGGTGCGGAACGACGTAGTGAACTCCTACGATTTGATGCCGGCGCTGTGCGAACTGGTGGGCGTCGCGCCCCCGGCCGGCAGCCATGTGCCAAGCTACCTGCCGTTCGTGTATGGGCGGCGCATGGGGAAGAAACAAACGTGGCCGGATTTGGCGTTTGGCCGGATTCGGAATGCCGAGATGGCGCGCAACGACCGCTACAAGCTGATCCTGCGCGATCGGGGCAAGGGCGCGAGCGAGTTGTACGACGAGACGGCGGACCCGAAAGAGCAGGTCAACCAGGCGGACAATCCGAAGTTTCTGAACATGCGCGAGCGACTGACGGGTCAACTGACGGCGTGGCGGGGTGGGCAGAGGGCCGGAGCGTAGGCACGGTAGCCCGGCGAGATGGAGAAACAGGGAGGCCCCAGGCAAATATCGAGAGTCGGCGTCTTTCATTTTGGAGGCTGCGACAAGGGCGACCCAGTTGCATCTCTCGAAGTCTCCTTGAGTGAAGCAGAGACGTTTCAGGGCGATCTGTCCAATTGTCTGATCGTGCTTCCAGAGGCCTTCAACATCCGAACTGAGTACGATAGAGACTGCCGCCCGGAGGGCGAGATTTGTTGCGCGCTGAGGGATCTTTCTGTGAGGCGCAACGTCGCGCTGGTTGTGGGCCTGCTGGAAAGCTCTGGTGAGGGGAAGCCGTACAATTCTGCTTTTCTTATCGACGGCGATTTCTACGCACTCCTATCTCGGAAGATTTCCGACGGCGGAAAAGGAGTTTACCGGTTCCCGGAGGACACTGACAATGCCACGGCTATTGCACACGGTGGCGTTTGCGTGGCAGGCCTGATTTGCATGGACGCCAAGATGTTCTGTCAGCGCGGCGAGTGGTTTGGACGCTTGCGCGAGAAGCTTCGATCCACGGCCTGTGCACGGAGGGTGCTGTGTGTGCCAGCGCGTTTTTCAGACATCGACCCTGAAGAGCTGACCCAGTGCTTCCATCTCCCAGGCGTGACGATTGCGATAAGCAACGGAAACAGTCTTCACGCCAGCCTCATTGTTCCTCGGAGCGGCAAGAGGCTGCCGTTCAAAGACAGCGAAACAAAATCCTTATCGCCGATTTGTAGCAGGAGCGATATGGACAGGGGCTGGCTGACGGGTCAACTGACGGCATGGCGGGGTGGACAGAAGGCCGGTGCTTAGCCGGCAATTATCATCTGATCGGAGAACTCCGGGCCGGTCGGCGCACTCTGAAAGCGGAGACCTTTCCTGCAGAGATTGGAAGAGCGGGTTCCGAAAGAAGTCCAGGTGACCGTGACTCTACCGAAAAGCAGTAGGCCAACTAGCAACAGGATCATAGATCCTCCTTTCTGCTTAAAGAGGAAGGCCCGGGCTACTCCATAAGCCTGCTCTTTGGGAAGCTTTTTTTTCGCTTGGGTTGTGAAGCGCGCCGATCACTCCCGCCGCCAAACCGTGGCCCTGTCCACAATCGTCGCGGCCGGACCGCCGCGGGACGTATGCCTGTCAAACGGAGAATTACGGCTGTTGGAGAATGGCTGGTTCACGTCGAATTCCACTCTAGATCCGTACTGAGATCGTCATGTCGGCGGATGCGCCTACGGCGAGTGTGCCGGGCGGCGGGTTGATCCAGAATTAAAATCCTTTCATTGCCCTTTCCGAGTGATCGGTCCGGGTGTAGAGTTTAGGGGACCCAGGGCCAAATGGAAATCCCGGATTCGACGCTGGGTACTTCAGGCGCGGAGGGTTGAAGGGCGAACTGAAGTTCGCCCCCGCACGCTAAAGCGTGCGCCACTCAGGGTCTTCCGATCACTCTCGCCGCCAAACCATGGCGCCATCCACAATCGTCGCCATGGGGCCGCCGCGGAACGTGTGACCGTCGAACGGAGAATTGCGGCTCTTGGAGAACGACTGGTTCACGTCGTAGGTCCACTCGAGATCGGTGCTGAAGATCGTCACGTCGGCGGGCGCGCCCACGCGCAGGGTGCCGCGATCGAGGTGCAGCACGCGCGCGGGCCCGGTGGTGAGCAGCGCGATCAGGCGGGTGAGCGAGATTTTGCCGGTGTGGACGAGGTGCTCCAGCGCCAGGCCCAGCGCGGTTTCGAGGCCAATGATGCCGAAGGGGCACTTCTCGAACTCCTGCATCTTTTCGCTGCCGGGATGCGGCGCGTGATCGGTGGCGATGGCGTCTACCGCGCCGGCCACGATGCCGTCCACTACAGCGCCCGCATCGCAGGCGGTGCGCAGCGGCGGCTTCATTTTGAAATTGCTGTCGTAGGGCAGCATCTGGGCGTCGGTGAGGGCAAAGTGGTGCGGAGTGGCTTCGCAGGTGACCGGCAGTCCCTGCTGCTTGGCGTAGGCCACCATGGCCATGGCGTTGCGCGTCGAGATATGCGCCACGTGGAAGCGCGCGCCGGTGACTTCCGCCAGCAGGATATCGCGGGCCACCATCACGTCCTCGGAACTGGAGGGAATGCCGCGCAGGCCCAGCCGCACGGACTCAAATCCCTCGTGCATGTCGCCATCCGCGCTCAGGTTCAGGTCTTCGCAATGATCGATGACCGGCAGGTCGAAAGAGCGCGCGAATTCCATGGCGCGGCGCATCACGCGCGCGTTCATCACCGGGCGTCCATCGTCGGAGATGGCCACCACGCCCGCGGCTTTCATGGAGCCGATGGCCGACAGCTCTTCGCCCGCGCTGTTCCTGGTGATGGCGCCGATGGGGAAAACATTCGTGACGGCGAACTTGCGCGCGCGCTCGATGATGTAGCTGGTCACGGTGGCGTTGTCGTTCACCGGCAGCGTGTTGGGCATGCAACAAATGGACGTGAATCCGCCGGCGGCCGCGGCGCGTGCGCCGGTCTCGATGGTTTCGGCGTGCTCAAAGCCGGGCTCGCGCAGGTGCACGTGCATGTCGATGAAGCCAGGCGCTACGATCAGGCCGGTGGCATCGAAGATCTCCGCGCCCGGCGCTTCGATGTTGGCGCCGGCGGCGGCGATCACGCCATCCCGAACCAGAATGTCGGCCAGCATGTCGGTGGCCGAAGCCGGGTCGATGACGCGCCCGTTCTTGATGAGGAGTTGTGACATCTAACCAATCACCCGCTCTAGCACCGCCATGCGTACGGCGACGCCGTTTTCGACCTGGTTGAGGATCACGGAGCGCTGGGAATCGGCCACTTCCGAGGACAACTCGCGCCCGCGGTTGATGGGGCCGGGGTGCATGACGATGACGTCCGGTTTGGCCAGCGCGAGGTGCTCCAGCCGCAAGCCGTAGAACTGGAAATACTCGCCCGCGGGAAAAGCCGCTTCGTGCTGCCGCTCGAGCTGCACGCGCAGCATCATGATCACGTCGGCGTCGCAAATCGCTTCGCGAATATCGTTGGTCAGCGTGACGCCGGGCGCGATGTGGGCGAGTTCGCGCGGCAGCAGCGAGGCGGGGCCGCACAGCACGATATCCGCGCCGAATTTCGAAAGCAGGTACACGTTGGAACGGGCCACGCGGCTGTGGGCGATGTCGCCGATGATGGCCACGCGCAGGCCCTCCAGGCTGGGGCGGCGGTCGAGAATGGTGCGCGCATCGAGCAGCGCCTGGGTGGGATGCTCGTGCGTGCCGTCGCCGGCGTTGATGATGGGCATGGCCAGGTGGCGCGCCAGAAAGTGCGGCGCGCCGGACGCCGAATGCCGCATGACGATGGCGTTGGGGCGCATGGCGGCCAAGGTGTTGAGCGTATCCACCAGCGATTCGCCCTTCGACACGCTGGAGCCGGAGGCCGCGATGGAAACGGCGTCGGCGCCCAGGCGCTTGGCGGCGATTTCGAAGCTGGTGCGGGTGCGAGTGGACGCTTCGAAGAAGAGATTGACAATCATCTTCCCGCGGAGCGTGTCCAGTTTCTTCTGCGATTGGTCCTGGACAGGTTGAAACTGCTTGGCGCGCGCCAGGATAGCTTCGATCTCGGCGCGATCCAGTTCTTCAATTCCCAGCAATCCTGCCGACATGGTTTAAACGGCTTCGCTCTCGGCGACCTTCTCGACCATAAGCACCTTTTCCGTCTGGTCGACCTCCTGAAATTTGACTTCGATGATTTCGTTGTCCGTGGTTTGCACGACGCGGCCGATGAACTGGGCTTCGATGGGCAACTCGCGGTGGCCGCGGTCGATCAAGACCAGCAGGTGCACGCGGGCCGGGCGGCCGTGGTCGAACAGGGCGTCCAGCGCGGCGCGAATGGTGCGGCCGGTGTAGAGCACATCGTCCATCAGGATGATGTCTTTGTCTTGCACGGAAAACGGAATTTCGGTGGCGCTGACCACGGGCTTGATGTCGACGGTGGTGAGGTCGTCGCGGTAGAGATTGATATCCAAAATCCCGACCGGCACGGCGTGCTGTTCCAGAGATTCGATTTTGCGGGCCAGGCGCTGGGCGAGGGGCACGCCGCGGCGCCGGATGCCGATGAACGCCAGGCGGTCGAGATCGGAGTTCTTCTCCAGGATTTCGTGCGCCAGACGCACCAGCGTGCGGTCGATTTCCGAGGCGCTCATCAGTTGGCCTTTGACGCGAGTAAGGGGCATGGGCGTGGTAAGGAACAGCGTAGCATGGCGGACCGCACCCCGCAGCGCAATCGAAAGGCGGGCGTGAGGACTGCGCGGAATGCACGGGAAGGAGGGCTTTGGGCCCGCTTCGCTCGCCGAAGTGCGGGGCTTAAGCCCCGCGCGGGCTGAAGCCCGCCCTCCACGGTTCACGAGTGTAAAACATCGCAAGGGGAAGAACCGGCGCGGGCCAACTGGGTGTACACTGACGCTAACTAACGCCACACGACTCTCATTGCTGTGAGAGAAAGTGTGATGGTTTTCACGTACCGTCGAACGACGAAGGAGGCAAGTAAACTTATGTGTACGCAAAATTCTCGCAGATGGACAACGCTGGCAGGATACGCCTTGTGTGTGGCTGCATTTCCAGGCTCACTATGGGCTTCGAACGCTTACATAGTTCGCAATCTGACATCGGACGTGCCCGACCTGGCGGACTATACCGATCCGAACCTGAAAGGCGCGTGGGGCATCGCGGAATCGAGCACCAGCCCGTTCTGGATCTCAGACAGTGGATCGGGGCTGTCTACGCTTTATAACAGCACAGGCGGTGTGATTCCACTGGTCGTAGAGATACTGCCCATTTTTAGTTTTCACCCTCTCTTCAACCCTCCCACCGGAGTCGTCTACAACGGCACTGCCGGCTTTGCCGTTACCGCCGGCAATCCGGCGTCGTTCATTTTCGCCACATTGGATGGCACCATAAACGGCTGGAACAAAACCGCGAACGCGACGGTAGCGGAAACAATGGTAAACAACTCGGCAAACGGGAGGGAGTACACGGGTCTAGCGATAGGTACAAGCGGTTCCAACACGTACCTTTATGCCGCGAATTTCGATGGCGGGACCATCGACGTCTTTGACTCCGACTATAACCCGGTAACCTTACCGGCTGCCTTCCAGGACACCAACCTTCCGGCGGGCTACGCGCCATTCAACATTCAGAATCTCGCCGGCAATTTGTACGTCGCCTACGCGTTGCAGAACACCGGTTACCTGGAGGTGCCGGGTGCGGGCCTCGGATACGTGGACGTCTACAGCACGTCGGGAACGCTCGTGGACCGGCTGATTTCGGGCGGATATCTAAATGCGCCCTGGGGTTTGGCGATCGCGCCCACCAACTTCGGCGATTGCGCGGGCGATCTTCTGGTGGGAAATTTCGGCGACGGCACGATCAACGTGTTCAACCCCACCACGGGCGCATATATTGCTACGCTCAACGACGTCTATGGCACTCCTATCGTGATCCCAGGTCTCTGGGCTCTACAGGTCGGCAACGGTGGCAGCGGTGGGGATGCGAACGCGGTCTATTTCACGGCCGAGATTCCGGGTCCGGACAACGGGACGCATGGCTTGTTTGGCAGGCTTCAGGCGGCGCCTGTCGTGACCGCCACGGACGTGGTCAATGGCGCGAGCTTTCAGCCCGCTATCGCTCCGAACACATGGGTCACCATAACGGGAGGTAATCTCTCAGCGACTACCCGCGTGTGGGACAGCGATGACTTCGTGGGCACGGCGCTCCCCACCGATATCGACAGTGTGAGCGTGACCGTAAACGGGACCTATGCGTACGTGGAATATGTCAGCCCCGGACAGCTTAACATTCTGCTGCCGGTGGGTCTGACGTCCGGACAGGCACAAGTGCAGACGTACAACTTCGGCCTCGCCAGCCCAGTCGTGACCGTCCAGGTACAAGACGTGGCGCCGGCCTTCTTCCTCGAAAGCGATGGGAAGCACATAGTGGCGACGCACGCGAACGGCTCACTGATTGGGCCAGCCAGCACGACAACCGGGGCCACTCCGGCGGCGCCCGGCGAGACCATTGTGCTCTATGGCACCGGGTTCGGCGTCACGAATCCCGCGGCGCCGAAAGGCAAACTAATCACAACCCCGCTGACCTTGGCGACGCCGCCGACCATCACTATCGGCGGAACCGACGCTGGCCCGGTCGCATTCGCCGGTTTGATTTCCGCCGGTTTGTACCAGATTAACGTGACTGTACCGGCTTCCACGGCCAGCGGAGATGCGCCGGTGGTGGCGCTGGTGGGATCCACAGCCTCGCCGGGTACCGCGGTGATCGCGGTGCAGTAAGGCGCCGCATTACGAAGGGAAACCGCTCCCTGACGGTCGCGGCTCAGTAAGCCTTGCGAAATCGACAAGCACCCTTACAAAAGCGGCCGGATGTGCCGCCACTCGCGATTGGTTTATAATCGCAACGATAGGAGAATAATATGGAACTGCGTCCTTTGCACGACCGCGTCGTCATCAAACGCCTGGAAGAGGGCGAAACCAAGCGCGGGGGCATCATTATCCCGGATACCGCCAAAGAGAAGCCGCAGCAGGGATCGGTGATCGCCGTGGGTAACGGCAAACTGCTGGAGACGGGCGAGCGCATGCCGCCCGAGGTCAAGGCGGGCGACCGCATCCTTTTCGGCAAGTATTCCGGGGCCGAAGTCAAGCTCGACGGGGACGAGTACCTGATCTTGAAAGAGGACGAGATCCTCGGAGTTCTGGAATAGCGCGCCGGACCTAACCAACATCCGTTACGCTAGCCAAGATTGGTTCGTGGGTCAGTTTGCCCCCTGGCGTAGAGGATGGAGTGTGCGGCAAAGCCACAATCAGAAGAGGCGGCCTGAGAGGCCGCCGCAGGCCGGGGGCCTGCCCCACAACAGCAAGAAATCACAAGCGGCGCACGTGTAGAATATGCACGAGGTGACCGAATGGCGTGCAACCCGGAAGCGCTGCAAGATGTCCCGCTGTTTGCTCTGCTGGACGCGGATGAGAAGGCCGTCCTGGCCGCGCAAGTCGAACTCAAGCGATTCGCCCCGCGCGAGCGGATCTACAAAATAGGCGATCCCGGGGGGAAGGCATACGTGGTGGTGTCCGGGAGTGTCCGGCTGACCACCGTCGACGAGGACCAGCAGGAGGTGATCGTGGACCAGCCGGGGCATGGCGAGTTCTTCGGTTTTGCATCGATGCTCGACCAGACGCCGCATCAGACCGATGCCTACGCGATGGAGGAATCCGTGTGCCTGGAGGTGAAGCGGAGCGACATCGCGATTCTGATCGAACGCAAGCCGCACGCGGGAATGGACATGCTAACGGTCCTGGGCCGCCAGTTCCACGCCGCGCAACAACTTGTGCGCATGCGCGCGACCCGCAACCCGAACGACATCATTGAGGAGCACGAGACTACGGGCGAGCGGATCGCCGATGCGGTCGCCCGTTTTGGCGGGTCGTGGTCCTTCATCATCTTATTTTCGGTGGTCCTGACCATTTACACCTTAATCAATGTGCGGCTGGGCGGAGCAGCCTGGGACCCGTACCCATTTATCCTGCTCAATCTGTTCCTTTCCATGATTGCGGCGATCCAGGCGCCGGTCATCATGATGAGTCAAAACCGGCAGGACAAGAAAGACCGCCTGCGCAGCGAGCTGGACTTTGACGTCAATCGCCGCGCCGAGACCGAGATTCAAGGCCTGGCGCGGAAGGTGAATCTGCTGGGCGAGAAACTCGGCGACGTTGAGGATCTGCTCCGTGAAAAACTGCCGCGGGAGGGACCGCCGGCACGCTTCAGAACTGATAGTCCACTGGCTTGATGTTTTTGGACCTTAGGTAGACGATCAACTGGCCGCGGTGATGCGCCGTGTGATCGGTGGCCAATAGCAGCAATTCCATGCCCATCAGCTTGCCGTGCGGTGAATCGAAGGTTTGGTGCAGACGCTCAGGCTCCATGCCGGCCAACGCAGCGATGCAGAAATCGTAGGAATCGTTAAGCATCTTCAGCACGGAGGCCTTGTCGAACTTTGTGGGCTTGGCGATCGGGTCTTTCTGGCCCGAAAGCGTGGCGAAGAAGAACGAATTGGCGCCGGCGATGTGCGCCAACTGCTCGCCGAAGCTCATCTCCGCGGGATTGGGCTTGAAAGAGTAGTCCTCCGCGGGCATCTGTTCGGCCAAGGCCAGCATGTACTTCTTGGAAGTCTTCCAATGGTCCACGAGCACGGGCGGAACGCCGCCCTCGTGTTGCGCCAGGGCCGGCAGCACGAGAGCCGCGCCCAGTAATAGAGTCGTTATCGATCGATGCATTGCATTCCCCCTCTGGTTTTCAGTGCCGCAGGCTGCCTCGCAACGCGCGCGAAGCAGCCAGCATCCAAGCAATCCAGGCTATCCTATCACACCCTCGAAGACCGCTTCCTTACGGTCGCGGCTCGGTAACAGCCGCGTCGAGCGAATCAAACGCGAATGACCACAGCCGGGCAGGGTCCCAACTGAAGTACCCGGTGAGCCGTCGAACCAAACACCGCAAGATCCAGGGCACCACGGCCACGCACTCCCATCACCACTACGTCGGTTTGCGCTTCCAAGGCGAACTGGACGATCTGTTGGTACGGCTTTCCAATGCGCACCAATGTCTTAATGCTGGCCGTTTTGCGCTCTTCCGGAGGAAGCAGTCGATTGAGTTGCTCCGTCGCTGTCGCGATGGCTCCCTCAATGCTGGCCGAAACCGGGATATCCTCCAGCACGTGCAGCAGAGTGAGCTCGGCTTTGTACTCTGTGGCCAGAGAGATCGCATAGTCCAAAGCCCGCTGCGAATTCACAGAGAAATCCGTGCAAAGAAGAATTCGGCTCAGATGGACGGGATCCTGCTGTTGACCTGGGCCGATAGGGTCTTGTGGCGGTTTACGGACTGCCAAGACCGGGCACGAAGCTTTGCGCATGACCCGTTCGGTCACCGATCCGAGCATGAACCGGTCAAACCCCCGCCGGCCGTGCGTTCCCATGACGATCAGGTCCGTTTTCCGGGCTTCGGCAAACGCCAGAATGGCGTCCGGCGCTATTCCCAGCTCCACAACGCATTCCGGCTGAATATCGTTGTCTGCATGGTTTTTCAGGAATTCCTGAAGCTCCTCCTCGGCGTTTTGGAGAAGGCACCGGCAGAACTCCCGATAAAGTCCCGCAGAGACAGCAAACGAAGCGGAAGGATATCGGGATAGCTCTACGATTTGTTGCACGAACAACTTGGCTCGATAGTGCTGGGCCACCGAGAGGGCATGGCGGTACGCGCTTACCGAGAACTCCGAGAAATCAATGGGACAGAGGATGCGTCTGATTTCGGGCATTAATCCTCCTTGCGGGATCCGCGGCGGTTGGGGGCTGAGAAGCTTGCATCCGGAAGTTCCAGCTTAAGCGGTCGGCGGATGTCCCGCAACGCGCGCGAGCGAGGCCGCATCCAATGAATCGAGGGCACCCATATCAAACACTCGCCGGAACATCCGAATCCGAAGCTGTGGCGCGACCGCGGTTTGTACGCGGCGTGGCTGGGCCACAGCACCGTGCTGCTTAAATTGGATGGCGTGACCATTCTGACGGATCCGGTGCTGGGCAATCGCGTGGGCTTGAGTTTTGGGCCTCTGACGCTGGGGTTGAAGCGCCTGGTGGCGCCCGCGCTGCGCGTGGGGCAACTGCCGAAGATCGATGTGGTCCTGCTCTCGCACGCGCACATGGACCACTTCGATCTGGCGACGCTGCGCGCGCTCGAAAGCCGGTCGACCACCGTGGTGACGGCCGCCAAGACCAGCGACCTGCTGCGCACCCGCCGTTACGCCGCAGTCAAGGAGCTTGGATGGGGCGAGCGCACGCGCGTGGGACACATCGGGCTACGGGCGTTCGAGGTGAATCATTGGGGCGCGCGCATGCACGGCGATACGTATCGCGGATACAACGGCTACCTGATTGAGGCGGGCCGCTACCGCGTGCTGTTCGGCGGCGATACGGCGGCCACCACGGCCTTCCGCGCGCTGCGCGGATCGCGGCGCATCGATTTGGCGATTATGCCGGTGGGCGCGTACGATCCCTGGATTCGTTACCACTGCACCCCGGAACAAGCCTGGCAGATGGGCAACGATGCCGGCGCGGAAATCTTCCTGCCTGTGCATCACCAGACCTTCCCGCTGAGCCGCGAACCGCGGCACGAACCGATCGAACGCCTCTACGGCGCGGCCGGGAAAGACCCGGAGCGGATCGGCATCGAGCGCATCGGGCAAGAGATGAAGCTGTAGCGAAGAGGCCGGCCGGGGGGCGAGCTTCGCTCGCGGAGCAGCGGGGCTAAAGCCCCGCGCGGGCTCAAGCCCGCCCTCCATCGCTGTGCTCGCCGAACGTAGAAACTCAAGACCGTGGTGCGCCACTCAGGAAATGCAACTCAGCGGCGAGGCTGAAGCCCCGCGCTGGCTCAAGTCCGCCCCCCAAAGGCCAGCGAGTAACCGCTCGATCTCGCGCGAGATCTCGGCAGGTGTGCCGGTGGCATCCACGCGGTGGTATCCGCCGTCGCGATAATACGCGATCACGGGACCGGTGGCGTCGTGGTAGGCCTTCAGGCGCGCCAGAATCACTTCATCGGTGTCGTCCTCGCGGCGGATTAGCGGCTGCCGATCGTCGTCGCAGATTTCGCCGACTTTGGGCGGCTGCGAGAGCATGTTGTAGATGCGTCCGCATTGGCCGCATTGGCGGCGCGCGGTGATGCGGGAGACCAGCACCTGCGCAGGCACATCCAGAAAGATGGCGATGGGTTTGGGCAGGCCCAGGTTCTGCACCAGGCTGTCGAGGAATGTGGCCTGTTCCAACGTGCGCGGGTAGCCATCCAGCAGGAAGCCGGCGGCGCAGTCGGGCTGTTGGATTCTGGCGGCCACGATCTTATCCACAATGGCGTCGCCGACCAGACCTCCGGATTTCAGGATGGAGCACGCCAGCCGGCCGAGATCGGTGCCGGCCCTGCACTCGGCGCGGAACATCTCGCCGGTGGAAATGGCGGGGATATGGAAACGCTGGGCAATGGCCGCTGCCTGAGTGCCTTTGCCGCAGCCGGGTGGTCCGAATAACAGGACGATCATGCCGACCTCCGGAACCCACAACAGATTTACAGGTCCGTTAATATTATACCTTCAGGCGAGAGACGAATGCGCACCCCCCTCCATTCGACCGTGTTGCCGGACAGGCCGCACACCCAAATGGCGAAGCCCCAAAGGTCCCGGAAGGGGATCCAGCAGGCGCGGCGGAGCGCCGAGGGATCGCGCAGCACGCCCCAGCCCACCCAGATTCCGGCGAGCAGCCGGATGGCCAGCGCCGCCACGCCGGCCGGCCAGGCACCCGCGGCGATGGCGACGAGGGACCAGAAGGTGGCGTGCGTGATCAGGTAGCCGTAATAGCCGCCCGGCCGCGAGACGCGGATGCCGCGCGACCAGCGCAGTTGGTGACGCCAGACTTCGCGCCAGGTGGCGCCGCCCAGTTGCGTTTCGACGATGGCCGGCGCGAAGACCACGCGCAGGCCGAGGCCGCGGATGCGGCGTCCGAGTTGGTAATCGTCTGCCAGGTAACCGCCAATGGACGCGAAGCCGCCGATGCGGCGCAGATCTTCGGCGCGCAAAAGCATGGTGGAACCGAGAGCGAATTCCACCGAGCCCAGCATCCGCGCCACCAGCACGCTGGGGGCGAATTCGGTGGCGACGCCCAGAGCTTCCCAGCGGCCGGGCCAGTTTTCAGACTGCGCGCGATAGAGGCAGGTGACCAGGCCGGCGTGGGGCTGGTTGAGGAGCGCGGTCACCTGGCGGAGATAGTCCGGCTCGACCCGTATATCGCTGTCGTTGATCAGCAGGAGCGGGTAACGCGCTTGGGCGGCAAGATCGGCCAGCACGCCGACTTTGGCGTTGGGCATCTTGGTGGAGGTGACGATCAGGCGGATGTGGCGCGCGGGGAATTCCGCGATGAGACGGCGGATATCGGCGGCGGCGGGGTCGTCGGCGCGGCCGATGCCGAACAGGATCTCGTATTGCGGGTAGTCTTGCAGGGCATGCGAGCGGATGGCTTCGTAGAAGTGCGGGTCGCGGCCGTACACGGGCTTAAGGATGGAAACCGCGGGGGTGGCGGCGGGCGCGGCGGCGGGGGATCTGCGCCATCGGACGGCGGCTAGGATCGCCAGCAGCCAGTAGGCGGCCGAGGCCAGCGCGGGGACGGCCAGCCAAGTCACAAGGCGAGGAGCGCCACGCCGCAGGCCACCAGCGACGTGCCTGCCCAGCGACTCAAGGTCACGGGCTCTTTCAACAGATACTTGGCGAGCACGGTTTCAAGCACGTAGCTGGCGGCCGTGGCCGGCACAGAGAAGCTGAGATCGGCGACCGAGAGCAGCGCGATGAAGGCGAAGAACGAAGCGGTCATGGCGGCTATGGAGGCGATGATCAGCTTATTGCGCGCCAATAGCGCGAGCAAGCGCCGGAGGGCGCCGGGCCTGAAATCGCGGATCTCGCCGTGGCGCTTCATGGCGGCGGCTTGCAGCACGTCGGAGACGGTTGTAGCCGCGGCGATCACGGCCACCAGCAGCCATTTCATGACGGCGCTCCGGAGTGATGCGAGGCGGTGCGCGCCACCAGGGTCACGCCGGCCACGATCAGCAAGATGCCGGCCCAGCGCCAGCGGGAGATCTCTTCGTGCAGAAACAACTTGCCCGCGAAGGCCGACAGCACGTAACCGATGGAGGTGACCGGCAGCACATAACTGAGGTCCGCCCAGCTTAGCAGAGTCATATGACAGAAGAGCCACAGCATCAGCAACGAGATTCCGAGGGCGACCCAAGGATTGAAGACCGCGCGCACGTACGCCAGGGGTGAAACGCTGACCAGGCGCCCGACCTGGCGCATGCCCCAAGCCAGGGAGAAGTTTCCGGACACGCTGGTTAGGACCACTAATACGGTGAACAAGCGGGTCTTGAGGCGGAGATGGGCGTCGGGCGCGTTCATGGGAGCTTACTGTGGCGCACGCTTCAGCGTGCCGCTGCCGGCTTCAGCCGACAGCTCCCCGGGGACGGCGAACTGAAGTTCGCCGCGGCACGCTAAAGCGTGCGCCACAGCCACATAACTAGTCACCGGAGTTGGCCGTCGCCAGAGCCTTCTCGGAGGCTACGAACCTCTTCCGTTTGGAGCGCAACGCCAGGTACTCGCGGGCCTCCTTCGAGAGGCGCTTGCGCTCGGCGGAATCGAAGATGGCCTTCCGCACGACGCGCCAGACGACGCGCGGGCGGAAGTAGTATTCGCCGTAGAATCGCTCGACCCACTCGACCAGCTCGCCGCGGTCGAGGCCGGGATAAATGATGTTGGGAAGCTGGTGTCCGGTCTCGTCGGTCATGGCGTCAATGGTGATGAGATTGTTCTGCTTGACGTAGTCGTAGAACTCGGTGCCCGGGTAGGGATGGGCGAGCGAAACCTGGATGGTTTCCGTATCCAGGCGCTTGGCGAAATCGATGGTCTTGCGGATGCTTTCGCGGGTCTCGCCAGGCAGGCCGATGATGAAATCGCCATGCACCACCAGGCCCAGCTTCTTGCAGTTGTCGGTGAACCGCAGGGCCATGTCGAGGGTGGCGCCCTTCTTGATGTTCTTGAGGATTTGCTGGTCGCCGGATTCGTAGCCCACGATCAGAAGGCGGCAGCCGGATTCCTTCATGGCCTTCAGAGTGTCGTAATCGGTGGTCACGCGCGAGGTACACGACCACGTGAAATTCACCGGCTTCAGTTTCTTGCACAACTCGATGGTGCGCGCCTTCTGATAGTTGAAGGTGTCGTCGTCGAAGAATATTTCCTTGACGTAGGGAAAGGCCTCTTTGGCGTAGGCCACTTCGCGCGCGATGTCGTCGGTCGAGCGCAGCCGCCAACGGTGACCCGAATGGGTCTGCGGCCAGAGGCAGAAGGTGCACATAGCCGGGCAGCCGCGCGAGGTGTAGAGCGAGATGTACGGATTCAGCAGAAATGGGACGTTGTAGCGTCTGACATCGAGATCGCGCCGATAGACCTTGGTGACCCACGGCAGCTCATCGAGATTCTCGATGGGGGCCCGCTCCGGGTTGTTGACGATATGGCCGTTCTTGCGGAAGCTGACGCCTGGCAGATCTTCCACCGGCGTGCCTCGGGCATAATCGGCTATCTGGTAATCGAACTCGCGGCGCACCACGAAATCGATGGCCGGCGAGGTGCGCAGGGATTTCTCCGGCTCCACGGTAACGGGCGGTCCGACGAAGGCGACCTTCAGCTTGGGGTTGGAGTCCTTCATCATCTCGGCCATCTTCACGTCCACGTGAAATCCGGGCGTGGAAGTGAAGAGCACGAGCAGCTCGAAGTCGTTGGCCATGGCGACGGTCTGCTCGATGGAGATCTTGTGGGGAGGCGCGTCCACCACTTTGCTGTCGGGCAGCATGCCGGCGGGATAGCAGAGCCACACGGGATACCAGTAAGATTCGATTTCCCGGGTGGCCGGCCAGCGCGAACTGGCGCCGCCATCGAAGCCTTCAAAAGAAGGAGGATTCAGAAACAGTGTTCTCATGAATGTGTCACTCGGCGGGCGAGTGGTTATTCGCCCAGATCCACCAGACTCGCCCGCTTGGGGTCGTCGGCCAACGATACGTTCCGGAAGTCAATGGTCAGCTCCGCGGGACCTACCAGCCGGGTGTCCACTACGCTGTGTATCTGGCGCGGAACCGCAATGCCGTCTTGAATCTCATACTCTTTGACAAATTCGATTTTCTTCACGAACAGTGAAGGAGGTTTGACCAGGCGGCCGGACTCGCGGACGCACAGGAATGTCTTGGCGTCGATCCAGATTTCGCCTTTGAACAGGCCCATCAGCTTGTGCCGCGGCGTCACTTGAAATACCTCGACGGCTTGACCGGCGGACTGCTTTGGTCCTTTGTATTTGAACTTGTAGTTGGCCGGCGTCACGGCTAGAGACGGGGAGCCGTCGGCTTGGGCCTCGGCTTCGGCGGAGAGATATCGCGCGATCACGTGGTGCTTAACGGAATTGTCGCCTTCGAAGTGCAGGGCTTCGTAGGTGATGCGGCCCAGGCGCGAGATGCGGCGTAGGCCGTGCAAACGGCCGTGCTTCTTGAGCTTGGGCAGGGAAGCTTCCATATCCACTTCCATCGACGAGCCTTGCAGGGCGCGCTCCTGCTGCTGGGACGCGGCCCAATAGTTTTCGACGACGGAATCCGGCCCAGTGAGGGTGGCGGCACTCAGCGCCCCGAGGGATACAGCGAACAATCCGACAACGCAACGATTCGTAATGGATCGCAAAGTATTAATCCAGGATAACAGAATGTACCATTGTGTAGATGTTCGCCACAAGCCGGAGGTTGCACGTATCGCGCCCGCTCCCTTACGGTCGCGGCTCAGTAAGCCTCGCGAAAACAACGTGCCTGTTACCGAGCCGCGACCGTGAGGGAGCGGTTCCCAAAACGGTCAAGCGCCCCTAAATATCTCTTGCTTTCGATGTGGCTTCGCGATATGTTATCCATAAAGGGCTTATGGGAACGCCGCAAAAATCCGGGGATTTGGTTCAGGGCACCCTCGACATGTTGGTGCTGAAAACACTGGCTCAAGGCGCCATGCACGGTTACGGCATCGCCGAGTTCATCCAGGAGACCTCGAACAACGCGCTGCGCGTGGAAGAGGGTGCACTCTATCCGGCGCTGCATCGTCTTGAATTGCGAGGCCTGCTGGCTTCTGAATGGGGCGTATCGGATAATAACCGCCGCGCCAAGTACTATCGGCTGACCGGCGCCGGCCGGAAGCACCTGGCTGCGGAATCGGAACACTGGACCCGTATGACATCGGCGATTGCAACGATCATGGACACCGCTTAGGAGAATCTACATGTTGCTCGAGCGCGTCAGTGCTATTTGGCTGCGGGCCAAGGCA
>Ga0181536_10000330_pt1 | contig 57293 bp, 52 predicted proteins | sample PEATcosm2014_Bin_41_FD_121105 | JGI IMG/M metagenome (GOLD analysis project Ga0181536, IMG submission 121105) | Peatland microbial communities from MTU Mesocosm Facility, Houghton, MI, USA - PEATcosm2014_Bin17_60_metaG | ecosystem: Environmental > Terrestrial > Soil > Wetlands > Peat | place...
GGCGGATACCCTTCTCAATGCGGCGCCGCGCCGGCGCCGGTCGAGAAGTGCTCGGCGAGGAAGTTGGGACTTTGTCGGGATGGCTCATCCGACTGGCCCACGCCAATGGCGCAAAACCAGGTCAGCCCCCGTAGCTCAGGGGATAGAGCGTCGGTTTCCTAAACCGTGCGTCGCAGGTTCGAATCCTGCCGGGGGCGCTGGGTGTGACCGGAGGACACCGGGTTGGTCACACGACACCGGTGGCCGGTCCGCCGCCCGGCCGGGTCGGGTGATTTACTACGCGGTGTAGTTGTCGGATAGGGTCACCGCCGATGGCCCAGAACCTGTTCGCTCCCGGGGCTGCCTGAGCCCATGGGCGGGATGAGCCGGTCGCTGCACAGCGACAACCCGACCATCGTCTCGGCCTTCCACACCGCCCTCCTCCACCAGCTGCTCGTCCTGGCCCTGGTGGTGGTGGTCCTGGCGGTGGCGTGGAACCTCCTGCGCACCGCCCAGTACCGGCGCGCCGTGGCCGAGGGCCGGCCGTTCGTGCCCCCCAGCCGCTGGAGCGCAGGGCCCGAGCCGACGGGGCGCCGGATCCTGCGCATCGGCTTCGGCGTCATCTGGATCTTCGACGGCCTGTTGCAGGTGCAGTCGGGGATGGTGCTCGGCATGCCCACCACAGTGCTCCGGCCGGCGGCCACAGGGTCGCCGGGGTGGGTGCACAGCGTGGTCAACGCGGGCATCACCATCTGGACCAACCACCCGGTCCAGGCGGCGGCGTCGGCCGTCTGGATACAGCTGGGCATCGGCGTCCTGCTGCTCGTGGCGCCGCGCGGGTGGTGGTCCCGGGCCGCCGGCGTGCTCAGTGTCGGGTGGGCCCTGGTGGTCTGGGCGTTCGGGGAGGCGTTCGGCGCCGTCTTCGCCCCCGGGCTCACCGTCGCCTTCGGGGCGCCGGGCGCGGCGCTCCTCTACGCCGTGGCCGGGGGCCTGGTGGCGCTGCCCGACCGGGCCTGGGTCGGGCGCAGGCTCGGCCGGTGGTTCACCGCAGGGGTCGGCGCCTTCTTCCTCGGCATGGCCCTCCTCCAGGCATGGCCCGGACGGGGGTTCTGGCAGGGACGGATCGGCCACGCCCAGGGATCGCTCACCGCCATGGTCTCGGCCATGGCCCAGACGTCCCAGCCGGGGTTCCTCTCGGGCTGGGTGTCGTCGTTCGCCTCGTTCGACGCCGCCCACGGCTGGGCCGTCAACCTGGTCATGGTGGTGATCCTGGCGGCCGTCGGGGCGGCCCTGGTGAGCGGGCGCCCCCGTCTGGTGCTGGGCGCGGTGGCGGTCGCCGCCGCCTTCTGCCTGGCCGACTGGGTGCTGGTCGAGGACCTCGGGTTCCTGGGCGGTGTGGGCACCGACCCCAACTCGATGCTGCCGCTCCTGCTCCTGGTCTCCTCGGCCGCCGCCGCGCTCGTGCGGCGACCGGCAGAAGCGCCGGTCCCCGAGCCCACGACTGCGGCCGAGCCGGCCACCGGGCCGTGGTGGGTCCGACTGGCCCCCGGCTACACCGGGCGGGTGCTGGCCGCCGTGGCCGCCGTGGTCGTGGTGGCCGTCGGGGCGGTCCCCATGGCCTCGGCCTCCACCAACCCCAACGCCGACCCGATCATCACCGAGGCCCTCGACGGCGCCCCGTCGTCGACCGACTTCCGGGCCCCGCCCTTCACCCTCACCGACCAGGACGGGCACCGGGTCTCGCTGTCGAGCCTGCGGGGCAAGACGGTGGCCCTCACCTTCCTCGACCCGGTGTGCACCTCGGACTGCCCCCTGATCGCCCAGGAGTTCCGCCAGGCCGACTCGATGGTGGGGGATCCGTCGCACACGGTCTTCGTGGCCGTGGTGACCAACCCGATCTACCGCTCGGTCTCGGTCACCCGGGCCTTCGACCGCCAAGAGGGTCTCTCCACGTTGGGCAATTGGCTCTACCTCACGGGTTCGGTGACCCAGCTCGAGAAGGTCTGGAGCGCCTACGGCGTCCAGGTCCAGGTCTCCCCGGCCGGGGCGATGGTGGACCACACCGAGGTCGCCTACGTCATCGACGGGCGGGGCCGCACCAGAGCGGTGCTCAACGCCGAGCCCGGAACAGAAGGGGCCGCCCACAGCTCCTTCTCGTCGCTGCTCGCCGACGAGGTGCAGTCGGCACTCGGGTATTGAGCGCTCGATGGACCCACAGTGGCGCGCCCAGGGCGCGAAGGCAGCGCACCGGCCGTCACCTCGCGCCTGGGGCGGCGCGTTGGTGGTCACCCTCTGCCTCATGGCCGTCGGTGGCGCCGTCTCGGCACCGGCCGACGCCGCCGCGCCCGCCGCGCCGCTTTCCACCTCGTGGTCGACGTCGCAGGGCGCGTGGGCCATCGTCGCCATGGGGAAGCTGGACCAGCTGAAGGACACCTTCTGGCAGGTGTTCTTCCGACCCGAGCACGCGGCCACGTGGTCGCTGGTCACCCCGCCGGCGGTGGCCGACAACGGGGGGCTGGTGGCCGCCGGCGGGCCGACGGCGGTCACCGTCGGCTTCGAGCCCAGCGAGGACCTCGACTTCTCTCCCGTGGCCCAGTCGACCGACGACGGGCGCTCCTGGTCGCCCGGGGTCCTCCCGGCCTCCCTGCTCGCCGTGCCCGACGCCCTGGCCGCCGGGCCCGGCGGCCGCCTCCTCGCCCTGGTCCGAACGGCGGGTGGCACCCTGGTCTCCTCGCCCGGGCCGCTCAGCAGCTGGCGGACGGTGTCGGACCGGCGGGCCCTGGCCGCCTCGGCCGCCGGGCGGTCCTGCGGCCTCGTCGACCTGCGAGCGGTGGCCGACGCCTCCGGTGACCCGGTCGTCGGCGGCTCGTGCACCGTGCCGGGGGTGGTCGGTGTCCTGACCGACCGGGGCGGGTCGTGGCACCCGAGCGGCCTCCGCCTCCCTAGCGCGGCCGCCGGCCAGCCCACGAGCGTGCTGCGGCTGGTGAGCGGATCGGGTGGCACAGCCGGGCTGGTGACTGCGGGGGCCGGGCGGTCGCCCGACGTCTACGCCATCTGGCGGTCGTCGCCCTCGGCGGAGTGGTCGGTCTCGGGTGTGCTGCACCCGTCGGGCACCCTCGTCGCCACGGCCAGCGGACCGAACGGCAGCCTGGTCGTGGTGAGCGGGGGGCATGGCGGCACCGGGCGGGCCGAGTCGGTCTCGGGTCCGGGCGCACCGTGGACGGCGTTGCCGGCGCTGCCCCGGGGGACGGCGACGGTGAGCGAGGGGGCCGACGGCGTCCTCGACGCGCTGGTGGTCGCCACAGCCCGCCTCGTCACGTGGCAGCTCGACCCGGCCGGGGTGCGCTGGATCCGGGGCTCGACGGTGACGGTGCCCATCCAGTACGGGTCGTCGACATAGGTCGGGCGGCCCCGCAGCCGCGGGACCGGCCCGGACCCGACGCCTGCGGTGAGTAGGTTGGGAACCCGCCCGCTCCGCCGCGCCGGCCGCGGGCGAGGGACCGAGGAAAGAGGCTGGGCATGAGCGACACATCGGCACCGGCGGGTGCAAAGACGCTGTCCGCGTTGCTGCACGAGGAGCGGCGGTTCCCGCCGCCGGCCGGGCTGGCGGCCCGGGCCAACGCCCAGCCCGGCATCTACGAGGAGGCGGCAGCCGACCCGCTGGCCTGGTGGGCCGAGCAGGCCGCCCACCTCACCTGGGACCACCATTGGGAGCGGGTGCTCGACTGGGACCTCCCCTACGCCAAGTGGTTCGTGGGCGGGCGCCTCAACGCCGCGTACAACTGCGTCGACCGCCACGTCGAAGCCGGGCGGGGCGACAGGGTGGCCTTCCACTGGGTGGGCGAGCCCGAGGGGGACACCCGCACCATCACCTACGCCGACCTGCAGAAGATGGTCTGCCAGGCGGCCAACGCCCTGGTCGAGCTGGGGGTGGAGGCCGGGGACCGGGTGGCCATCTACCTGCCGATGATCCCCGAGGCGGTGGTGGCCATGCTGGCCTGTGCCCGCCTGGGTGCCCCGCACTCGGTCGTCTTCGGCGGGTTCAGCGCCGAGGCGCTGTCCAGCCGGATCCTCGACGCCGACGCCCGGGTGGTCATCACCGCCGACGGCGGCTACCGCCGCGGCGCCGCCTCGGCGCTCAAGCCCCACGTCGACCAGGCCCTCGAGCACTGCCCCGACGTCCGAGCGGTGGTGGTGGTCCGGCGCACCGGCCAGGCGGTCGACTGGGCCGAGGGGCGCGACGTCTGGTGGCACGAGCTGGTCGACCGCCAGGAGGACACCCACGAGGCGGCGTCGTTCGACGCCGAGCAGCCGCTGTACATCATGTACACCAGCGGCACCACGGCCAAGCCCAAGGGGATCCTGCACACGACCGGGGGCTACCTGGTCCACGTGGCCACCACCCACCGGCTCGTCTTCGACATCAAGCCCGACGAGGACGTCTTCTGGACGGCGGCCGACATCGGCTGGGTGACCGGCCACAGCTACATCGTCTACGGCCCCCTGGCCAACGGGACCACCTCGGTCATGTACGAGGGCGTGCCCGACGCCGGCGGCAAGGACCGCTGGTGGCGGATCGTCGAGGACTACAAGGTCTCGGTCCTCTACACCGCGCCCACCACCATCCGGACCCTCATGAAGTGGGGGGAGGAGTTCCCCGCCGCCCACGACCTCTCGAGCCTGCGCCTCTTGGGGTCGGTCGGCGAGCCCATCAACCCCGAGGCCTGGATGTGGTACCGGCGCCACGTGGGCCAGGAGCGGTGCCCGATCGTCGACACCTGGTGGCAGACCGAGACCGGGGGCATCCTCGTCACCCCGCTGCCCGGGGTGACCGCCACCAAGCCCGGCGCCGCCATGACCCCCTTCCCCGGCATCGGGGTCGACGTCGTGGACAACGACGGGCGGTCGGTGGGCAACGGCGAGGGCGGCTTCCTGATCGTGAGCGACCCGTGGCCCGGGATGCTGCGGGGCATCTGGGGGGACCCCGAGCGCTACTTCGAGACCTACTGGTCGCGCTTCGCCGGCGCCTACTTCGCCGGCGACGGGGCCAAGCGCGACCAGGACGGCGACCTGTGGCTGCTCGGGAGGGTCGACGACGTGATGAACGTCTCGGGCCACCGGATCTCGACCACCGAGATCGAGCACGCCCTGGTGGGCCACCCGGCGGTGGCCGAGGCGGCGGTCGTCGGGGCCTCGGACCCCACCACCGGGCAGGCCATCGTGGCCTTCGTCACGGTGCGGGCCGACGTGGCCGAGGACGAGCAGGGCGAGGCGCTGGTGGCCGAGCTGCGCGAGACGGTGGCCGTCACCATCGGCCCGATCGCCAAGCCCCGCCAGATCCTGCTCACCCCCGAGCTGCCCAAGACCCGCAGCGGCAAGATCATGCGGCGCCTCCTGCGCGACGTGGCCGAGCATCGCGAGCTGGGCGACGTCACCACCCTGGTCGATCCGACCGTGGTGACCATGATCGACGAGAAGATGGGCGCGGCCGGCGACGACGAGGGGTAGGCGCCCCGTCGTGCGGCCATACTCGTCGGGTGCCCAGCGCCTTGGAGGTGACCGTCCGCAGCGCCCGGCCCGGCGACGTCGCCCGCCTGGTGGCGCTGCTCGAGGCGGGGGCGATCGCGCCCGGTCGGGAGGACGCCGCCGACCCCGACCCCTACGAGCGGGCCCTGGAGGAGATCGCCGCCACCCCGGGGTGCGACGTGCTGGTGGCCGAGGTGGCCGGCCGAGTCGTCGGGGTGTGCCAGCTGGTCGTCTTCCGCCACTTCCAGGCCCGGGGTGGGCGGTGCGCCGAGCTCGAGTCGGTCCACGTGGAGGAGGGGTGGCGCTCCCGGGGGATCGGGGGCGCCTTGGTCGAGGCGGCGGTGGCCCGGGCGGTCGACCTCGGCTGCTACCGCGTGCAGCTCTCCTCCAACAAGCAGCGGGCCGGCGCCCACCGCTTCTACGAGCGCCACGGGTTCGTCGCCTCCCACGAGGGGTTCAAGCGCCCGCTGTAGATTCCCCGGCACAGGAGGTGCGGCCATGCAGGTGGTGACGCTCGGGACCGGGAGCCCGCTGCCCGACCCCGACCGGGCGGGCCCGGCGACGCTGGTGCGCACCTCGGCCGGGGACCTGCTCTTCGACTGCGGGCGCGGCGTGCTCATGCGGGCGGCCGCCGCGGGGTCGGGCGCCGGCGGGATCCGGGCGCTCCTCCTCACCCACCTGCACTCCGACCACACCACCGACCTGAACGACCTCATCACCATGCGGTGGGCCACCTCGTTCGCCCCGAACCCGCTCACCGTCTTCGGCCCCGTCGGGACCGGCGCGCTGGTCGCCGCCACCACGGCGATGCTCGAGACCGACGTCGGCTACCGCCTGGCCCACCACGACGACCTCACGTGGCGCCCCTCGGCCGAGGTGACCGAGGTCACCGAGGGCGTCGTCTTCCAACAGGGCGCGGTCCGGGTGACGGCGGCCCCCACCGACCACGCCCCGGTGCGGCCCACCGTCGGCTACCGGGTGGACGACGGGGACCGCTCGGTGGTGGTGGCCGGGGACACCGTGCCGTGCGCCGGCCTCGACGGCCTCTGCGCCGGCGCCGACGTGCTCGTCCACACGGTGGTGCGGCGCGACCTGATCGAGCAGATCGGCCTGCCCCGCCTGCTCGACGTGCTCGACTACCACTCGACAGTGGCCGCCGCCGCCGCCACGGCCGCCCGCGGCGGCGTCGCCACGCTGGTGCTCACCCACATGGTGCCCGCCCCGGCGCCGGGCGCCGAGGGTGAGTGGGTGGCGCTGGCCGCGGCCGGGTTCGACGGCGGGGTGGTCGTGGCCACCGACCTGCTCGCCCTCGACGTCTGACCCGGCCCTCCCCGGCCCCCGCCCGTTACCGGCCCCCCGTCCCCAGCGCGCGGTGTGTCCCTTGTCGCATTATAGTGTAATCTTGTAATGAAGAAACACACAAGGGAGGACGCCGAGATGAGGACACCGGGAGCGACCGAGGGGCGGACCGGGCCCAGGCGGGGGCGGGGACGGCCCCGGGGGTGGACCGACGAGCGCACGACGGCCGAGGAGCGCCAGAGGATCCGCGCCTGGTTCGCCGGGCGGCTCCCCGACGGGTGGTACACGGGGCCCGCCGCGGTGGCCGTCGACCACGACGAGATCCTGGTGGTGGGGGACCTCCCGCCGGTCGAGCTCGGCGAGGGGGCGACCGACGACGATCGGGCCACGGCCGAGGCGGCCCGCATCGGCGGCCACCGGGAGGACACCCGGGAGCGGCGGATGCAGATCGCCGAGGAGGCCCAGGCGGCGTTCGGCCGCCGGGTGAGCTGGGGGGCCAGCTGCGGGGGGACCACCGCCCGGTTCACCACGGCCAGCGTGCCGGTCATGACGCGCCTGCGGATGCCCGAGCGCCTGGTCCTCGACACGCTGGTCGACGCTGGGGTGGCCCGCAGCCGGAGCGAGGCGCTGGCCTGGTGCGTGCGGCTGGTGGGGGACAACGAGGACGCCTGGATCGCCGAGCTGCGCGAGGCGTTCGGCCGGGTGGAGGAGGTCCGCTCGCGCGGCCCGCGCTCGTCGGGCCCCGGAGAGGCCGCCTGAGCGGCGGGGGTCAGCCGGTGGGCGTGAAGGCGCAGGGCAGGTGCTTGATCCCGTTGATGAAGTTCGAGCGCAACCGGTCCGGCTCGGCCGTCGCCGCGATGTCGGGGAGGCGGGCGAACAGCTCGCGGAACATCACCGTGATCTCCCGGCGGGCCAGGTGGGCCCCCAGGCAGAAGTGGGGGCCGGCCGCACCGAACCCGAAGTGGGGGTTCGGGGCTCGGCGCACGTCGAAGGTGTAGGGGTCGGCGAAGACGTCCTCGTCGCGGTTGGCCGAGTTGTAGAAGAGGAGCAGCTTGTCCCCGGGGTGGAGCTCCTCGCCTGAGAGCGTGGTCTCCTCGGCCACCGTCCGGCGCATCCAGATCACCGGCGAGGCCCACCGCACGATCTCCTCGACCGCCGTCGGCGCCACCCCCTCGAAGTCGGCCTCCCAGACGGCGCGCTGGTCGGGGTGCTCGGTGAGCGCCCACAGCCCGTGGCTGATGGCGTTGCGGGTGGTCTCGTTGCCCGCCACGACCAAGAGGATGAAGAACGACGCGACCTCGGCGTGGGTGAGCGCCTCGCCGTCGATGTTGGTGTTGATGAGGGCGGAGGTCAGGTCGTCGGTGGGGTGGGAGAGGCGGGCCGAGCCGAGCTCCTCCATCATGTCGGTGAGCTCCTGGCCGGCCCCGAAGAGGAGCTCGATCAGGTCGGAGCCCTCGGGGACGTACTCGGCGTCCCCGCTGCTGAGTATCGCGTTGGAGCAGCGCAGCACGGTCTCGTGGGCCTCGGGGGGGATCCCCATCATCTCGCAGATGACCCGCAGGGGGAGGAGCGAGGCCACCTCGGTCACGAAGTCGCACTCGCCCTTGCCCGCCACCTCGTCCACCACCCCGTCGGCCACCTGCTGGATGTGGTCCTCGATGCTGCGCACCATCCGGGGGTTGAAGGCGGCCGAGACGATGCGGCGCAGCCGGGCGTGGCGGGGGTTGTCGGTCGAGATCATCCCGCTGAAGTACTCGACCATCTCGGGGGGGAGGTCGTAGACCGAGACCGCCCCCGACCCCGAGCGGAAGATCTCGGGGTGGCGGCTGACCTCGGCGACGTCGGCGTGCCGGGTGAGGGCCCGGTACCCGGTGCCGTCCGGCGGGGTGGGGACCGACGGCAGGGCGGGCAGGTCGAAGCGGGCCAGCGGGCGCCGGCGCCGCAGCGTCGCGAAGGCCCCCTCCCGCTCGTCCCACGGCCGGGCCCAGAACTCGAGGTCGGAGAGGTCGATGTCGTCGACGGCCAGCACCTCTTTGGGTTCCACGGCCCCACCCTACCGACGCCGCCGGGCCCGGGCGGCCACCGCGGGCGCCGCCCCCGCCGCTAACGTCCGGTCCGTGCGACTGGCCAGCTTCCTTGCGCCCGGTGACCCCGAGGCCGCGCCCCGCACCGGGGCGGTCGACGGCGAGGAGGTGGTGGACCTGACCGACCCGGCGGTCGGCCTGCCCGGCGACATGCGGCTCCTGCTCGAGGCCGGCGAGGGGGCCATGGCCGCCGCCGCCGGCGCCGCGTCCAGCAGGGCGGTTCGGTGGCCCCTCGCCGAGGTCCGGCTCCTCGCCCCGGTCCCCGCACCGCCCAAGGTGCTGGGCATCGGCATGAACTACCGCGCCCACGTGGCCGAGATGGGGCGGGAGCCCCCGGCGCACCAGTACTGGTTCAACAAGCAGCGCACCAGCGTGGTCGGGCCCGGACAGGCGATCGTGGTGCCGGCCGTGTCCGACCAGGTCGACTACGAGGGCGAGCTGGGCGTGGTGATCGGCCGGCGGGCCAAGTCGGTGCCGGCCGCCCAGTGGCTCGACGTCGTGGCCGGGTTCACGGTGGTGAACGACGTGAGCGTGCGGGACTGGCAGGCCCACTCGCCGACGTTCACCATGGGCAAGTCGTTCGACACCCACTGCCCGTTCGGGCCGTTCATCGTCACCCCCGACGAGGTGGGGGACCCCGGGTCGCTGCGCCTGCGGACCTGGGTCAACGACGAGCTGCGCCAGGACGCCACCACCGCCGACCTGATCTTTGCCTGCCCGGAGATGGTCGAGTACCTGACCACCGTCTTCCCCCTGGAGCCGGGCGACCTCCTGGCCACCGGGACGCCGGCGGGGGTGGGGATGGGGTTCCACCCGCCCCGCTGGCTCCGGCCCGGGGACCGGGTCCGCATCGAGATCGAGGGCGTGGGGGTGCTGGAGAACCCGGTGGTTGGGGCGGCCGGCCCGGTCAGCTGAGAGGCGGGGCGGCCGGGCTCAGCGGCCCGGCCCCGCACAGGAGAACTCGAGCTGGATGTGGTCGGGGTCCCGGAGCACCAGCACCGCCCCCGACGGCGTCTCGGCGATCGCCGAGTGCTCGATGCCGAGCTCGTCGAGCCGAGCCGCCCACGCCTCCAGCGCCTCGCGGTCGGGGACGGCGAAGGAGACGTGGTCGAGGCCGGTGCGGGTCTCGTCGAAGCGGGCCGTGGCCCCGCCGAAGTGGTGGCAGAGGCTGAGGACCAGCGGGAACGCCGGGTCGGCCAGCACGACGGTGTCGCGGTGGGGGCGCTGCTCGCGCCGGACGGTGGACACGCCGAACACCTCCGAGTACCAGGCCTCGCTGACCTCGAGGTCGCGCACGCTGAGCGCGAGGTGGGCGACTCCGGAGACGGCGGGCATCCCCCAACCGTATTCGGCTTTGGCCGCGGGGTGGGGCGCCCTCTTTCGCTCGGTCGGGCCGGGGCGGCACGATCTTTCGCCCGGCACGCGAGAATGGGACAGCGCGACTCGAGGAGCACGATGGACGAACGGGCAGGGGACGAGGGGGACGAGGGCGCCGGGACCCTCACCGACGCCGAGCGGGCCGAGCGGCTCGGCCAGCTCCAGGCCCTGATCGAGCTGATGCGGCCGGCGGTCCAGGCCGACGGCGGCGACCTGGTCCTGGTGGGCGCCGACGTCGAGGCCGGCGTGGTCGAGGTCCAGCTCCAGGGCGCCTGCAGCTCGTGCGCCGTGAGCTCGTCGACCCTCCAGGGCGGGGTGGAACGGATCCTGACCGGCCGGCTGCCCTGGGTCCGCGAGGTGGTGGGCGGGGTGGACGAGACAATCGACCCGTTCGAGAGCGCCTCGCTCGGCCACGGCGGCTACGTCCCGAACTTCTGACCCCCTACGCCGCCAGCTCCTTCGCCTCGATCTTGGCGTAGCGGGTGATGGCGGCGAAGAGGTCGAGGGCCGAACGGTCGGTCTCGAGGAGGCCGCGGACGGGGAGGTCGGCCAGCTTGCGGGCACAGAAGCGCCGGGCGACGACCGCCTTGCGGGCGTCGCCGTCGCGGTCGAGGGCCCAGGCGGCCTCGTCGAGGAGGAGCGCGCCCTCGGCCATGTCGGCCAGCAGCTCGGCCAACCGCCGGGAGTGCAGGAGCGCCAGGTCGTCGTCGACGCCGGCCAGGTGGTCGATGGCCCGCCGGGCGTCGGCCAGCGCCGTGGCGACGGTGTCGACCGCGCCGGCCAGCACCTTGTGCCCCGCGGCGTCGTCGAGCGCCCGGCCCACCCGGGCGAAGAGGGCCAGGTGGGCCTCCTCGGCCCGCATGGCCCGGCGGACGTCGAGGCACAGGATGTTCTCGGTGCCCTCCCAGATGGTGTGGCACTGGGCGTCGCGCAGCTGGCGGGCCATCGGCCAGTCGGTCATGTAGCCGTTGCCGCCGAAGACCTCCAAGGCGGTGCTGGCCGCCCACAGGGCGACCCGGGTGGCCCGCATCTTGGCCAGGGGGATGAGGATGCGCCGCAGCAGGCGGCCCTCCTCGGCGTCGCCGGCCGTGCGGGCGCTGCCCGCGCACTCGTAGGTGATGGCCATGCCGGCCTCGAGGTCGACCAACAGGTCGACCAGGGTCTCGCGCACAAGGGGGTACTCGTCGATGCGCCGGCCCCACTGGGTGCGCCTGGCCGCGTAGATGGCGGCCTCGAGGAAGGAGCGGCGGTGGATGCCGAGCCCCATGATCGCAACCCCGAACCGGCTGCCGTTCACCATCTCCATCATCCGGTTGAGGCCGCGCCCGTCGCGCGCCGCGGCGATGCCGGTCCCGCCGGCCAGCCAGCACCGGGCCCCTTCCAGGGTGACCTCGCCGGTGGGCACCCCGACCGTGCCCAGCTTGGGCTTGAGGCGCTTGACGGTGAAGCCGTTGGGCGAGCCGTCGGGCCGCCGGCTCGGGACGATGAAGGTGGCCAGCCCCCGGGGGCCCGCCGGCGCGCCGTCGGGCCGGGCGAGGACGATGAAGACGTCGGCGTCGACGTTGGAGCAGAAGTGCTTGTCCCCGAAGAGGACCCACTCGTCGCCGTCCTGCATGGCCCGGGTGGTGTTGGCGCCGACGTCGCTCCCGCCCTGGCGCTCGGTGAGGAACATGCCCCCCTCCCAGGACCGCTCGGGGTCGAGGCTGGTCAGCCGGGCCACCAGGTCGCCCTTGACCGACTCGGGGGCCCAGGCCTCGATCACGTCGGCTGCCCCCCCGGTCATCCCCAAGCCGCAGTAGATGGCCGTCTCGGCCTGGCTCACCAGGTACGCCCGTGAGGCGGTGACCACGGCCGGCACCGGCCGGCGGGTGTGGTGGGACAGCCCGACGAAGCCGTGGCGGACCAGGTCGGCCTTGTTCTCCAGCCACGACGGGTGGTGGACCACCTCGTCCACCTCGAACCCCCAGCGGTCGTAGCGGCGGAGCACCGGGCCGTGGGCGTCGGTCTCCTCGGCCCGGGGGGCGATCGTCGCCCCGACCAGTGGGCCGTAGGGGGCGACGTGCTCCTCGGCGAAGATCCGGTCGGCCGGGTCGGGCAGGTAGCGGTCGAGCAGGAAGGCCAGGTTCGGGTCGAGCTTGTACCAGTCGAGCCCGATGGCCTGGGTGTACTCGGCGTAGTCGGGCAGCATGGTGGTTCCCATCGGCAACTCCTTTTCCCCGATCGTACCGACCGGCGCCGAGGGGGGGTGCCCGGGGGCGGTGCGGCCCCGGGGCGTGCCATTAGTTAGCGCAACTAACTATCATGGGGGGGTGACCAACGCCCCGACCGCAGCGATCGACGAGGAGCTGGCCACGCGGCTGCGTGCCGCGGTGACCCGCATGAACCGCCGCCTCCGCCAGCAGTCGCTGGGCGGGCTCTCCCCGGCCCAGGGGTCGGCGCTGGGCTCGGTCAGCCGGCTGGGCACGCCCACCCTGGGGGAGCTGGCCACGGCCGAGCAGGTCCAGCCGCCCACCATGACCCGCCTGGTGGCCTCGATGGAGGCGGCCGGGCTCGTGGAGCGACAGGGCGACGCCGCCGACGGCCGGATCTGCCGGGTGCGCCTCACGGCCGAGGGACGCCGCACCATCGAGCGCATCCGCACCCAGAAGAACGCCTATCTGACCCGGCGCATCGACCGGCTCGAGCCCGCCGAGCGCGCCACGCTGGGCGAGCTGACGGCGCTCCTCGAGCGGCTGGTGGCCGAGGAGTGACCGCCGTCCGCCAGGCCGTCCGCCAGACCTTCCGGGCGCTGTCGGTCCGGAACTTCCGCCTGTACTTCATCGGCCAGGTGGTCTCGGTCTCGGGGACCTGGATGCAGACGATCGCCCTGGCGCTCCTGGTGCTCTCCGACCGGCTCCACGGCACCGGCTTCGACGTGGGCCTGGTCACCGCCCTGCAGTTCCTGCCGATGCTCTTGTTCGGGAGCTTCGGCGGCCTGACCGCCGACCGCGTCAACAAGCGGCGGCTCTTGTTCGTGACCCAGAGCTCGGCCGGTGCCCTCGCCCTGTGCCTGGGCCTTCTGACCGCGCTCGGCACGGTGCGGCTGTGGGAGGTGATGGTGCTGGCCACCCTGCTCGGGGTGGTGAACCTCTTCGACAACCCGGGCCGCCAGACCTTCGTCTCCGAGATGGTCGGGCGCGACCTGATGCCCAACGCCATCAGCCTGAACAGCGTGCTCATGAACTCGGCCCGGGTGATCGGCCCGGCCATCGGCGGCGTCCTCATCTACACGGCGGGCTTCGCCGCCTGCTTCCTCGTGAACGCCGCCTCCTACCTGGCGGTGCTGGCCGCCCTCTTCCTCATGCGGCCCGCCGAGCTCCACCGCCGCCCGGGGGTGCAGCGGGCCAAGGGCCAGGTCCGAGAGGGGCTGCGCTACGTGTGGACGACGCCGGCGCTGCGCGACCCGCTCTTGGCCATGGCGGTCGTCGGCATCTTCGCCTTCAACTTCACCACCACCCTGCCGCTGCTGGCCAAGTTCACCTTCCACGGCGGGGCCGGCACCTACAGCGCGCTCACCGCCGCCATGGGGTGCGGGGCGGTGGTCGGGGGGCTGCTCGTCGCCCACCGCAGCCGCCCGTCCACGGCGCTGCTGAGCCTGATCGGCATCTTCTTCGGGGTGATGATCCTGGCCGTGGCCGCCGCGCCCGACGAGGCGGTGGCCCTGGCCGCCCTGGTGTGCATGGGGGTGGGCAGCATCTCGTTCATCGCCACGGCCAACGCCACCCTCCAGCTGCGGTCCGACCCCTCGATGCGGGGCCGGGTCATGTCGCTCTACGCCATCGCCTTCTTGGGCAGCACGCCGATCGGGGCGCCGCTGGTGGGGTGGATCAGCGACGCCACCAGCCCGAGGGTGGCCCTGCTGGTCGGGGGCGCGGCCACCCTGGCCGCCACCTTCCCCCTGGTCCTGCGCTACGCCGACGTCCCGGCGCGCGTCCGCCGCCGCCGGGGATCCCCCGGCGGCGTGGTCGACCTGGCGGTCCGCCGCCCGCCCGGCGGCGAGGGCCAGATCCCTCGGGCGGCCGGCCACCCCTGAACCGGCCCTCAGGGGTCGAGCAGGTCGCGGTGGGCCGGGTCGACCAGGTCGGCGTAGGCGGGGTTGCGCCGGATGAAGGCGGCGATGAACGGGCAGTAGGGCACGACCGAGAGCCCGCGTCGGCGGGCGTCGTCGAGGGCCGCCCGGGCGAGGCGGGTCCCGAGCCCTCGGCGGCCGACCGGCGGGGCGACCTCGGTGTGGGTGAAGGCCATGCGCCCGCCGCCCAGCCGGTAGTCGGCGAAGCCGGCGAGCTCGCCGTCCGAGAGGATCTCGTAGCGGCTGGCGCCCGGGACGTCGGCGACGTCGGGGTCGCCGGTCGGGTGGCGGCCGGCGGTCACCGGCCACCCCCGCCGCCCGCCGCGCCCGCCGGCTCCGCACAGAGGGGGCTGGCCTCGAGGGCGCAGTGCCAGCGCGCCGCCGGCGGCCGGGGGGCGGTGCGCGGGGGGTTGGCGATGGTGACCGCGGCCAGCAGGCCGCCGGCGGCGCAGGCCGCCCCGGCGATGTCGAGGGCCGTGCGGAACCCGGCGGCGAAGTGGGCGGGGTGCAGCGCCCCGGCGCCGGTCAGCCCGGCCAGGAGGGGGAGGAGGGCGACGGCCAGGAGGCCGGCCGCCCGGGCGACCACGTTGTTCACGGCCGAGGCCACCCCGGCGTGCTCGGGGGCGGCCGCACCCAGGGCGGTGGCGGTGAGCGGGGCCACGGTCACGGCCAGGCCCGCGCCGAAGCAGACGACGGCGGGCAGCACCCGGTCGAGGTAGGCCCCGGGCGTGGCGGCCCGGGTGAGCAGCACCAGGCCGGCCCCGGCCAGGACCGGGCCCGCGCTCATCTGCAGGCGGGGCCCGATGCGGGCCGAGACCCTGCCGGAGCGGGCCGAGAAGGCGAGCATGATGGCGGTCACCGGCAAGAGGGCCAGCCCCGAGTCGAGCGGGGTGTAGCCGGCCACCGTCTGCAGGTCGACGGGCAGGAGGAAGAGGGCGCCGCCCAGGGCGCCGTAGACGAGGAAGGTGACCGCGTTGGCCGCGGTGAACTGGCGCTCGCCGAAGAGGGCGAGCGGGAGGAGCGGGTTCGTCCGGCGGCGCTCGGCGACGAGGAAGGCCGGTGCGGCGACCGCCGCCACGACCAGGCCGGCGACCACCCCGGGGGCGGCCCAGCCGGCGGTCGGCCCTTCGATCAGTCCGTAGGTGAGGCCGGCCAGGAAGGCGACGGCCCCGGCGGCACCGGCCGCGTCCACCGGGCCGTGGGCCGTGGGGTCCCGGGTCTCGGGGACGTGGCGGACGGTGACGGCCACCACGGCGAGCACCACCGGCACGTTGATGAAGAAGACCCAGCGCCACGACCCGACGGCGATCAGGTACCCGCCGACCAGCGGCCCCGCCGCCGTGGCCAGCCCCCCGAGCGCCGACCAGGCGCCGATGGCCCGCGACCGGTCGTCGGGCCGGAACGAGGCCTGCAGGATGGCCAGGCTGGCCGGGGTGAGCAGCGCCCCGCCGACCCCCTGGAGGGCCCGGGCGGCGATCAGCGCCGGGGCGCTCGGCGCCAGGCCGCAGGCGATAGAGGCGGCCATGAACCAGACGACGCCGACCATGAAGACCCGGCGCCGCCCGTAGCGGTCCCCGAGGGCGCCGCCGAGCAGCAGGAAGGCGGCGAGGGTGAGGGCGTACCCGGTCACCACCCACTGCAGGGCCCCCAGCCCCACGTCGAAGGTGCGTCCGATCGGCGGGAGGGCCACGCCGACCGCGGTGGCGTCGATGGCGGCCACGGCGCTGCCCAGCACCGCGGCGGCGATCACCCACCGCCCCCTGGCCGTGCCGTAGGCGACGGCGTCGCCGGCCGGCGCGCCGGCCGCCAGCGGGACGTCGACCACGGCCTCCCCCCGGCCGCCGGTGGGGGGAGGTGGGCGGCGGGTCACGTCGTGCGGCGGATCGGCGTCATGCGTCGGCGAAGCCGACGTCGCGGTGGCTGCCGTCGCAGAGCGGCTTGTTGGCCGACGCCCCGCAGCGGCACAGGGTCATCCGGTTGCGGGCCTCCAACCGGGCGCCGTCGGCCCGCTCGACGTCGATGGCCCCGGTGACGAAGTAGGGGCCGTCGGCGGTCACGGCGACCGCCACCCCCAACTCGGGCTCGAGGTCGGGGTCGCGCTCGGCCAGCCGGTAGGTGAGGGCGCCCGACGGGCAGCGCTCGATCATGGCCATCACCTGGGCGCGCACCACGCTGTCGTCGGTCAGGCCCTCGCCCACCATCTTCCAGACGTTGGAGACCCGGTTGCCGCAGAAGCCGGCGTGCTCGCAGAGGGAGCGGTCGTCGCGGACCACCACCGCGGTCCCGTCGTAGCGACGGGCCCGCTCGTGGTAGTCGGTCTCGGCCGCCGTCTCGGTGCCGTCGAAGCCGTTGGTGGCGTGGCTGCCGTCGCAGTAGGGCTTGTTGGCCGATCCGCCGCAGCGGCACAGGGCGACCACCGGCCTGGTGCCGAGCTCGGCGTCGGTGCGCCAGGTCGTCGGCTCGCCGTGCTCGGAGTAGACGATCGACCGCCGGGTGAGCGGCACACCGCCGCTCACCACGTAGGGGCCGTTCGGCTGGACCCTGATCCTCGTGGTCGGCGACTCCCCGTCTTCGGCCATCTCCCCTCCTCCCCCCGCCGCCAGGACGGGCCGGCGGGCCACCCCGTACTACCAGGCGCGCCCGTCGCGCCGCGCGCCAGCGGCCGACGGCCGTGGCCACCGGGCGCCCGGCGACGCGGCGCTTCCCCGGTCCCCGGCGGCGACCCTTGTCGGCCCCGGCCTCCCTCGGTAGCGTGCGGGGGCGCGCCCCGCCGGCGCGCTCGAGCCCGGGAGGCACCGATGGCCGACACCTGCACGCACCTGGAGGGGGCCCGCACCACCGAGGCGAGCGGGGACGGGTGCGTCGAGTGCCTGGCCGAGGGGGGACGGTGGGTCCACCTGCGCCGGTGCGTCGCCTGCGGCCACGTCGGGTGCTGCGACAGCTCGCCCGGCCGCCACGCCACCGCCCACTACCGCTCGACCGGCCACCCCCTGATGCAGTCGTTCGAGCCGGGCGAGGACTGGTACTGGTGCTACGTCGACGAGGTCGCCTTCGAGCTCGGGGGCGAGGGCGAGAGCCCCTCGCACCCCTGATCGGTCAGGGCTTGGGCTCCTTGGGCAGCCCCAGCACGCGCTCGCCCACGATGTTGCGCTGGATCTGGGCGGTGCCGCCCCAGATCGACTCGGACCGGGAGAAGAAGAAGGACGCCTGGAGGTCGTCGACCGGGTAGCCGGGCCGCCCTCGGTGGACGCCGGGCACCATCTCGCCCCCGTCGGGGCCGCCCCGCAGCACCTGGGCCTCGGGCCCGAGGATGTCCATGGCCAGCTCCATCGTCTCCTGGTGGGTCTCGGACCAGAACATCTTGTTGCACGCGCCGAGCGCTGCGGTGTGGCTGGTCCCGTTCAGGGCGTCGGTGAGGGTGCGGTAGCCGTTGATCTCCATGATCTTGATGTTCGACCAGGCGCGGGCGAGGCGCTGGCGGACGAGGGGGTCCTTGTCGGCGCCGCGGCGACGGGCCTCGCGCAGGATCGCCTCGAGCTCGCGGGCGAACCGCCGGTGGCCGGTGGTGGCCGACGAGCCGCGCTCGAAGCCGAGGGTGGTCATGGCCACCTTCCAGCCGTTGTTCACCCCGCCCACCACGTTCTCCCTGGGGCAGCGGGCGTCGGTGAAGAAGACCTCGTTGAAGTCCGCCGACCCGTCGACCTGCTCGATGGGGCGGACCTCGACGCCGGGCTGGCGCATGGGGACCAGCAGGTAGGAGATGCCGGCGTGCTTGGGGGCGTCGGGGTCGGTGCGGGCCAGAAGGAAGATGTAGTCGGCGAACTGGGCCTGGGTGGTCCAGACCTTCTGGCCGTTGATGACCCACTCCTCGCCGTCGAGCTCGGCCCGGGTCTTGAGCGACGCCAGGTCGCTGCCGGCGTCGGGCTCGGAGAACCCCTGGCACCACGAGACGGTGCCCTGGAGGATGCGGGGGATGAACTCGCGCTTCTGCTCTTCGCTGCCCCACTGCAGCAGCGTCGGCCCGACCAGGGTGTCCCCGAAGAAGTCGGCCCGCAGCGGGGCCTGCATCCGGGCGAACTCCTCGTTCAAGATCACCTGTTCGAGGAGGGTGAGCCCCTTGCCCCCGTACTCGGTGGGCCAGCTGGCGCAGATCCAGCCGCCCTGGTGCAGCTGCTCGGTCCAGGACTCGTGGAACTGCCGGCGCTCCTCGGCCGTCATCGAGAATCCCGGCGTCCCCCACCCCTCGGGCAGGTTGTCCTCCAGCCACCGGCGGATCTCGCTGCGGAACTGCTCTGCCTCGGGGGGGTAGGTGAGGTCCATACGGGGCCGAGACTAGCCGCCGGCCCCGGGGCCCGGACCAGTGGGCGGGAGCCAAAAGGCCAGGTACACTGGGGCGACGAAGCCGACGGTGCGCCCGAAAGGGCCGAGCCTGGAGGAGGTGTGGCCGATGAAACGGGGAGAACCCCCCAGTAGACCAGGCGGCCCACCGCAGCTCCCGTCCGTGCTGCCTCGCCCCCGCTGAGCCTGCCCCGTCGCGGGCTGGGGACGCGGCGCGGGCCGCGGAGCGTTCGACCAGTGGGCCGGCGACCGGCTGACCCCCCGCCGTGGCCCCGCCGCGCCCGGGACCGGCCGTCGCCGGCGTCCCCGAACCGGGCCCCCGGCCCGGCGAGCACAGATCCGAGGACCCCATGGCACGCATCCCCTTCCGACCGCAGAGGGCCGACAACCCCGTCCCGACCGTCCCCGACTCGACCGGCCCCTCCGTCGTCGGCCCGGGGGGCCCGGGCCCCGCGTCGGGCCGCGCCCTCCACGTGCCGCGCCGGCGCACCGGCAGCCGCCGCCACCGGACCGAGCGCATCCTGGCCGCAGCCAACGTGCGCGAGTCCATCGTCTCGATCGCCGGCCTCACGGGGCGGCCGGTGCGCAACCAGTCCGGGGACGAGATCGGCCGCCTGGTCGACCTGGTGGCCCGGTGGTCGGACGGCCAGACCTACCCGCCGGTGACCGGCCTGGTCGTCCGGGTCGGCCACCGCCTCGCCTTCGTCGACGCCTCGGCCGTGGAGCGTCTCGAGCACGCCCAGGTGGTGCTGCGCTCGGCCCGCCTCGACCTGCGTGACTTCGTGCGACGGCCCGGGGAGGTGATGCTCGGGCGCGACGTGCTCGACCACCAGCTGGTCGACGTCGACGGCAAGCAGGTCATCCGGGCGGCCGACCTCTACCTCGCCCCGGTGCTCGGCCGGTTCCGCCTGGTGGGGGTGGACGTCAGCCCGGCGTCGCTGTTGCGGCGCCTCGGACCGCAGCGCTGGCGGGCCCGGCCGACCCCCGACCAGGTCATCGACTGGGCGGCCATCCAGCCCTTCGGCGACACCTCCCAGGGCGCCCTCGAGGTGCGGCTCCGCTCCTCGCACGACGGCCTCCACCGCCTCCGTCCCGGCGAGCTGGCCGACCTCTTGGAGGAGCTGCGACGACCCGAGCGCCAGGAGCTGCTGGCCGCCCTCTCCCCCGACGAGGCGGCGGACGCCCTCGAGGAGATGGAGGCCGAGGACCTGACCACGCTGCTGCGGGAGGCCGACCCCCAGACCGCCGCCGACCTGCTCTCGTCCATGGAGCCCGACGAGGCGGTGGATGCGCTGCGCGACCTCGACGAGGACGAACGCGTCGCCCTGCTCGGCCGGATGCCGGCCGCCTCGGCGGCGCGGCTGATCCGCCTGCTCGCCTACCCCGAGGACGAGGCCGGCGGGTTCATGACCACCACCCTGGTCACCGCCGACACCGACGACAGCGCTGCGGAGGTGGCCGACCGGCTGGCCGAGGCGCGCCAGCACGACCTCGACCTCGACGCGGTGGCCGTGGTGGACGCCGGGGGGCGGCTGGTGGGCGACCTGCCGCTGCTCGAGCTGCTGCTGGCGCTTCGGACCGAGCCCGACATCCGGGTGGGCCAGCTGCTCGAGGACGAGGAGCCGGTGACCGTCCACCCCCAGGCGCGCGCCACCGAGGTGGCCGAGCAGCTGATCCGCTCCCGCCGGCTCTCACTCCTGGTGGTGGACGACGGGCGCCCGATCGGCCGGATCCTGGCCGACGACGTGCTCGACGCCCTCGTCTCCACCAAGGGACGCTTCCACTTCCCCCAGCTGTTCGAGTAGCGCCATGGCGGCCGCCACCCCGGGCCCCAAGGGGGCCCGCAAGCGGAACCGACGGTTCCTCGTCTACCTGGCCGCCGCCGGCCCGGGGCTGGTCGCGGCGGCGGCGGGCAACGACGCCGGCGGGGTGGCCACCTACGCGTCGGCCGGCTCCCAGTTCGGCTACCGGATGCTCTTTTTGATGGTGCTCATCGCCGTCGCCTACGTGGTGGTCCAGGAGATGGTGGCGCGGCTCTCGGTCTACACCGGCAAGGGGCTCGCCGCCCTCATCCGCGAGCAGTTCCCCCTTCGCCTGACCGCCTTCGCCATCGGCGCCTTCGCCGTGGCCAACGTGGGGTTGGTGGTCACCGAGTTCGCCGGCATCGCCACCGCCTTCAGCCTCTTCGGGGTCTCGCGCTACGTCTCGGTCCCGCTGGCCGCCGTGGCCATCTGGGCGCTCGTGCTCTTCGGCTCCTACCGCTACGCCGAGCGGATCTTCATCCTGATGACCTTGGTCTTCGTCACCTACCCGGTGGCCGCCATCCTCGGCCACCCGGACTGGGCCAAGGTGGCCGACCAGGCCGCCGTGCCCCACTTCGTCATCTCGAAGGCCTTCTTGTTCCTCGGGGTCGCCCTCATCGGGACCACCATCACGCCCTACATCCAGCTCTACGAGGCCGGGGCGGTGGTCGACAAGGGGATCGCCCCCGAGGACTTCAAGTACGAGCGGGTGGATGCCATGGGGGGCGCCATGCTGGCCTCCATCGTCTCGGTCTCGATCATCGTGGCCACCGCCGCGGTGCTGGGCGGCCGCGGTGCGCTGGCGTCGGCCGCCGAGGCGGCCCACGCCCTGCGGCCGGTGGCCGGGCCGGCGGCGGAGGTGCTCTTCGGCCTCGGGCTCCTCGGGGCGGCCGCCCTGGCGGCGGCGGTCGTCCCCCTCTCCACCTCCTACGCCGTGGCCGAGGCGGTGGGGGTGGAGCGGTCGGTGTCGAGGAGCTTCCGCCAGGCCCCCCTCTTCCTGGGGCTGTTCACCGCCCAGATCCTGATCGGGGCGTCGGTGGTGCTGGTGCCGGGCAACCTGATCCACCTGATCGTGAACACCCAGGTCCTCGAGGGGGTCATCACCCCGATCACCCTCGTCTTCATCCTGGTCCTGGCCAACCGCCGCAGCCTGCTCGGCCCGGCGGCGAACGGGCCGTGGGCCAGGTGGATCGGGGGGATCGCCGTCCTGTCGGTGGCCGCCGTGGCCACGGTCTACGTGGCCCTCACCGTGCTCGGCTGGTTCGGGGTGGGATGAGCCGCCACCGGATCGTGTTTGCGCGGGACGGCCGGGACGGGGGAGGCTGTTCGGTCATGGTGCCAGGGCCCAGAGTGTCGGATGGCTAAGACGCCGCGCCAGAAGTGGCGCCAGATGCAGGCCTCCTGGGAGCGGTCGACCCGGATCGAGGTCCCTGCGGCCATCCCCGCCGCGCCCCCGGCCCCCGGCGGGCTGCGGGTGGCCTTCCTCATCTACCGGGGCAACCCCCGCTGCGGCGGCCAGGGCGTCTACACCCGCCACCTCACCCGCGAGCTGGTCGCCCTGGGCCACTCGGTGGAGGTCTTCTCCGGCCAGCCCTGGCCCGAGGTGGACGAGGGGGTGGGCTTCACCCCGATCCCCGGCCTCGACCTCTACCGCGAGCCCGACCCCTTCCGGGTGCCGCACCCCCGGGAGTTCTCCGACCGCTTCGACGCCTTGGAGTTCGGGGTCATGTGCACCGCCGGCTTCGGCGAGCCCTGGGCCTACTCGCTCCGGGCCCGCAAGATCCTGGCCGCCCGGCGCGGGGACTTCGACCTCGTCCACGACAACCAGTGCCTGGGCTCGGGGATGCTGGGGATGGTGGAGGACGGCTGGCCGCTCCTCACCACCTTGCACCACCCGATCACCGTCGACCGCCAGCTGGCCCTCGACCACGCCACCAACCCCTGGCAGCGCTACACCACCCGCCGGTGGTTCGGGTTCTTGCGCATGCAGGTGCGCGTCGCCCGCCAGCTGCCGGCCATCCTCACCGTCTCGGAGTCCTCCCGCACCGACATCGCCGCCCAGATGGGGGTGGACCCGTCGAAGATGACCGTGGTCCCCGTGGGCGTCGACCACACCGTCTTCCGGCCCCTCGACGACGCCGCAGTGGTGCCGGGGCGGCTCATGGTCACCTCGTCGAGCGACGTCCCGATGAAGGGGCTGGTCCCGCTCTTGGAGGCGGTGGCCAAGCTCCGCACCGAGCGCGAGGTCGAGCTGGTGGTGGTGGGCAAGCCCCACGCCGGCGGCCGGGTCGACCGGGCGATCGCCCGGCTGGGGCTCGAGTCGGTGGTGCGCTGCGTGAGCGGGATCAGCGACGCCCAGCTGGCCCGCGAGTACGGCCAGGCGGAGGTGGCGGTGGTGCCCTCCCTCTACGAGGGGTTCTCGCTGCCGGCCGTCGAGGCCATGGCCTGCGGGGTGCCGGTGGTGGCCACCACCGGCGGGGCCCTGCCCGAGGTGGTGGGGCGCGACGGCGAGACGGGCCTCTTGGTGCCGCCCAACGACCCCGGGGCGCTCGCCGCCGCCATCGGCCGGCTGCTCGACGACCGGGAGCTGCGGGACCGCCTGGGCGAGGCCGGACGCCAGCGGGTGCTCCACCGGTTCACCTGGCAGGTGACGGCCAAGGGCACCGCCGAGTGCTACTCGGCGGTGATGGCGGGGCGACCGCTGCCCGGCGCGGCGGTCCCGGGGGCCGAGACGGCCACGGCGGGGGCAGGCCCGTGCTGACCGTCGACTACGACCGGCTGGGGGTCCGCCCCGGCGACACCCTCTTGGACCTGGGGTGCGGGTTCGGCCGCCACGCCTTCGAGGCGGCGCGGCGGGGGGCGGCCGTCGTCGCCCTCGACGCCGGCGGCGACGAGGTGGCGGGGGTCCGGGACACCTTCGGGGCGATGGTCGAGGCCGGCGAGTTGGAGGCCGGCACCGCCCGGGCCGGGGCGGTGCAGGGCGACGCCCTGCACCTCCCGTTCGCCGACGGCACCTTCGACCGGGTCATCGCCTCCGAGGTGCTCGAGCACATCCCCGACGACGTGGCGGCGATGGCCGAGCTGGCCCGGGTGCTGCGGCCCGGCGGCACCATGGCCGTGACCGTGCCGCGCTGCGGGCCCGAGTTCGTCAACTGGGCCCTCTCCGACGAGTACCACGACGTGCCCGGCGGCCACGTGCGCATCTACCGCCGCTCGACGCTGCGCAGCCGCCTGGCCTCGACCGGGCTTGTCCCCGTCGACAGCCACCACGCCCACGGCCTGCACTCGCCCTACTGGTGGCTCCGCTGCCTGGTGGGGCCGACCAACGACGCCAACCCGGCCGTGGCCACCTACCACCGCTTCTTGGTCTGGGACATCGTGCAGCGGCCGCGCCTCACCAGGGTCCTCGACCGGCTGCTCAGCCCGCTCATCGGCAAGAGCCTCATCGTCTACCTGGCCAAGCCGGCGGCGGAACCCGCCGACGGCCGGCCGGGGGACCCGAACAGAACCATCCGACCCCACGAGGAGGCGGCATGACCACCGAGCAGGCCCGGTCCGTGGCCATCCCCGAGGTCCCCGGGATCCTCACCGCCTCCGACGTGCTGGCCACGGCCCACTCGATCGCCGAGGTCCAGCGGCCCGACGGCATGATCCCGTGGTTCCCCGGCGGCCACTGCGACCCGTGGAACCACGTCGAGGCGGCCATGGCCCTCTCGGTGTGCGGCCTGCACGACGAGGCCGAGCGCGCCTACGTCTGGCTGGCCGAGACCCAGTTGGCCGACGGCAGCTGGTTCAACTACTACCTGGCCGAGGGGGTGAAGGACCCGCGCCTGGACACCAACGTGTGCGCCTACGTGGCCGCCGGCCTCTACCACCACCACCTGGTGACCGGCGAGCACGACCTCTTGCGGCGGATGTGGCCGGTCATGGAGAAGGCGGTCGACTTCGTCCTGCGCTGGCAGCGGCCCGACGGGTCGGTGCGCTGGTCGCTCGACCCGGCCGGCCGGGCCGAGGGCTACGCCCTCTTGACCGGGTCCTCGTCGATCTACCACTCGCTGCGCTGCGGGGTGGCGGCGGCGGAGCGGCTCGGCAAGGACCGGCCCGACTGGGAGCTGGCCGCCGGCCGCCTGGGCCACGCCGTGGCCCACCACCCCAACGCCTTTGCGCCCAAGTACGAGTTCGCCATGGACTGGTACTACCCGATGCTGTCGGGGGCGCTCGAGGGGGCGCCCGGCCGGGCCCGCATGGCCGAGTACTGGGACACCTTCGTCATGGAGGGGCTGGGCGTGCGCTGCGTGTCGACCAACGACTGGGTGACGGCGGCCGAGACGGCCGAGTGCGTCATGGCCCTCGACGCCCTGGGCCTGGGCGAGATGGCCCGGAAGCTCTTCGCCGACGCCCAGGGGCTGCGGCTGCCCGACGGCTCCTACTGGACCGGCCTCGTCTACCCAGAGGAGGTCTCGTTCCCCGGCGGCGAGCGCACCACCTACACCGCGGCGGCCATCGTGCTGGCCGCCGACGCCCTGTCGCGGACCTCGGGGGCGGCCGGGCTCTTCAGGGGCGAGGGCCTCCCGGCCGGCCTCGACCTGGCCGAGCCGCAGTGCACCGGCCGCGCCGCCCAGGGCTGCACCGCGCTGCCCCACCCGCGCCTCCCCTAGTCGCCCCCCCGCCGGCGGAGCACCCGCAGGCTGCCACACTCGCCGTCCTGGTCCCACTGCCCCGAGGCCAGCGCGTCGCACCACAGCTCGTAGGGGGGGCGGCCGCCGTCGGCCGGGTCGGGGAAGACGTCGTGGATGGCCAGCCACCCGCCCGGGGCCACCCGGGGCGCCCAGCCCCGGTAGTCGGCCCAGGCCGGCTCGGCGCCGTGGCCGCCGTCGATGAAGCAGAAGGCGAGCGGGGTGGACCAACAGGCGGCCACGGTGGGGGAGTCACCGACCACCCCGACCACCACGTGCTCGAGACCGGCCGCCGCCACCGCCCGCCGCCAGTGGGGCAGGGTGTCGATCCGCCCGTCGTGCGGGTCGACCAGGTCGGCGTCGTGGTGGGCCCACCCGGCCTGGTTCTCCTCCGAGCCCCGGTGGTGGTCGACGCTGAAGAGCACCGCGCCGGCGGCCTCGGCCGCCGCCCCGAGGTAGAGGGTGGACTTGCCGCACCAGGCGCCGATCTCGACGAAGGCCGCCGGCCCGGGGCCACCGGCGAAGGCCGTCCCGGCCCGCAGGGCCGCCCCGAGCAGCGCCAGGCCCTCGTCGTCGGGCATGAACCCCCGGGTCGTGCGGGCGAGGGCGACGACCGCCTCGATGCGGGGGTCCGGGGTGGCGGGGGGGATCGGCGGCATCAGCGGACCAGACTGTAAACGCCGTAGCCGCAGAAGCCGAGCAGGACGAGTCCACCGAGGGTGCGGATCCGCTCGAGCGGGACCACCCGCAGGAGCCCCCGGCCGGCGAAGGCCCCGAGGGCGGACACCGCGACCAGGGCGGCGTAGGCGCCGACGAAGACCGAGAAGGGCTGGTGGTAGCGGGCGACCAGGTTGACGGTGAGGAGCTGGGTCAGGTCGCCGAACTCGCCCACGACGATGACCACGAAGGCGGTGAGCACCACCCGGCGGGCCCGCTCGGCCTCGGCCGCCTCGGCCTCGCGCTCGCCCTTTACCTCCACGGCGCGCTCCTTCACCACCAGCAGGTAGACGGCACCGGCGAAGAAGAGCGCGGTGACCACCACCTCGAGCGCGCGGTGGGGGAGCAGCTCGAGGGCCCGCCCGGCGGCCACGGCCAGCACCACGTGGACGAGGAATGCGGCCGAGGCGCCCGCCCAGACCAGGACCGGCCGGGACCGGCTGCCCATGACCAGCGTGGCGATCATCGTCTTGTCGGGCAGCTCGGCCACCGCCACCAGGCAGAAGACGACGAGGACGACGCCGGCGCTCACCGACGCCCGCCCGCCGACGGCCCCACTAGGGCCGGTCTTGCGCCGCCAGCGGGGCGAGCACGCCGGCCAGCCGGCCGCGGTGGCGCCGGGCGAAGGCGGCGTTCACCCCGAGGCGCTCGACCGTCTGGGCCACCGAGCGCTGCCCGCTGGGGATCGGGTGGTCGGTGAGGAACCGCTCGACGTCGGCCGCCACCGCCGGCTCGGCGCACAGCCCCCGGGCGCCGTCGAGCATCCGGCTGTGGCTGTTCAACGGGAACCGCTCCAAGAGGTCGCCCCACGCCGCCTTCACCTCCTCCCAGACGGCCGGCCCCGCCACCCGGTTGGCGAGCAGCCCGCCCACCAGGTACGGCGCGTTCTGGGTGCGGACCTCGGTCCGGGCCAGCTCGAAGGTCCGGCGGCCGAGTTGGGCGTCGGGGAAGGCGGCCAGCGCGTTCAGGTACCGCAGCTCCTCTTGGGGGGTGGCCGGGTGGCGGTAGCGGTCGAGGACGGTCTCGTAGTCGCCCGGGCGCAGCTGGGCGGCGACCGAGGCGAGGACCGCCCCCTCGGTGTCGGGGTCGGCCGGCGCCGCGCCGTCGAAGCGGCGGGCCGCCTCGGCCCGCACCGAGGCGTCGGCCCCGACGGTCCCGAGCGAGGAGAGGAGCAGGGCCCGCAGCGTCGGTACCCGCTCGCCCTCGCCCGCTTTGGGGTCCCAGCCGAGCTCGCCGGCCCGCCGGGAGAGGAGGGCCCGGGCGGCCGCCTGGACCGCCGGCCGCTCGTCGTCGGTGGCCACCCGGTCGCAGAGGCCGAGGGTCCCGGTCACCACCGAGTAGATCGCCGGCTCCTCCTCGCCCCCCAGCCCCGCCGCCAGGTCGAAGAAGCGGCCGAGCTCGGCCCGGCCGCTCAGCACCAGGGCCCAGGTGTCGGCGAAGAGGTTGAACCGCTCGAGCGGGTCGAGGTCCCCGAGGCGCCCGGCCAGCGCGCCGAGGTCGTCGTAACAGAGCCGGTAGACGCCCCATCCCCCGGCGTTCACCACCTCGCCGGCCGGCCGCGGCGCGGGCTCCTCGCCGAGCAGGAGCCGCTCGAGGGGGCCGCCGTCGAGCGGGCGGACCAGCACCGGGACCTGCCAGCCGGCGCCGATGGCGCTCAGGGCCCCCGCCGCCGACGGGGCGTAGGAGAAGGGCGACTGGGTGAGGGTGTCGGCACCGACGGTGACCAGCGGGTGGCCCCCCTGGAGGATCCACGAGTCCATCACCGCCCGCACCGGCTGCCCGCTCACCTCCTCCAGGGCGTCCCACAGGTCGGCGGTCACCGTGTTGGCGTAGGCGTGGGCGCCGAGATAGCGGCGCACGCCGTCGCGGAAGACCTCGGCCCCGAGGTAGCGCTCGAGCATGCGCAGCACGCTCCCGCCCTTCTGGTAGGTGAGGACGTCGAACATGCCGTCAGCCTCGTCGGGGGAGGCGACGGGGTACTCGATCGGCCGGGTGGCGTGCAGCCCGTCGACGGCCAGGGCGGCCTCGCGCTCGAGGCCGAAGCTGACCCAGCGCCGCCAGGCCGGGCGGAAGGCGTCGACGCAGAGCACCTCCATGAAGGTGGCGAACGCCTCGTTCAGCCAGATCCCCTCCCACCAGCCCATGGTGACCAGGTCGCCGAACCACATGTGGGCGATCTCGTGGCACACCACGTCGGCCACCCGCTCGAGCTCGGTGCGGGCCGCGCCCTTGGGGTCGACCAGGAGGGCCGACTCCCGGAAGGTCACGCAGCCGAGGTTCTCCATGGCCCCGAAGGCGAAGTCGGGGATGGCCACCAGGTCGAGCTTGTCCCCGGGGTAGGCGATGCCGAAGTAGTCGGTGAAGAATCGAAGGGCGTGGGCGCCAACCTCGAGGGCGAAGGCGGTGAGGCCGCCCTTGCCCGGGGCGTGGACCACCCGCACCGGGACCCCTTCGACGTCGACCGGGTCGGTGGCCTCGAGCGGCCCGACCACGAAGGCCACCAGGTAGGTCGACATCTTCATGGTGGGGGCGAAGCGGACGGACCGCTTGGTGGTGCCGGCGACCGGCGCCTCATCGACCACGGGGGAGTTGGAGAAGGCGGCCAGGCCGTCGTCGACCACCAAGGTGACCTCGAAGACGGCCTTGCGGTCGGGCTCGTCCCAGCACGGGAATGCCCGGCGGGCGTCGGTCGACTCCATCTGGGTGGTGGCGATGGTCCGGGTGGCGCCCGAGGGGTCGGTGAAGGTGCTGCGGTAGAAGCCGCGCAGCTTGTCGTTGAGGACCCCTTCGAACCTGCAGTGCAAGGTGGCCGGCCCCGAGGGGACGGCGGTGGAGAGGGCGAAGGTCGCCCGCTCGGCGGCCTCGTCGAGGGTGACGGTGGCCGGCACCGCCGGGCCGCCCGAGGGCGCGAACGAGGCGTCGGTGATCAAGAGGTCGGCGGCGTTCAGCACCACGAGGTGGGTCGGCTCGTGCACCGTCACCTCGATCTCGGCGGTGCCGGTGAAGGTGGCGGCCCCGAGGTCCGGGGCGAGGGTGAGGCGGTAGCGGCGGGGCTCGACGTTGCGGGGCAGCCGGTGGGCCCCCTCGGTCGCGGCGGTGGGGTCGGGGGTGGGCTCCATCGGGGTGAGGCTACCGCCCGGCCCCGAGTCCTCCGCCATCCGACTACCCTCGTCGGGTGACCGATCCGGGGTCGGCGGACGAGCCGCCGCAAGAGCTCGACGTGGTGGGCATCGGCTCGCCGCTGGTCGACGTGCTGGCCACGGCCACCGACGAGGCGATCGCCGCCGCCGGCCTCGAGCGGGGCTCGATGGCCCTGGTCGACCTGGCCCGGGCCGAGCAGATCTACGCCGCCATGGGGTCGACCACCGAGGCCTCGGGCGGCTCGGCGGCCAACACCGTGGCGGGGGTCGCCGCCTTGGGCGGCTCGGCCGGCTTCGTGGGCAAGATCGCCGACGACCTGCTCGGCCGGGTCTTCACCCACGACATCGCGGCCACCGGGGTCCACTTCGAGGCGGTCACCGCCGACGGGCCGGCCGCTGGGGGAGCCGACCCCGAGCTGCTCGGCACCGGGCGGTGCCTGGTGCTGGTCTCCCAGGACGCCGAGCGCACCATGGCCACCCACCTGGGGGTGGCCACCACCATCGGCCCCGACGACGTGCCCGAGGCGCTTCTCTCGAGGGGTCGGATCGTCTACCTGGAGGGCTACCTCTGGGACCTGCCACCGGCCAAGGCGGCCATGCGCCAGGCCATGGCCGTCGCCCACCGGGGGGAGGGGGCGGTGGCCCTCTCGCTCTCGGACCCCTTCTGCGTCGACCGGCACCAGCGAGAATTCCTCGACCTGCTCCTCGACGACGTCGACGTCCTCTTCGCCAACGAGGAGGAGATCACCCGGCTCTTCGGGGTCCGCTCGCTCGACCAGGCGCTGGAGGCGGCCGAGGAGACCGGCCTCCTCGTCGCCGTCACCCTCGGCGCTCGGGGGTCGGTGGTCTTGACGGCCCGGGGGCCGGTGGAGGTCCCAGCCGAGGAGGTCCCGGCCGTGGTCGACACCACCGGGGCCGGCGACCTCTACGCCGCCGGCTTCCTCTACGGCCTCACCCACGGGGCCGACCCCGAGCGCTGCGCCCGCCTCGGGGCGCTCTGCGCCGGCGAGGTCATCGGCCACCTGGGGGCCCGGCCCCGGGCGGACCTGGCGTCATTGGCGACCGCCGCCGGCCTGCTCTAAGGGCCCGGGCCGAGGGTCCCTGCGGCCTGGCCTACGCTCCCATCGAACCAAAGAGGCTGGAGGAACCGTCAGTGGCCCTGTCGATCGGCATCGTCGGCCTGCCCAACGTTGGCAAGTCGACGCTGTTCAACGCCCTGACCCGCAACGAGGTGCTGGCCGCCAACTACCCCTTCGCCACCATCGACGCCAACGTCGGCGTGGTGGCGGTGCCCGACCCCCGCCTGGCCCGCCTGGCCGCCCTCTACGACAGCCAGCGCATCGTGCCGGCCGCCGTGACCTTCGTCGACATCGCCGGGATCGTGCGCGGGGCGTCGGAGGGGGAAGGGCTGGGCAACAAGTTCCTGGCCGCCATCCGCGAGACCGACGCCGTCTGCCAGGTGGTCCGGGCCTTCGAGGACGACGACGTGATCCACGTCGAGGGTCGGGTCGACCCGGCCGACGACATCGCCACCGTCAACACCGAGCTGGTCCTGGCCGACCTCCAGACGGTCGACAACCGCCTGGCCAAGCTCTCCCGGGAGGCCAGGATGCGTCCGGAGATGGCCCCGGCCCTGGCCGCCACCGAGGCGGCCCGCCGCGTCCTCGACGAGGGTCGGCCGCTCTCGGCCGCCGCCGGCGAGCTCGACACGGCCGCGCTCGGTGACCTGCACCTGCTCACGGCCAAGCCGTTCATCTACGCCTTCAACGTCGACGAGTCCGGGCTCACCGACACCGACCGCCACCGCCAGCTGGCGGCGATGGTGGCGCCGTCGGAGTCGGTCGTCCTCTGCGCCCAGCTCGAGGCCGAGCTGGCCGCCCTCGACCCCGCCGAGGCGGCCGAGCTCCTGGCCGAGTACGGCCAGCGCCAGTCCGGCTTGGAGCAGCTGATCACCGTGGGCTTTCGGGCCCTCGGCCTCCACACCTTCTTGACCGCCGGGCCCAAGGAGGCCCGGGCCTGGACGATCCACCTCGGCGACACCGCCCCCGAGGCCGCCGGCGTCATCCACACCGACTTCCAGAAGGGGTTCATCAAGGCCGAGATCGTGAGCTTCGACGACCTCATGGCGGCGGGCTCGGTCCCGGCCGCCCGGGCCGCCGGCAAGGCCCGCATCGAGGGCAAGGACTACGTCATGTGCGACGGCGACGTGGTCGAGTTCCGCTTCAACGTCTGAGGCAGCGCACGGTTCGGAGTGGGGCGGTTTGATCATGGGTCTTCTCCCCCCTGGCCGTGCCGCGTCGGTCTCCCCGCGCCCTCCGGGCGCGTTGGACGCCGAGGAATGCGATCGCGGTGGTGCCACGTCGCCTCTCGGGGACGCACCCCCCACCAGGTGCCCCAGCGGGTGAACCGGCCTCGGGTCCCGCAACCCGGATGTGCGGTTCAACTACGGTGATGCGAGCGGCCGCAGCGGGCTCGCGCGGCCTTCCGGCAGCGCTCGCGACTGGGGGTTCCATGCATCTGCGCCTCAACCGAACCGGGAGACACCAGGTCGTCCAAGGGCGCCTTCGCCGGGTCCCACGACCCCTTTCGGCGATCGCCACCGCAGCGGCGATAGGGGTGGCGCCTGCGCTCGCAGCCCTTCCCGGGCTTCCCGACACCCCGGCCGGCGCCGCCACGTCGACGTCGCCGACGTGGACGCAGTCCCATCCGGCGACAGGCCCCGGGAAGATCGACAACGCGGGACTCGCCTACGACCCGTCCAACGGGGGCCTGGTGCTCTTCGGGGGGTTCGAGCCGGGCGGCCAGACGGTCTCGACAACCTGGACGTGGAATGGCACCAACTGGACCAAGCTCCACCCGGCCACCACCCCGAGGCCCGTGGGCGCACCGGCGATGGCCTACGACCCCGCGACCCGCAGCGTGGTCCTCTTCAGCGGTTACGACGACATGACAACGGTCCACAACAGCATCTCGACAATGTGGACATGGAACGGCATCAACTGGACCAAGCTCCATCCGGCCACAACCCCGCCGGCCCGGACATTCACCTCACTCGTCTACGACCCAGCGATCGGCGAACTCGTCCTCTTCGGCGGCTACAAGTCGACAACAGGGGAGGTGCTCGGCACAACGTGGGCCTGGAACGGGACCAACTGGACGAAGCTCCATACGGCGACAAGCCCTCCCGCCCGGGCGGTGTCCTCGATGGCGTACGACGCGGCGACCGGGAAGATCGTCCTCTTCGGTGGGTACGGGACAACAACGACGACACACACGGTGGGGGCATTGGCCGATACCTGGACGTTCGACGGCACCAACTGGACGCAGGTGCACCCGCACACCAGCCCCGCGGCACGCGATGGCCAGGTGATGGACTACGACCCCGCCTCGGCTTCGGTGCTCCTCTTCGGCGGTAGCGGCCTGCACACAACATTCAACGACACGTGGAGATGGAACGGGACGACATGGACGAAGCTCGCTCCGGCCGCGAGTCCGCCAGCGAGGTACACAACGACGATGGCCATGGACCCGGCGAACGGGACGCTCGTCCTCTACGGGGGGAACAACCGGCACGCCACATACTTCTCCGACACCTGGACGTTCCCGGCGGCCACCGGCTACGACCTGGTCGGCCAGGACGGAGGGGTGTTCGTCTTCGACGCCACAGGCCAGACCGGCGGCTTCTTCGGCTCGCTGCCAGGCATCGATGTGGTGCCCAACAAGCCGGTGGTGGGCATGGTGCCCACCGTCTCTGACCAGGGCTACTTCCTGGTCGGCCAGGACGGCGGGGTCTACGCCTTCGGGACAGCGCCGTTCCTGGGGTCGCTCCCGGGCATCAAGGTCACCCCGAACCAGCCGATCGCCGGCATCGTGGCCGCCAACACAGACAAGGGCTACTTCTTGGTCGGTCGCGACGGCGGGGTCTACGCCTTCGGCACAGTCCCGTTCCTGGGCTCGCTGCCGGGCAAGGGCGTCGTCACCACCGACGTGGTGGGGATCGCCGCCACCCCGTCGGGCAACGGCTACTGGGTGGTGACCGGCACAGGCACCGTCTACTCCTTCGGGGCCGCTCAGACCCTGGGCAACGTCACCTCGCCCACATCGCCGGTGGCGGCCATCGCCGGGACCCCCACAGGCGGGGGGTACTGGATCGCCACCCAGACAGGCGGCGTCTACCCCTTCGGCAATGCCAGCAAGCTCGGGACACAGACACTTCGCCACATAGGGGTCCGCCCGGCACTGCCGATCGTGGGGATCGTCCACACCGCGGGGACAGCCGGCTACTGGCTGCTCGGGTCCGACGGCGGCATCTTCGCCTTCGGCACAGCCCCCTTCTACGGGTCGCTCCCATCCCTCGGGGTCCACGTGACCGACGTCGTGGGGGCGGTGCCGAACTAGGCGGGACAGTCAGAACAAGGGCTACGTCACCCAGCCCAGCGGCGTTCGTGGCGGCAGCCTCGGCGGGGGTCCGCACCATGCAGTGACCGCCGGGGCGGTGGATCGGTGCGCGGGAAGTCCGCCATAGGTTCGACAGCGACCACTGAACGCCAACGACAGCCCGATCCGTCTGGCGAGGTCATCGGCAACGTCAAAGCAATTCCGTCGCTCGCCATCCATGCCCGCGACCTTCCGCTGCAACGCAGAGGGGCAGTGCCCGCCGATTCCGCAGGTCCGCCCGACACGAGCCGGCGCTGAGGTTCCTCCGGCGTGCCAGGATTCGCCGGTGAGCGCTCCCGGTGGTCCGAGCGACGGCACACAGACGGCTGCACCGGTGCTCGGCCGAGGCCGCCTGCGCCGGATCACCTTCGGGAGCACGTCGGCGGTGGTGACGAGCATCGGGCTGGCGGTGGGCTTCGCGTCGACGCGGACGTCCCGGGTGAGCCTGATCACCAGTCTGTTGATCGTCGGCATCGCCGACAATCTGACCGATTCGCTGAGCATCCACCTCTACCAGGAGTCCGAAGGTCTCGAAGCCCATGAGGCGTTCGTCTCGACGGTGACCAACTTCCTTGCCCGGATCTCCATCACCGCCACCTTCGTCGTCCTGGCCGCGACCCTCACGTCCTGGGTCCTCATCGGCGCCGCCATGGCGTGGGGCCTCGTGCTCTTGGGATTGCTGACCGTCTCCCTCGCCCGGCAACGGCACGCGTCGGTGGGCCGAGAGCTCCTTCGCCACTACGCCATCGCGGCAGTGGTGATCGGCGTCTCCCGGGTGATCGGAACGGTCGTCAACGCCCACTTCCACTGAGTGGAGGGCGCAGCGGCGCGGCGAGGACGACGCGGCAGGTGCAGGCACCGACGGTGGGTGCCCGCCGGCTCGCGGGTTCCGCCGGGGCGCCGTCGGGCTCGTCCCCTTTCGAAGTCCAGGCCTCCAGGCTCACTCCCCGCCTCGTCGTCGACGCGCCGTAGGGCACGTCGGAACGGCCGCCGGCCGTCCTAGGCTCTCGGAGTGCCCGATGAAAAGCCCCCGCGACTGGTGTCGGGCGAGCGCGACACGCTGTTGGCCCTCCTCGACTACGAGCGGCGCTCGCTCGTCGGGAAGGTCGAGGGTGTCGACGAGGCGTCCGCCCGGCGCCCGCCGGTGGGCAGCGGCACCAGCCTGTTGTGGCTGCTGGGGCACATGGCGGCCGCCGAGATCCTCTGGGTCCTGCGGCGGTTCTCCGGGCAGGAGGTCGAGCTGCCCGCTGCCGACGCTGACGCCACGGTCGGGGCGGCGGTCGACGGCTACCGGGCGGCCTGGGTGCGGTCGGACGCCGTCATCGCCGCCGCCCCCTCCCTCGACCAGTGCTGCGCCGACGTGGGGGACGAGGCCCCGGTCACCCTGCGCTGGGTCCTGGCGCACCTCCTCGAGGAGACGACCCGCCACGCCGGCCACGCCGACATCCTGCGGGAGCTGATCGACGGGGAGACGGGCCGGTGAGCGCTGGCGAACGGGGTCCGGCGGCGCAGACCCAGGCGCTCTTGGTGATGGACGTGCAGAACGGTGTGGTCGGACGGTTCGCCGAGCAGGCCGGGCCGTTCCTGGACACGCTCGCCGGCGCCGTGGCGGCGGCCCGTGCGGCGCAGGTGCCCGTCGTCTACGTCCGGGTGGCGTTCCGCCAGGGGATGCCCGAGGTCAGCCGGCGCAACCGCACCTTCTCGGCGCTCGCCGGCTCGGGAGGGTTCGGCGAGTCCGACGCCGCCACCGGGGTCCACCCGGCGGTCGCCCCCCGCTCGGGCGACGTGGTCGTCACCAAGCGCAGGGTCAGCGCCTTCTCCGGGAGCGATCTCGACGTCGTCCTGCGGTCGCTCGACGTCGGCTCGCTGGTGCTGACCGGCATCGCCACCAGCGGCGTCGTGCTCTCGACCCTCCGCCAGGCGGCCGACCTGGACTTCTCGCTGACCGTCCTCGCCGACGGGTGTGTCGACGCAGACCCCGAGGTCCACCGGGTGCTCCTGGAGAAGGTCTTCCCCCGCCAGGCCGAGGTGGTGACCGCCGCCGAGTGGATCGGTCGCCTGCGGTCGGATGGGCACGGCGGTCCGGGGCCGCCCACGGCCGGTACCATGCCGGCGTGAATCCCTGGCTCCAACGGCGGGTCGTCGGCTACGCCCACCAGGGCGGGGCCTGGGAGTGGCCCTCCTCCACCCTCTTCGCCATCGGCAAGGCGGTCGAGGCCGGAGCGACCGCCGTCGAGCTCGACGTCCACGCCACCGCCGACGGGGAGCTGGTGGTCTGCCACGACGCCACCGTCGACCGCACGACCAACGGCCAGGGCCGCATCGCCGAGCTGACGCTCGCCCAGGTGAAGGCGCTGGACAACGCCTACTGGTTCATCCCCGGGGCCGACGTGACCCCCGGCCGCCCGGCGGCCGACTACCCCTACCGCGGCCGGGCGGCCCACGACCCCGAGTTCCGCATCGCCACCCTGCGCGAGGTGCTCGAGCGCTTCCCCGGCGTGGTGCTCAACCTCGACATCAAGCAGACCGCCCCGGCGGTCCCCCCCTACGAGGCGTCGCTGGCCGGGCTGCTGGCCGAGTACGGGCGGCGCGACGACGTGATCGTCGCCTCCTTCCTCGACCCGGCCACCGACGCCTTCTCGGCGGCGGCGCCCGAGGTCCCCACCTCCGCCGGGACGCTGGCCACCGCCGAGTTCTGGAGGGCGGTGCACGAGGGGACCGAGCCGCCGCCGACGCGCGCCGTGGCCTTCCAGGTGCCCGAGCGCCAGGGGGGCCTGGTGGTGGTGGACGAGGCGTTCGTCGAGGCGGCCCACGCCCGCGGCATGGCCGTGCACGTGTGGACGGTCAACGACACCGCCGCCATGGAGCGCCTGGTCGGGCTCGGGGTCGACGGGATCATCTCGGACCTGCCGACCACCCTGGTCGAGGTGCTGCGGCGGTCCGGTGCAGCCTGGGACGGACTGGGACCCGTCCCCTGATGCCGGCCTACGGCGTCAGCCGCGGCCGCAGTTCGGCTTCTTGCCGTGGTTGGCCTTCTTCTTGGCCCGCAGCTTGCGCTTCACCGTCCGCTTCGACATAAGTCCGCCAGTTTAGGCCATGGGAGTAGGGTCGGGCGACGTGGAGCGCCAGGGCCCCCGCCGGACGGACCGCCCGTGAAGTCGGCCTGGTTGCTCTGCGACGGCCGGGTGCTGGCCTCGGCCGAGGTGGCGGACAACGTCGTAGCCCGGGTCCGCGGGCTGCTCGGGCGGCGCTCGTACGAGGGGGCGATGGTGTTCCCGCACACCCGCTCGGTCCACACCCTGGGGATGCGGTTCGCCCTCGACGTGGCCTTCTTGGACCGCGACCTGGTGGTCCTGGCGACCGTGCGGGTGCGGCCCTGGTCGATGGCGCTGCCCCGCCGGCGGGCCCGTCTCGTGCTGGAGGCGCCGGCCGGGGCCTTCGAGCGCTGGGGCCTGGCCGCCGGCGACCGGCTCGAGCTCAAGGAGACGGGTTGACCCCGAGCGGCCGGGTGGTCCTGGTGGCCACCCCCATCGGCAACCTCGGCGACCTCTCGCCTCGGGCGGTTGCCGCCCTCGATGCGGCCGACGTCGTCTGCTGCGAGGACACCCGGCGGACCCGGGCCCTCTTGAGCGCGGCCGGGGTGGCCGGCCGGGGCCGCCTGGTCTCGCTCCACGAGCACAACGAGGACGCCCGGATCCCCGAGGTGCTCGGGTGGGTCGAGGAGGGGCGGACGGTCGCCGTGGTCACCGACGCCGGGACCCCGGCGGTGTCGGACCCCGGCGAGCGGCTGGTGGCCGCGGCCGCCCGGCGGGGGCTCACCGTCACCGTGGTGCCGGGCCCGTCGTCGGTCCTGGCCGCCCTGGTGGTGAGCGGGCTGCCCACCGAGCGGTTCTGCGTGGAGGGGTTCCTCCCCCGCAAGGGCGCCGAGCGGCACCGCCGGGTGGCGGCACTGGCAGCCGAGGAGCGCACGGCGGTGGTCCTCGAGGCGCCCGGCCGCCTGGCCGCCACGCTGGCCGAGCTGGCCGCCGCCCTGGGGGAGCGGCCGGTGGCCGTGGTGAGGGAGCTCACCAAGGTCCACGAGGAGGTCTGGCGGGGGACCCTGGCCGACGCCGCGGCCGAGTTCGCCGCCCGCGAGGTGCGGGGCGAGGTGGCGGTGGTGGTCGGCGGGGCGCCGCCGCCCGGACCGGTCCCCGACGAGCGGGTGGCCGCGGCGGTGGCCGGGCGGCTGGCGGCGGGCGACAGCGCCCGGGCCGCGGCCGACGCGGTGGCCGCCGCCCTGGGCGTGGGCCGCCGCCGGGCCTACCAGGCGGCCATCGCCCAGCGGGCCGCCACCCCGCCGCAGGGCTGAGGGGGCGGCCGGGCGGCGCCGGTACGCTACCGGCGGTGCCGCGCTTCTACATCACCACGCCGATCTACTACGTCAACGACGCGCCGCACGTCGGCCACGCCTACGCCACGGTCAACGCCGACGCCCAGGCCCGCTGGCACCGCCTGGTCGGCGACGACGTCTTCTTCCTCACCGGCACCGACGAGCACGGGGCCAAGGTGGCCGAGGCGGCGGCCGAGCACGGGGTGAGCCCCCAGGAGTGGGCCGACCGGACGGCCCGTCGGTTCCTCGACGCCTGGGCGGCCCTCGACATCTCCAACGACGACTTCATCCGCACCACCGAGCCCCGCCATTACCAGACGGTCCAGCGGTTCCTCCAGCGCGTCTACGACAACGGCTACATCGTCCCGGGCACCTACCGGGGCCTCTACTGCGTCTCCTGCGAGGACTACTACAGCGAGGACCGTCTGGTCGACGGGCTCTGCCCGGTCCATCTGCGGCCGGTCCGCATGATGGAGGAGGAGAACTACTTCTTCCGTCTGAGCGAGTTCCAACAGCCGCTGCTCGAGTGGTACGAGCGGCTGCCCGACGCCGTGGCCCCGGCCACCAAGCGCAACGAGGCCCTGAGCTTCATCAAGGGCGGGTTGGAGGACATCTCGATCACCCGTACCTCGCTCGACTGGGGGGTGCCCGTCCCCTGGGACCGCCGCCACGTCTTCTACGTCTGGTACGACGCGCTGATCAACTACCTCACGGCCATCGGCTACGGCGACGACGACGCCGACTGGGCGCGGTGGTGGGCGTCGGTGCACCACCTGATCGGCAAGGAGATCCTGCGCTTCCACTGCGTGTGGTGGCCGGCCATGTGCATGGCCGCGGGCATCGACCCGCCGGCCAACGTCTTCGTCCACGGGTGGCTGCTGGTGGGGGGGCAGAAGCTCTCCAAGACCCTCGTCCGCCAGGCGGCCGAGGGCGCGGAGGAGCAGCGGCCGGTCAAGCTGACCGAGATCGCCCCGCAGGCGCTGACCGAGGACTTCGGGGTGGACGCGGTCCGCTACCACCTCCTGCGCGACAACCCCCTGGGCACCGACGGCGAGTTCTCCTACGAGGGCATGGTCTCGCGCTACAACGCCGACCTGGCCAACAACCTGGGCAACCTCGTGGCCCGGGTGGCCACCGTGGTCGGCTCCAAGTGCCAGGGGGTGGGGCCCGCCCCCGACCCGGCCAGCCCGCTGGCCGCCGCCGCCCAGGGGGCGGTCGCCGCCGCCGCCGAGGCCTGGGGGCGGTTCGCCCCCCACGAGGCGCTGGAGGCCACCTGGCGGCTGATCGGGGCGGCCAACGCCGAGCTGGAGGCGACCGAGCCGTGGAAGGCCGACCCCGGCCCGGCCGTCGACGCCGTGCTGGGCAGCGCCCTCGAGGCGCTGCGCATCGTGACCCTCCTGGTCACCCCGGCCATGCCGTCGACGGCGGCCGAGATCTGGCGGCGGATCGGCCTGGAGGGGTCGCCGGCCGACCGGCGGCTGCCGGCCGACGGCGCCTGGGGCGGCTACCCCGGCGGCGTGGCCGTCGAGAAGGGCGACCCCCTCTTCCCGAGGCGAAAGGGCTGATGACCACGGCGCCCGGGCCGGGGTGGTTCGACTCGCACTGCCACCTCCAGGAGCGCTACCTGGCCGACGAGGCCCCCGACCCCGCCGGCGGTCCGGTGGCCGAGGTGCTCCGCCGGGCCGTTGCCGCCGGGGTCTCCTCGGTCGTGTGCGTGGGCACCGACGCCGCCACCTCGGCCCAGGCCCTGGCGCTGGCCGGGGCGGTCGCCGACGGGGATCTCGGCCCCGGGCTGCCCGGCGTCTCCGCCACCGCCGGACTCCACCCCCACGAGGCGTCGGCCGGCACCGCGGCGGTGGCCGACCTCATCGAGCGGTCGGCGGCCGGGTCGCTGGTGGGGATCGGGGAGTGCGGGCTCGACTACCACTACGACCACTCGCCACGCCCCGCCCAGCGCGCCGCCTTCGCCGAGCAGATCGCCCTGGCCCACCGCCACCGCCTGGCCCTGGTGATCCACGCCCGGTCGGCGTGGGACGACCTCTTCGACGTGCTCGGCGCCGAGGGGGTGCCCGAGCGCACGGTGCTCCACTGCTTCACCGGCGGCCCCGGCGAGCTGGCCCGGTGCCTCGACGCGGGGATGTTCGTCTCCTTCAGCGGCGTCGTCACCTTCAAGAACGCCGCCGAGGTGCGGGAGGCCGCGGCCCGCTGCCCCCTCGACCGGCTGATGGTGGAGACCGACAGCCCGTTCCTGGCGCCGGTCCCGCACCGCGGGCGGCCGAACGAGCCGGCGTACGTGGCGCTGGTCGGGGCGGCGGTGGCCGAGGTGAAGGGGATCGACCCCGACGAGCTGGCCGCCACGTCGGCGGCGGCGACGTCGGCGTGCTTCGGTCTGTAGGCGCCGCATATGCGACCGTGGTGGCACCGCACCGACCTGGGCATTCGCGCCATCTCGGGGGCGGAATGCCGCCCCCACCAGGGAAAAAGGGAAAATGGCCCCGTGAATTCCCCCGTTGAGCTGGGACGATGACCCGGGCACTCGGAGGGCGCCCCGGGCCGATTTGCGGCCCCCCCCGACCCCTCCCTACGGTCTTGGTGTTCCCCGGACCGGAGGTGTCGGCCCGCCCCGGGTGCCCTGTCCCCGGAGATTGGTCGAGCCCTGGAACCACGAAGCGAGAGCGGGCGGCGTGTCGTCGTGGCCCTGGTGCTGAGCGGGGGCCTGGTGGCCTCCCCCTTCCTGCTCCCCGGGACCGGCTCCGCCGCCCACGGCACGCCGACCCGACCCCAGAGCCGCGGCGCCGCGCTGCCGCTCCTCGCCACCGAGCAGGCGGGCTACGACTCCCCGCTCTCCTCCCCGGCCAAGGTCGCGGCCGCCGCCGCGCTCACCACGCCCACCCCGGCCACGACCACTACGACCCCGGCCACGACCACCGCCCCGGCCGCCACCACGGCCACCACCACGGCCACCACGACAGCTCAGGCGACAGCGTCGCCGGCCCCGGTGGCCACACCGGCCCCGTCGGCCGCGCCGACCGCCTCGAACTCGGTGACCGGGGAGGCCACGTGGTACGCGGCGGCCGCCGCGGGGGGGTGCGCCAGCCCGTCGCTCCCCATGGGCACCGAGGTGCAGGTGGTCGACGAGACAACCGGGGCCACCACCGACTGCGTGGTCGACGACCGGGAGCCCACAAGCCCCGGCCGGGTGGTCGACCTCTCCTACGGCGGCTTCGCCGCCCTGGCGTCGCCGACACAGGGCGTCGTCACCGTCACCCTCTCCTGGTAGCAAGGGGGGCCCGGTGACCCTGGGCCGCCCCGAGATCCAGCGGCTCCTCGCCGAGCACGGCCTGCGCCCGAGCCGCGCCCTTGGCCAGAACTTCGTCGCCGACCCCAACACCGTCCGCCGCATCGTCCGGCTCTCGGGGGTGGGGGAGGGGTCGGCGGTGGTCGAGATCGGGGCCGGCCTGGGGTCGCTCACCCTGGCCCTGGCCGAGTCGGGGGCGCGGGTGGTGGCCGTCGAGGTCGACCGGGGGCTGGCGGGGGTGCTCCGCCAGGTGGTGGCCGGCCTGGCGGTGACCGTGGTCGAGGCCGACGCCCTGCGCCTCGACTGGGACGAGCTGCTCGAAGGGGCGCCGCGCTGGGCGCTCGTGGCCAACCTCCCCTACAACGTGGCCACCCCCTTGGTCGCCCGGGTGCTGGAGCAGGCGCCGCAGGTGGCGTCGATGCTGGTGATGGTCCAGCGCGAGGTGGGCGAGCGGCTGGCGGCCGCCCCCGGCGACCCCGCCTACGGGGCGGTCTCGGTCAAGGTCGCCTACTGGGCGACCGCCTCGGTGGTGGGCCGGGTGCCGGCCACCGTTTTCGTGCCGAAGCCCAAGGTGGCCTCGGCCCTCGTGCGCATCGAGCGGCGTCCGGCCCCGGCGGTGCCGGCGGCCGTCGTCGCCTACGACCGGTTCTGCCAGGTGGTCCGGGCGGGGTTCGCCCAGCGCCGCAAGATGCTCCGGCGGTCGCTGGCCGGGGTGGTCGACCCGGCGGCCTTCGCCGCCGCCGGGGTCGCCCCCGAGGCCCGGGCCGAGGACCTGGGGGTGGAGGCCTGGGGGAGGCTGGCCGGATGGCGGTGACCCGGCTGGTGGCCCCGGCCAAGCTGACCGTGTCGTTGCGGGTCGTGGGCCGACGCCCCGACGGCTACCACGACCTGGTGGCCGAGATGGTCTCGGTCGACCTGGCCGACGACTTGGCGATCGACCCCGATGGCGACGGCCTGGTGGTCACCTCGGCCGACGGCCGGCCGCTTCGGGGGCTGGGGGAGGGGCGCGACAACCTGGTGCGCCGCGCCCTGGCCGCCGTCGGCCGGCGGGCCGGGGTCCGCCTCACCAAGCGCATCCCGGTCGGCGGCGGGCTGGGCGGTGGGTCGGCCGACGCGGCGGCCGTGCTGCGCTGGGCCGGCTGCACGGACCCGGCGGTGGCCGCCTCGCTCGGGGCCGACGTGCCGTTCTGCGTCGCCGGCGGCCGGGCCGAGGTCTCGGGCATCGGGGACCGGGTGGTGCCGCTCGACTTCGAGCCACGGGCGTTCGTGCTGCTGGTGCCGCCGTTCGGCGTGGACACCGCGGCGGCCTACGCGGCCTTCGACGCCCTGGGCCCCGGGTTGGGGGAAGGGGAGAACGACCTGACCGCCGCCGCCCTGGCCGTCGCCCCCGAGCTGGCGAGCTGGCGGGACCGGTTCGCCGAGGTGACCGGACGGCGCCCGGTGCTGGCCGGGAGCGGGTCGACCTGGTTCGTCGAGGGGACGCCGGACGCGCTGGGGCTGTCCGGGAGAGAGAGCCTGTCGCTCGGCGGTGGGGAGGTGGGCCGGCTGGTCGCCGTCCGCACGGTGCCGGCCGGGTGGGCCGGGGGCTGAGCCGGAGCTACTTCCCGGCGCGCCGCTGCCAGCGCGTGGCCTTCAGCATCTTCTTGTGCTTCTTCTTGCGCATGCGCTTGCGGCGCTTCTTGATGAGAGATCCCATGCCGTGCGGCAGGCTAGCGGTCCCGCCGCGCCGCCGCCAGGTAGCCTCTTTTCGTGCCCTTCCGGGTGGTCGGGATCGACCATGTGCAGCTGGCCATGCCCAAGGGCCAGGAGGACCTGGCCGAGGCGTTCTACGCCGGCCTGCTCGGCCTGGCCCGCCAGCCCAAGCCCGAGCTGCTTGCCTCGCGCGGCGGCTGCTGGTTCGCCGGCGCCGGCGCGGTCATCCACCTGGGGGCGGAGGAGGGGTTCCGCCCGGCCAAGAAGGCCCACCCGGCTCTCTTGGTCGAGGATCTCGACGACCTGGCCGAGCGGCTGGGCGCGGCCGGGGTCGAGGTCAGGCCGGACACCGACCTCCCCGGCGTGCACCGGTGCTACGTGGACGACCCCTTCGGCAACCGCATCGAGCTGATCGACGCCGGGTAGGCACTTGCGGGCGCCGGCGGCCGGGGCCGGTGGGTGGTGGCCGCCGGCCGCCGGGGGCCCGCAACGGGCGGCGCCGAGGACGGGGAGAGAGGTCCGTCCCCGGCGCCCGAACCCGTCGTGGCCAGCACGACGGGCCCCGCAGTGTACGTAGCGGCCGCCCCCGGAGGACCGCGCCGCCCACGTTCCCGGGGCCGAGGGGGGGCGACCTCGGGAACGGGGGCGGTCGGGCGGGTCATGGGGTCGGTTGCTCGTCCACCACCATCGTGGCCGCCCCGCCTAAGAGGTGTGGCAGACGAACCTAAGAACCGCCGAAGAACCGGTCACGCGTCGTCGTCGGCCCCGCCGTCACCGTCCGGCGGCGCCACGGGGGGCAGGGCCAGCTGCACCACCGCCCCGCCGTCGGCGGCGTTGGAGGCGGTGGCCGTCCCCCCCTCGGCCTCGGCCACCTGGGCCACGATGGCCAGCCCCAGCCCCGAACCGGGCAGCGCCCGGGCCGCCGGGGCGCGGTAGAAGCGGTCGAAGACGTGGGGCAGGTCCCCGGCGTCGATGCCCGGCCCGTGGTCGCGCACGGTCACCGCGCCGCTGACGCAGTAGACCTCCACCCGCCCATCGTCGGGGCTCCACTTGAGGGCGTTGTCGAGCAGGTTGCCCACCGCCCGGGCGAGCCGCTCGCGCTGGCCGAGCACCCAGGTCGGCTCGGCCCACAGGGAGAACTGGACGCCGCGGCGCCGGCCGTGGGTGGTGGCCACGGCCACCGCGTCCTCGACCAGCCGGTCGAGGCGCAGCGGCCCCGGGGGCGCCTGGCGCTGCTCGCCGCGGGCCAGCTCGGAGAGGTCGGCCACCAAGGTGGTGAGCTCCTCCATCTGGGTGAGCAGGTCGTCGACCAGGACCTCGCGCTCGGCGGGCGCCAGCTCGTCGAGCCGCCGCACCACCTCGAGGTTGGTGCGCAGGCTGGTGAGCGGCGTCCGCAGCTCGTGGCCGGCGTCGAGCACCAGCTGGCGCTGGGCCTCCCGGGAGCGCTCGAGCGCGGCGAGCAGGTGGTTGAAGGCGCGTCGCAGGCGGCCCAGCTCGTCGGCGCCCCCGGCCGCCAGGCGTCGGGTGACGTCGGTGGTCTCGGCCACCTCCTCCACCGACGTGGTCAGGTCGTCGAGGGGGACGAGCGCCGTGCGCCCGACCAGCCAGGCCAGGACCAGGGCGAGGGCGATGCCGGCCAGGGCGACGATGCTCAACGTCAGGCCGAGGCTGGAGAGCTGGCTGTCGACGCTTGTGAGCGGCAGGACCACCTGGAGGGCGGCCGGGGTCTCGAAGAACCCGCCGGCGGTGACGACGCGCACTGTGCCCACGCCTTCGACCAGCTCTCGGTAGTCCTTGCCGCCCACGGTGACGGTGGCGTAGTAGGCGTGCTGGCGGCCCGAGGCCACCGCTTCCACCGCGGCGGACACCGGCAGGGTGAGGTCCCCGTGCTGGAGGACGGTGCCGGCGGGGTCGACGTACTGGTCGTCGACGCCGCCGGCCCCTTCCTCGTCGACCGTGGCGCCGTGGGTGATGATGCTTGTGGCCGTGGCGGCCAGGGTGCCGTCGACCGAGGAGAGCAGCGAGTTGCGGGCGGCGAAGTAGCTGGCGATCGAGGCGGCCAGGACGGCGATGACCACGGCCACCGCGGCCACCAGCACCAGCCGGGTGCGGAAGGTCACGGGTCCCGCAGCACGTAGCCGACGCCCCGCACGGTGTGCAGGCAGCGCGGCTCGCCGCCGGCCTCGGTCTTTCGCCGCAGGTAGCCGACGTAGACGGCCAGGGAGTTGGTCCCCGAGTCGAAGTTGTAGCCCCACACCCGGTCCAAGATGACGTCGCGGGTGAGCACCTGGCGGGGGTGGCGCAGGAAGAGCTCGAGCAGGTCGAACTCGATGCGGGTGAGGGTGAAGGGCCGATCGCCCCGGCGGGCCTCGCGGCTGGCCAGGTCGAGCGAGAGGTCCCCGACGCGCAGGGCCTCCCCCTCGGCGCCGGACCGCCGGCGCAACAGGGCGCGCAGCCGGGCCAGCAGCTCGGCCAGGGCGAACGGCTTGACCAGGTAGTCGTCGGCCCCGGCGTCGAGCCCCTGGACCCGGTCGTCGATGGCGTCGCGGGCGGTGAGGATGAGGACCGGGGTGTCGTCGCCGGTCGACCGCAGCCGGCGGCAGACCTCGAGGCCGTCGAGGTCGGGGAGGCCGAGGTCGAGCACCACGGCGTCGGGCGGGCTGAGTGCGAGGGAGCGCAGCCCGGCGGTGCCGTCGGGCGCGGTGTCCACCTCGTAGCCCTCGAGCCGCAGGGCGCGTTCGAGCGACGACCGCACGCCGGGGTCGTCGTCGACCACCAGGATCCTCATGGTCCGTCCTCTCGGGCCCGCCCCGGCCGGCCGGCCGGGGCGACGGGTGCCGCGGCGCCCATTGGCGCGGAGCATACCGGCGGCCGACCGCCGTGGCCTGGGCTCTTTCCATCTTCTTCGCCCGCTCTTCGGATCTTCTTAGGAGACGGCCGCCCGCTCTATCCTGGGGAGGCGCCGGGCCGGTGGCGCGGTGCGGTCCGGGGTAGTTCAATCGGCAGAACGCCGGCCTTTGGAGCCGGATGTTGGAGGTTCGAGCCCTCCCCCCGGAGCCGGCGGGTCAGTGGCGCTCGCGCTCGGCGGCGTCGCGCTCGGCCAGCTCGGCCAGGTAGCGGTTGTAGGCGGCCAGCTCCTCGTCCTCGGCGCTCGGCGCCGCGCCCTCGCCGGGCGCCGCGCCGTTGGTGGGCGCCGAGCCGTCGGCGGGCGGCCCCTTCCCGTCGCCGTCGGCCCCTCGCCGGCGGGGTTCGGTCCCGGGCTGCTCGTGGACCAGCCGCCACCACAGCCAGACGGCGTAGCCGGTGAAGAACGGCCACTCGAAGACGTAGGCCCAGCTCAAGGTGTTGCCGGCCCGGACCCGCTGGACCTGCCACCAGAAGAGGGCGACGAAGGCCGGCACCACCACCACGACGGTCACGTGCAGGGCGACGGCCCGCCGGGTGAGCCAGGTCCTGCGCCAGTCGGCGCGCCGTCCGTCGTCGGGTCGGCCCACGCCCCGAGGCTACCGCCCGCCCGCCGGAGGCCCGCTACGCCACGAAGTCGTCGAGGAGGCGGGCCAGCTCGATCGGCTGGTCGCCCTGGACGCTGTGGCCGGCCCCCGACACCCGGGCCACCCGGGCCTCGGGCCGCCGGCGCACCAGCTCGGCCTCGTCGGCGTCGTCGACCACCGATCCCGGGGCCATCCCCCGGACCAGCAGCACCGGCACCGAGAGGGCCGAGACCGCATCCCACAGGTCGCCGAACTCCGGGCGCGCCGCGCCGGGGACCGAGCGGAAGCGGGCGTAGCGCCAGACCCAGGTGCCGTCCGGGCGCCGGACGGCGTTGTGGAGGATGCCCCGGCGCAGCGACGACACCGACCGGGTCGGGTTGTGCTCGACCGTGCGGGCCAGGATCTCGTCGAAGCTGTCGAAGCTCGCCGGCCCGTCGATGAAGGCGGCGACGGCCGCGGCCTTGCCGGTGGTGACCCCCGGGGTGATGTCGACCAGCACCAGCCGGCGCACCAGCTCGGGGGCGAGGGCCGACAGCGCCAGGGCGGTCAGGCCGCCGAGCGACATGCCCACCACCCCCCGGGCGCCGGGGGCGAGCTGGCGCACGGCCACCGCCACGTCGGCCGCCAGGTCGGCGACGTGCAGCGAGCCCCCCGGGCCGCCGTCGGAGTGCCCGTGGCCGGGCAGGTCGACGGCGACCAGCGGCCGGCCGAGGGCCATGGCCACGGTGTCCCACGTGTGGGCGTTCTGGGCCCCGCCGTGCAAGAGGACGAGCTCGGCGGGGCCGGTCCCCCACAACAGCGCGCTGAGGCGGCGCCCCGGGCCGACCTCGACGAAGCGGCGGGCCACCGTGGGGGGGCCGTCGTAGGGGAGGCCGAACTCCTCGGCGTTCTCGTGGAAGAGGCCGAACTCGTCGTAGTCGACCGGTGTCACGGCCATGAACCGTAGTGGGCGCCCAGGTGGGAGCGACCGTCGCCCCCCCGGGGCCCCGGGCACGGAAGAATGGCGCCATGAGCCCTCACCGCCCGCTCTCCGCCGTGGTGCTCGCCGCCGGCGAGGGGACCCGCATGCGGTCGCAGCGGCCCAAGCCCCTGCACCACCTCTGCGGCCGCCCACTGGTCCTCCACGTCCTCGACGCCCTGGCCGAGCTCGACGTGGCGCAGGTGGTGGTCGTGGTCGGCCACCGTGGGGAGTGGGTCACCAAGACGCTGGTCGAGCACGCCCCCGCCTCTTTGGCGATCGAGTTCGTCGAGCAGGTGCACCAGCGCGGCACCGGCGACGCGGTGGCCGTCGGGCTCACCGGCCTCCCCGACGAGGAGGGGTCCGACGCCGACGAGGGCGACGTGGTGGTCCTGCCCGGCGACACCCCGCTCCTGCGGCCGCCCACCCTGGCCGCCCTGGTCCGCCACCACCGCCACCACGACGCCGGGGCGACGCTGCTCACCGCCGAGGTGGCCGACGCCACCGGCTACGGCCGGGTGGTCCGCGGGCGCGACGACGCGGTGATCCGGGTGGTCGAGGAGGCCGACGCCACCGACGAGGAACGGGCCATTACCGAGGTCAACACCTCGATCTACTGCTTCCGCCGCAGCCTGCTCGCCCCGTCGCTGCGCCGCCTCTCCCCGGCCAACGCCCAGGGCGAGTACTACCTGACCGACGTGATCGGGGTCCTCCACGACGCCGGCTACCGCATCGAGGCGCTGACCGTGGCCGACCCCATGGAGGCGGCCGGGGTGAACGACCGGGCGCAGCTGGCGGTGGCCGAGGCCGAGCTCCGGGACCGCATCAACGAGCGGTGGATGCGCCGGGGGGTCACCATGTGGGACCCCGAGCGCACCTACGTCGACGCCGAGGTCGAGCTCGCCCCCGACGTCGCCCTCCTGCCCGGGGTGATGCTGCGGGGCCGCACGACGGTGGCCGCCGGGGCCGAGATCGGCCCCGAGTGCACGCTGGAGGACACCCGGGTCGGCGAGCGGGCCGAGATCCGCAACAGCGTCTGCGTCCGGGCGGAGGTGGGCGCCCGGGCCCGGGTGGGCCCCTTCGCCTTCCTCGGCCCGGGGTCGGCGGTCGCCGACGACGGGGTGGTCGCCCCGTTCAGCGCGCTGAGCGGCGAGCCGGCCTGAGCGGCCATCGGCGACCGCCGCCCCGACGCGGTAGCGTCGGGCCGTGGAGCTGATCCCCCGCCGCCGCCTCGAGCTGGTGTCGGGCCGCTCGCACCCGGCCCTGGCCCAGCAGATCGCCGAGCACCTCGGGGTGGAACTCGGCGAGGCCAACCTCCGGGAGTTCGCCAACGGCGAGGTCCACTGCCGCTACGACATCTCGATCCGGGGCTGCGACGTCTTCATCGTCCAGACCCACTGCGGCCCGGTGAACGACTCGCTCATGGAGCAGCTCATCATGATCGACGCCGCCAAGCGGGCGTCGGCCAAGCGCATCACCGCCGTCTGCCCCTACTACGGCTACTCCCGCCAGGACCGCAAGTCGACCGGGCGCGAGCCGATCACCGCCAAGCTGGTGGCCGATGTGCTCTCGGCCGCCGGGGCCGACCGGGTGGTCAGCGTGGACCTGCACTCCGGCCAGATCCAGGGGTTCTTCGACGTGCCCTTCGACCACCTGACGGCGGCGCCGGTGCTCGAGGCGTACCTTCGGGCCAACATCCCCGGCGACGTGGTGGTGGTGGCCCCCGACGCCGGCCGGGTGAAGGTGGCCGAGCGCTACAGCCAGCACCTGGGGGCCGACCTGGCCCTGGTGCACAAGACCCGTCCCCGCAACACCGCCAACAAGGTCGAGGCCCGCCACGTGGTGGGCGACGTCGAGGGGCGCCACTGCGTGCTGATCGACGACATGATCGACACCGCCGGGACCATCTGCGCCGCCGCCGAGCTCCTCCAAGACGCCGGGGCGGCCGACATCTGGGCGATGGCCACCCACGGGGTCCTCTCGGACCCGGCGGTGGACCGGCTGAAGGCCTCGCCCCTCTCCCGGGTGGTCATCACCGACACCCTGCCGGTGGCCGACGACCGGGTCTTCGACAAGCTCGAGGTCCTCTCGGTGGCCAAGATCATCGCCGACGCCATCGACGCCGTCTTCGAGGACACCTCGGTCTCGGAGATCTTCGGGGGCGAGAACCTGGCGTGACCGGCCCCGCCGAACCGGCCGGTGGCCGGGCGGGGCCGGGGGCGGCTACGCTGATGGGCCGTCCGCCGGGGCCGGCGCACCGTCCGGTGACCGCGCCCGCCCGGGACGTTCGAACCAGCCGAGGAGACCCGCCATGCCCGAGATCACGCTCGAAGCCGAGGTCGGCCGACCCCTGGGGTCGCGTCCCTCCCGACGGCTGCGCCACGAAGGCAAGATCCCCGGCGTCGTCTACGGCCACGGGTCCGACCCGGTGCCCGTCGCCGTCGCCGCCCGCGACCTGCGGGTGGCCCTGTCGGGGGAGTCGGGCTCCAACACCCTGCTCTCGCTCAAGGCCGGCGACCAGACCTTCCTCACCCTGGCCCGCGAGATGCAGCGGCACCCGGTGCGGGGCACCGTGACCCACGTCGACTTCCAGATCGTCCGCCGGGACGAGATCATCGCCGCCGACGTGCCGGTCACGGTCGTCGGCGAGGCGCTCGAGGTCCAGCACGGCGACGGCCTGGTCGACCAGCAGCTGTTCACCCTCCCGGTCCGGGCCAGGCCGGCCGACATCCCCACGGTGATCGAGGTGGACGTGACCGACCTCACCATCGGCGGGGCCCTGCGGGTGGCCGACCTTGCGCTCCCGGCCGGGGTGACCACCGACCTCGACGACGAGGTGGCCGTCGTCATCGGCCAGCCGCCGCGGGTGGCCGGGCCCGGCGAGGGCGGCGAGGCCGAGGGCGAGGCCGCCGCACCCGTCGCCACCGAGGCCGGCGCGGCCGAGTCAGCCGGCGAGGGCTAAGCCCTGCGTCGCCTCCTCGGGGGCCGGGGCGCCGAGGCGCCGGCGCGGCGCGGCACCCCGGCCGACCTGCTGGTGGTGGGGTTGGCCAACCCGGGCGAGGAGTTCGCCGGCACCCGCCACAACGTGGGCGCCGAGGTCGTCCGTGCGCTCTCGGCCCGTCACGGGGCCGGGCTGCGCCCCGAGAAGGGGCAGCGGGCCAGCGTCGAGGAGGTCTCGATCGGGGGGTTGCGGGTGGCGCTGGCCGTCCCCACCACCTACATGAACGAGTCGGGGGCGGCGGTGCGCCCGCTGCTGCGGCGGTTCGGGGTCCAAGACCCCGCCCGGCTGGTGGTCGTCCACGACGAGCTCGACCTGGCGGCGGGGAGGCTGCGGGTGAAGGTGGGCGGCGGGACGGCCGGCCACAACGGCCTGCGGTCGGTCCAGTCCCACCTGCACACCGCCGACTTCGTCCGGGTCCGCGTCGGCATCGGCAAGCCCCCCGGCCGCCAGCCCGGGGCCGACTACGTGCTGCGGCGGCCGTCCAAGGCCGAGCGCGAGCTGCTCGACGACTCGGTGGCCCAGGCGGCGGACGCCGTGGAGGCGATCGTGACCGGCGGGGTGGAGGCGGCCATGAACCGCTACAACGGTCCCGGTGGCGGCTGAACCCGCAGGTCCGTTGAGCGCCGCCCCGGTGGCGGGGGACCCGGCCCCGGGGACGGCGGCCCTGGGGGCGCTGCCGGCGCGCCTGCGCGAGGAGCCCGCCCTCGCCGGGGTGCTCGGGCGCACCGACACGGTGCTGGCCGTCGGGACGGCGGGCCAGCCCTTCGTCCTGGCCGGCCTGGCCCGCCTGAGCGAGCGCCGGCCCCTGGTGGTGGTCACGGCGACGGCGGTCGAGGCCGAGCGGCTGGCCCAGGACCTCTCCTGCTTCCTCTCCGAGACGGCGGCGGGCGGGCCGGTGGCCCACCTGCCGGCCTGGGAGACCCTGCCCTTCGAGCGGGTCAGCCCCGAGCTCTCCACCATGGGCCAGCGCCTGTCGGTCTTGTGGGACCTCTTCGGCCCGCTCGCCGACGGCGCGCGGCGTCCCGGGGTGGTCGTCGCCCCGGTGCGGGCGCTGCTGCAGCGGCTGGCCCGGTTCGAGGAGACCTCCCGGCCCCTGGTGGTGCGGGCCGGCGGGCGGCTCGAGGCCGAGGAGGGCCTCGGGTGGCTGGCCGCCGCCGGGTACCGCCGCGAGCCCCAGGTCGAGCACCGCGGCGAGGTGGCGGTGCGCGGCGGCATCATCGACGTCTTCCCCTCGACCGCCGAGGCCCCGGTCCGCATCGACCTGTTCGGCGACGAGGTCGACCGGCTCACCACCTTCGACGTCGCCGACCAGCGGTCGGTCGCCCCCCTCGACGCGGTCACGGTCTTCGGCTGCCGGGAGCTCTCGGCCTCCGAGACGGTCCGGGCCCGGGCGGCCGCCCTGGTCCGGGCCGAGCCCTGGGGGCGCAGCCAGTGGGAGCGGCTGGCCGAGGGGCAGCAGTTCGACGGGATGGAGTCGTGGCTGCCCTGGCTCGAGCCCGACGAGCGGCTCCTCACCGACCTGCTCGGGGCCGACGCCCAGGTGGTCGTCGTCGAGCCCCGGCGGGTGCGCGACCGCGCCGTCGAGCTCCACGACGAGGAGGGGGCGCTCGCCGAGGCCCTCGCCGCCACGTGGGGGGTGACCGCCCCCCGAAGCGAGGCGCCCTCGGCGGGCTTCCCCCGCCTGTACTTCCCGTTCGACCGGCTGTTGGCCCGCACCACCGCCGCCACCCTGTCGCTCACCGCGCTGCCCGAGGGCCCCCAGGTGGCCTCGGTGGTGGTCCGGGGGTTCGAGCCGGTGGCCGGCGACGCCGCCCGGCTGGCCGCCCAGGTGACCGCCCTGGTGGCCGACGGCTGCTCGGTGACCGTCTGCTCGGCCACCCCCGGCGGGGCGGCCCGGCTCTCGGGGGTGCTGGCCGAAGAGGGCGTCACCGCCCCGGTGGCCCCCTCGGCCGAGGCGTCCCCCGGGGCCCGGGTGGTGGTGGCCGCCCTCTCCTCGGGGTTCATCGTGCCCGGGGCCAAGGTGGCGGTCCTCTCCGAGGCCGACGTCACCGGGCGGCGCACCCCCCACCGCACGGCCCGGCCCCGCGCCCGGCCGACCGACGGGTTCTTCGACGACCTGGCGCCGGGGAGCTACGTGGTCCACCGCCAGCACGGGGTGGCCCGCTACGCCGGGATGACCACCCGCACCGTGGGGGGGACCAGCCGGGACTACCTGCTCTTGGAGTACCGGGGCAGCGACCGCCTCTACCTGCCGGTCGACCAGATCGAGGCGGTCACCCCCTACAGCGGGGGCGAGTCCCCGACCCTGTCCAAGATGGGCGGGGCCGAGTGGCAGCGCACCCGGGCCCGGGCCCGGGCGGCGGCCGGCGAGATCGCCGAGGAGCTGGTCGCCCTGTACCGCGAGCGCCTCGCCGTCGAGGGCCACGCCTTCGCCCCCGACACCCCGTGGCAGCACGAGCTCGAGTCGGCCTTCCCCTTCACCGAGACGGCCGACCAGCTCCGGGCCATCGCCGAGGTGAAGGCCGACATGGAGGAGGGCCGGCCCATGGACCGGCTGGTCTGCGGGGACGTGGGCTTCGGCAAGACCGAGGTGGCGGTGCGGGCCGTCTTCAAGGCGGTCCAGGACTCCAAGCAGGCCGCCGTGCTCGTGCCCACCACCCTCTTGGCCAGCCAGCACCACCAGACCTTCTCGGACCGCTACGCCGGCTTCCCGGTCCGCGTGGAGCTGCTCAGCCGCTTCCTCTCCGCCGCCCAGGCCAAGAAGGTGGTCGACGGGCTGGCCGACGGGTCGGTCGACGTGGTGGTGGGCACCCACCGGCTCCTCGCCACCGACGTCCGCTTCAAGGACCTGGGCATCCTGGTCGTCGACGAGGAGCAGCGGTTCGGGGTCACCCACAAAGAGGCGGTCAAGCGCCTGGCCCAGGGGGTGGACGTGCTCACCCTCACCGCCAGCCCGATCCCGCGCACCTTGGAGATGGCCCTGACCGGCATCCGGGACCTGTCGATGGTCAACACCCCGCCGTCGGACCGCCGCCCCATCCTCACCTACGTGGGGGACTACGACGAGCAGGCGGTCTCCGAGGCGCTCCGGCGAGAGCTGCTCCGGGAGGGCCAGGCGTTCTTCGTCCACAACAAGGTGGCCGACATCGACGCCGTGGCCCGTCGCCTGGGGGCGCTCGTCCCCGAGGCCCGGGTGGCCGTGGCCCACGGCCAGATGGACGAGGGGAGCCTCGAGCAGATCGTCCTCGACTTCTGGGAGCGCCGCTACGACGTGCTGGTCTGCACCACCATCATCGAGTCGGGGATCGACATGCCGACCGTCAACACCCTGGTGGTCGACCGGGCCGACCTGCTCGGCCTGGGCCAGCTCCACCAGCTGCGCGGCCGGGTCGGCCGGGCCGCTCAGCGGGCCTACGCCTACCTCTTCCACCCCGCCGACCGGGCGCTCACCGAGCAGGCCTACGAGCGGCTGCGGACCATCGGCGAGCACACCGAGCTGGGCTCGGGGTTCAAGATCGCCATGCGCGACCTCGAGATCCGAGGGGCCGGCAACCTGCTCGGCGCCGACCAGTCCGGCCACATCGCCGCCGTCGGCTACGACCTCTACGTCCAGCTGGTGGCCGAGGCGGTGGCCGAGGCCAGAGGGGAGCCCCGGCCCACCCCGCCGACCGTCTCGCTCGACGTCCCCGGCGACGCCCACCTGCCGGCCGACTACGTCGCCGCCGAGGACGCCCGGCTCGAGGCCTACCGACGGCTGTCGGCGGCGACCAGCGTGGGCGAGGTCGACGACGTGGCCGAGGAGTGGGCGGACCGCTTCGGGCCGCCGCCCCCGGCCGCCGAGGGGCTGCTCGCCCTCTCGCGCCTGCGGGTCGAGTGCCTGCGGGCCAAGGTGACCGACGTGACCGTGGTGCCGGCCCGGGTGGGCGGGGCCCGCCACCCGTTGGCCAAGCTCTCGCCGCTCTCGCTGGCCGCCAGCGCCCAGGTGCGCCTGCGCCGGCTGGCCCCGGGGTCCACCTACCGCGAGGACCTCCACCAGCTGGTCCTGCCCCTGCCCGAGAAGGAACGGCCGGCCGAGTTCCTCCGCTCGCTCCTCGTCGACCTGGTCCCCCCCGAACCCCCGGGACCGGCGGCCGGGTGACCCTCGGTTAGCATGCCCGGCGCATGAAGCTCTTCGGCGCGGTCCTGGTGGCGGTGGCGGCCCTGGTGGCCGTGGCGGCGTTCAGCGTCGCCGCCCCGGCGGCCTCGGTGAACGGGCAGGCCATCAGCCGACAGTCGCTCGACGCCGACCTCGACGCCGTGGCGACGAGCCCCGGCTACCAGTGCTACCTCGACGCCCAGCTGGAGCTGGGCGGGCAGGGGGCGGACGGGCTCTTCCCGCCCGACGGCGCCGGGCCGGCCACAGGGACCGCCACCCCGCCCACCATCGCCACGACCTTCGTCCGGTACTGGCTGAGCAACATGGCCGAGGACGATCTGGTGTCCCAGGCCCTCGCCGCCCGCCACCTCACGGTGAGCGCGGCCGACCTCACCGACGGGCGGCTCTCGCTCATCGACCAGATCACAGGGGTCCTGGGCGAGTTCGAGGACGAGACCGGCAGCAGCTGCGGGACGAGCAGCACCCAGCTGCTCCACTCCCTGCCCGCCGCCTTCGTCAACCAGCAGGTCCGGTCCGAGGCCGACCGGGACGTGCTGGCCGCCCACGAGGCCGGGTACACGCTGGCCCTCGGGTCGCTCGAGCGCTACTACGCCGCCCACCGCGCCGAGTTCGACACCGAGTGCATCAGCTACGTCGGCTTCGCCTCCGAGTCCGACGCCGCGTCGGCCCGCACGTTCGTCGAGGCCGGCACGCCGATCACAAAGACCGGCACCCTCACCCAGATCGGCTGCGGCATCGAGGTGGCCATCACCTCGCTGCCCTCCTCGGTGACCACGGCGGCCGTCGGCAAGATCTCGACGCCCGTCTCGGAGGGGACAGGGGCGAAGTACGCGCTGCTGGTGGTCACGAGCCGCAAGGCCACCGCCTTCACAAAGGCCCGCACAACGGTCGAGCAGACCGTGCTCGACGCCGGCTCCTCCAGGGCCGACGCCCTCTTGGAGGCGGCCGCCCGCCGGGCGACGGTGACCGCCGACCCCCGCTACGGCCGGGTCGAGCCGGGGTCGGTCGTCCTGCTGGCCCCGGCCAGCCCGAAGGCGGCCTTCGTCCTCAACCCGGCGGCCGACCTGCCGCCCGCCCAAGAGAGCGCCGAGGCCTCGACCAAGTCCGAGAAGTCGGGCGGGTCGGCGTCGGGCTGACCGGCGTGGACGGGCCCTGCGGCACCCCCCTCCCCGCGGTCAGCGTGGTGGGGCTCGGCCCGGCCGGGCCGGAGCTGCTCACCGCCTCGGCCCGCGCCGCCATCGAGGGGGCCGGCGCGTGCTACCTGCGCACCGGACGGCACCCGGCCGCCGCCGCCTTCGGGGCGCTGCCCACCTTCGACCACCACTACGAGGAGGCCGAGACCTTCGAGGAGGTCTACGCCCGGATCGTCGACGACCTGGTGGCGGCGGCCGAGGCCGGTGCCGGGGCGGGCGGCGTCGTCTACGCAGTTCCCGGCTCGCCGCTGGTGGCCGAGCGCACGGTGGAGCTCCTGCGGGCCGACCCCCGGGTGGCGGTCACGGTGACGCCCGCCCTCTCCTTCTGCGACCTCGCCTGGGCGCGGCTCGGCGTCGACCCGCTCTCGGCCGGGGTCCGCCTGGTCGACGGGACGCGCTTCGCCGAGGAGGCGGCCGGGGAGCGGGGGCCGCTCCTGGTGGCCCAGTGCTGGTCGCAGGAGGTCCTCTCGGCCATCAAGCTCTCGCTCGACACCGACCTGCTCGACGAGGTGCCCCAGGTCACCCTCCTGCACCACCTGGGCCTCGACGACGAGCGGGTGGTGACCGTGGGCTGGGACGAGCTCGACCGGGCCGTCGTGCCCGACCACCTCACGTCGGTGTGGGTGCCGCGCCTCGGCGCCGGGGTGGCGGCGGAGCTGGTGGCCCTCGACAGCCTGGTGCGCCGGCTCCGCCAGGACTGCCCCTGGGACCGCCAGCAGACCCACGCCTCGCTCACCCGGCACCTCTTGGAGGAGGCCTACGAGGTGATCGACGCCGTCGACGAGCTCACCCGGGCCGAGGCCGGCGACCCCGGGAGCGACGAGGGCGAGGCGGTCGACCACCTCGAAGAGGAGCTGGGGGACCTGTTGTTCCAGGTCTACTTCCATGCCTGCCTCGCCGCCGAGGAGGGGAGGTTCACCCTGGCCGAGGTGGCCCGCGGGGTCCACGACAAGCTGGTGGCCCGCCACCCCCACGTCTTCGGCGACGTGGTGGCCGAGGACCCGGGCACGGTCGTGGCCAACTGGGAGGAGATCAAGAAGGCCGAGAAGGGCCGGCGCAGCGTCACCGACGGCATCCCCTCGGCCCTCCCCGCCCTCGCCCTCTCGGCCAAGCTGGCCCGCAAGGCCGGCTCGGTGCCCGGAGCGGCACTGCCGGGCTTCGCCGAGCAGCGCCGGAGGGCGGCGGCGGCCCTGGAGGCCCTCCCCGCCCCCGGGGAGCCGGCGGCCGGCGACGACGGGGCGCGCCGCCTGGGGGAGCTGCTCTTCAGCGTGGCCGACCTCGGGCGCCAGCTCGACGTCGACCCCGAGGACGCCCTGCGGGCCGAGGCGCGTCGCTTCGCCGACCTTCTGCGGCGGGCCGAGCAGCGCGACGCCCCCTCCGCCGGGTCGTAGGGTACGGCAGCCGACAACCAGGCGGGAGGAAGACCGACAGTGCGCCCGAACGAACACACCCTGGAGGAGATCGACTACGCCACCTTGTCGGTGATCGTGCCGGTCTACAACGAGCGGACCACGGTGGCCGAGATCGTGCGCCGGGTGCGCGCCGTGGAGGTCCCCTTGGTGGTCGACGTGGTGGTGGTCGACGACGGGTCGACCGACGGCACCGACAAGGTGCTCAGTGCCATCGAGGACTCGACGGTGCGCGTGGTCACC